>Ga0310811_10002976_pt1 | contig 21277 bp, 31 predicted proteins | sample YCmetagenome_FD_207642 | JGI IMG/M metagenome (GOLD analysis project Ga0310811, IMG submission 207642) | Soil microbial communities from experimental microcosm in Duke University, North Carolina, United States - YC | ecosystem: Engineered > Artificial ecosystem > Soil microcosm > Unclassified ...
AGATGGCGACATGGCATAGGTCAACGGCACCAACTTGCCTCAAATGGGCCTAACGTCCGGCGCTTTTCGACAGCGCGGTCTTTCTACGCCGAAGTCCGCTTCTGTACGACGTCACAACGGAAATGTCGTCATGCATAAAACAGTGGTGCAGCTGCAGACGTAATGGGTTTCGCACGGCAATATTGCGCGTCTGCAGGCAAAACTGGCCTCCGAGCAAAACCAAGGCGTCCGCAAAACTCTGGAGGGATTGCTTGCGCGGGAGCGCGAAGTAATTGCGCAAAACAATATCGGGACTCTTTGAACTGCGCGGCCGCAAGCCGAAGGAATCAGAGATGATACGCATTCCATCGGCGCTCGAACTTACGGTTCCGGAGTGGACATCGCTGCGCAATATCGTCGCAAATGGGTTCACACCGACGCAACAGGTCGGAGCGGGACACAGAGCGCGACTGACGGAGCTGGGGCTCATTCGGTGCGGCATGGGTGGCCTGATAGCAACGCCGGCGGGCCGTATCGTTGCTCGTTTGTGAACCGGCCAGCGGCGTGCTGAAGAGCGCTGACCCGCTCGCTCGCCGCGTTTCCACTTCTTCACGCTCGCGATCCCGACCGTTGCGGTGGCGAGATAGCACTTTCCAGCCGTTAGAACAGCCTGGCCGGATCACTCATCACCGGCCTGCCGCCCACGACGTGCTGCGCTTGCCTTCCATGTCTGCTTTGCGCCATGTGTGGACGGCTCTCCGTTGGCAAGGGTATTTTTGATGTTCTGTCCTTCGGTCGGTGCGGCCATGTGTGCGGCCTGTTTATGCGGCACACCTAGGCCGCTGGTCATAATGTCTTCCGCGGAGACGGGTCCCAACCAATAGCACGCGCTCGAAGCGCTATGGCGCAAGTGGGTTTGGCCATCTTATTTGCCAGCGCGACCGCCGCGATCTTTGGCGTGCGACGGGCCAACAGATGCATTAGCCAGGGACGCCTGGTCCCATGTCTTTGGGGGTAGCGGATGACAGCCAGGCGCCGGCCACCAGAAGCTGCCGCAGATAGCGGTCGCCCTGCTTGGTGATGCCGCCCAGCTTTTCCTTGCCCCCGCTGAAGTTCTGCCGCGGTACAAGCCCAATCCAGGCTGCCAGGTCTCTACCCGACTTGAAGACTGTGGGGTCAGGCACTGTGGCGACCATGGCACTGACCAGAACCGGGCAAACGCCGGGCACTTCCATCAGGCGATGACCCAACTCGGTGGACTTGGGGCTCGCCCGAACCAGTCGGTCGTTCTCCGCACCTGATCATTCACCAACCCGAGCTGACGAACCAATGGCGCTAGCGAAGCACGTGCCACTGCCGGCACGCGCGCATCATCCAGATCGTCGATGATTGCAATCAGTCGCTGAAGGCCATTGCGGCCAACCGGCGCGACCAAGCCATATTCCACAATGTGACCCCGGATTGCGTTCGACAGTTGGACACACTGGCGGGTGAGCATAAGCGCACGCGATGAAGCACCAGGGTCCTTGCTGCTCGCAGGTCTTGATCTCGACAAAGCGCATGTTCGGGCGTGTCACCGCCTCGCAGATCGCCTCGGCGTCAGCGGCGTCATTCTTCTGCCGTTTCACATAAGGCTTCACGTATCGGGGCGGCATCAGGCGGACCCTGTGGCCCAGCTTCTGAAGCTCTCGTCCCCAATGATGGGCCGCACAGGCTTCCATCCCCACTAGGCACCTCGGCAAAAAAATGCCAGCAGCCTTCCCCGGGTCAGTCGGCGCTGGATGACGATCCTCCCACAGGCATCAATGCCATGTACCTGAAAAACCGACTCCCCAAGGTCCAATCCAATGGTCACCGCAGACTCCATGGCTTTCCTCCATTCTGCCAACCCTTACAGGCAGGCGGGGTGATGAAGAGCCGTCCACAGCATCAATAGCGGACATTGCCGTGTGGTTGGGTGGTTCCCTCCGGGAGGGTCGCTGGAAGCTTGAGTCGGCTCATCGATTAGGCGTCGTCTCGATGGTAGCTGACCCCCGAGTGCAACGAACTGAAGCAATCACGCGTTACCTGACGCTCAGCGAAATTTCAGAAGCAAAGAGCGGCGATTGTCCATGATCGGCCGGTGGGCGGACTAATGCCTAGGCGGTCGCTCAGCCTTCCGGCATAGAAAGCACACCATGAAGAACCTGTATTGGCGGAACGTCCCATGAAGAGCTGGGCCCGCTTGGCCATGCATCTGGCGCCGCTTTTCCTGCCGCTATCAGCCCAGGCCCAGTCGCTGCCAGGGCCGTCAATGAGTATCCCCGAAGCCTCATCAAAGATGGGCTTCGACTGGGGCGCCTCTCTGGATTTCGACTACATCACTAGCGCCAACTGCAGCCTGCTGGACACGTCCGTCTCCTGCACCAGCACGGGTTCATCGGCCTTTTCCATCTCGCCTGCCGTGATGGCGCAGTTCGATAGGCTGCGGGTCGAAGTGACGGTTCCCTATGTCGATATCGAAGGGCCCGGCACGCTCAGCGGCGCATTGGGTCCGCGCACCATTGTGGCCCAGCCAAGCACCCCGGCTAATCGCCGGTCAGGCCTGGGAGACGTCTCCGTCGGTGCGGCCTTCATCATCCTGCGGGAGGGCAAAATTATGCCGCGCGTGGAGCTTGCAGGCGTCGTCAAGGTGCCCACGGCCGGCAACGGATTGGGCACCGGTCAGACCGATTATGGCGCACAGGTGACGTTCTATCGGCCGTTGCTGAAGGGCGTCAGGCTGTTCGGTTCGGTCGGCTATCAGCGGATCGGCGATCCCAACACGCTTCGGCTGCACAATGGAGAACGGGGCACGGTCGGCCTTGATATCAACTATTCCAACTGGGGCGGCGGCGCGCTGCTCGATTATGAGAAAAGCCTGTTTCCGGGCGTGCCGAACTCTTTCACGGTCGATCCGTATGTGACCGTCCCCTTCCTGTTCGGCTCGGGCCTGCAAGTTTTCACCACCATTGCGCTGACGCGAACGAGCCCCAACCACGAAGTGGGCGTTCGCCTAGTTTTGTGAAGCTGGCAATGTCCGCTTTGGGCCAACGCGGGCGCTGGTGGCGCTATAGTTGCGGTTAGTCAACCGCGAAATAAGCTATTGGAATGTATAGGACAGGATTCTTGGGTTAGCAATTCAACCCATCGAATTTGCTAGAATGATGCAGTGCCTCTGGCACCCGCCAAATCCCTCAGACATCGCGTATGTGAAGGCGCCTTGTCTTATCTCAGCAAGGGTTGTATCACCGACCCCGGGCTGAGTGCCCTACAAAGGGTTGGGTCATGCAGTTGTTAGGGCCTGGCTCCAGCCCTTTCCTGCTAGCAACGCATTTAGTAGCTCATTGCCAGTCGAACCGACCGAGCGATCGCGAGCCGGAGCTAGACTTTCATCTAATTTCTCTGCTGCAAACTCTCGATGTTCTTCAGAAACTCACGCTCCCCGAGCTTTAAAAGCGCGAGCACGAGTGCTCCGCCCCAAAGAGGGTCATCCTTCCTCAACGCGGGCTCGTCGCCCTCTAGAAACCGCTTTTTAATCTCGGAGCGAATTTGCGCATTGACATGCCCTACGCGACAAATTGCCAACAACGGCAGTGAGGTATATTGAGGGCTCATCTCATGGACGAGGAAACGTGCTCATAACGAGACAGCAACCGAGCCAATGTCCCCTGATCGAATGTAAGCTCTGGATAGCTTGCCGCAGTATCGGGAAGGTCGGTAACCCCCTAATGCAGTGATTGGAAATGTCCCCGGAAATGGTCGCGGGGTCTGTCGTCCGTAGTCAGGATGAGGACCGGTAAAGCAACAAGGGCGGCGGCCGTCCAGTTTTCTTCTGGATGACGCTTGTCCGCTCTCTAACCGCATCCGTGAGGCTATTCTCCGGCGCCCGTAAAGTTCTGCGCGAGCCTTGTGTACACGCATCCCAGATAAGCGGTCGAAAAGATCGCCCGAATCAGAACTATCGCCAGCCGATGGGATTTCGCGATCTGGCGGTTGAGAGGCGCGACTTGGCGGTATTTCCGGCGCTTGACCTATCCGATTGCGCTGCATCACGATGCAGGGCCGCAACCAGGGCGCCGGGATCGACAGAGAGATAAACCGTCGCTCCGTCGCGCACCAAGCCTATCCTGGTATCAGTGCGCCGCCAGTTGGCCGCGCCCGTGGTTGCACGGTCCAGCATCTCTTCCTGGGTCTCGATGCTATAGGCGCCCGCCGGCTGGATATGGCCGAAACCGTCAAGAATGAATGGCCGGTCAAACATGACAAGGCTGCTCCAGGTCCGCACCGATAGGGAGTGGGGAACAGCCCTGCCTGCCCGGCTCGCTGGGTCAAAACGCTGGCCGGGGCCCAGCGCCCCGCCTTCGTTCTCCCAACCATCCAATGCGAGGCGTTCGAGCCTGTGGGCGGGGGTGGATCTGCGCTTCATTCGGGGTGCCTTTCCAGCGAGCATGATGTGCCTGTGCCGCAGCCCTTCTCTGGTTCGGTCTGAAAGAGAGACGCGCTATGGGTAAAGCGCAAATCCAGACAGGGCAGCGGCAAGAACCAGGGCGGCTGCTCCCATTGCCGTCAGCATGCCGGCGGCAAATTCGCTGGCACGTTCCAAGGCGGTTATGTGAAGGCGTTTTACGATGCGATACATGAAAGGCTCCTGTGAACTGTCCGCATCCTCTGGATCGAAAGGCGCGAACATCGCTATGTCGGATCTTGAGCGGCCGATTTCCGGGCATGATCGCCCGGTCCGGCGAAAATGCCGCAAGGGCAAGTCTATGGCTTAGCTGCCAGATAGCGGCAGGAGCCGATGGGGGAATAGAATTTGTCATAGATTTCCATGCAGGCCTGCTGGTCCAGGTGAGGACCATTGAACAGGATGCTGGGATGCTGGCCGTGCGTCGCCGAGGCAGCTTGGCTATCGCTGCTGACATACCAGCCCGCCCCTCCCCAACCGTCCAGATCGGAGCTTGTCGCCGCACCCATCAGGCTTAACGGCAGAAGTGCGGCGCAAAGGATGCTAGCGACCGGCATCCGATCAACGTGGCCAGACAAAGACGGGCAGGTGCAATTGGCCGAAGATGCGCTTTACCGGCCCCGTGGCCGACAAAGCCGGGATTTTGGATGGCGGCTGCGCCGGTTCGGCGATGTCCCGGCTGTTAGAGGGCAGTGATAAAATGGGGGAGAAAGGGCGGGACATGTTGTTATTTCCTTCTTATACGAAGAGGGAACGCCCCTGCACCTGGAAGGCCCAGTTTTCCGAGCTTTTATTATCATACTGGTCTTTTGGCCGCGCTTGCGCCACGCGCACCTGCCAAAGCACGCGACCGCGAGCGCGATCCATGACAGCACCCAACGCTAAAACGGGAACCGATTGCCGTCATCACGAAGTAAGTCATCATCACCAGTCCGGCGATAAATCCTGTCGACGGGTTGACGGTTGCCCATAGCCAGCTCGCCGCCGCGCCGGCAGAGGGCGCGTGACGATTGAGGCTGGCGTAGGACAGGACCGTGGGCAGGATGATCGCCAGCGCGCCCAGGAAAACGAGCGGTACGAAAGGCCCCGTTGTCGCCTCGATGGGTCCCCGCATCGCGAAGAGTCCGATGGCCGGCGATGTGACGCCGATGACGAGCGCGGTAAGGCCCCATGGCCCGATGACATTGGCCTTCAAACGCACAGTGCCAGCTGCCTGACCAGTTTGGTTGTGTCCACAAAGCCTCTTGATTGGGAATTTCGGTCGCGCGGTCAAAAATCGTTCAGTAGAGGACGGAAGGCATCCAGGCGCTCGCCGGTTCGCTGTAAAGGCCGATCGTCATCAGCGTCATGGGATACGCGACACGCAGGCCGTTCGCCAGACACTAGGCGAAGACCTCACAGTTTCGGGTCGGCAGCAAAAAACCGGGGCCGCCAAATTCCGATGCCGCGCCAATGAGTGCCTGAAGATCGCCATTGCTGCGGCACACGGTATGGGCGAAAAAGGCGATGCCGGTCGTATAGGCGGTGATCTGCCCCCGATGTTCGACCACCATCGCGGAGCCCTGGCCAATCGCGTCGGCTCGCGCGTTGGCCTCCCCGCTGATTACAGCTTCGGTGACGGAACCATACCGCCGGGAGTGACACCATGGATCCTGACCACGACCTACTGGATAAATTGGATAGACGCGAGGCTGGCGGGCCAACCGCCGCCCTAGCGCTGGCCGGCGAACTTGCGGCAATAGCTGGAATAATCACTTACTTCACGTTCACGATGGAACTGCATTCAAGCCCGGACATCGCTCGTGATCCCGCGGTGCTGGTTTTTATCGTATCGGCTGTCGTGCTGGGACTCAGGCGTTTCCGCCTCAAATAGCTCTCGCCCCGCTGAACCTATCGCTGAGCCCGCCGGCAGCTCGCCAGGTGTTTTCACCTCGACGATTGGAAGATCGACCAGCCCTGCTGATTCCCCACCCCAAACGCGTGGACGCGGCCATGTTGAGTTACGGCCGATCCTGCAGAGAAAATATCAAAGGCAACGATAACGGTACTTCCCGCCAGGTTCCGCGGCATCGAACTGGGCGGATTTGCTGAAGGCGGAACAATCAAGTATTGCCAACGGCCAAGCGTCCGCGGCCTTAACAGTAACAGCATGAGAGTCACCTTTTGCGCGGCCGCCAGCGATAGCATCAGACAGGCTGGACTAGGGCAACAGACAATGGCCGCCCTCGTTCAGCGAGGCATCGTGCGGCCTGTCGAAGATAAGCGAGACTCTGGCGGCGCTTGGCAGCTTGTTACTTAAACTGCCCGCGCTATTTGAATATGCGCCAGAAGAAAAAACAAACCGCAGATAGAACGACGAGGTCAAGTACGATTTCAATGATGCTCATCGAGCGTCCTTCCGGCGTTTCTTCCAACGCGCCTTTGCAGCTTTCTTGGCGTTCGCTACGCGCTGTTCTTTGGTGAGCTTCGTGTTCGTTGCCGCCGTGCCCTTCTTGCCCGTTTGGCTTGTTGTCATAAGGCTAGAATAGCACGAGATTTCATGTCCTCATGGTTATCCCCAGCGTCGCGCAGAAAGCCGTTGCGCGGCGGCGGGCATGGTATACTGGCCACAGAGTTCGATAGAGGGTTGATGGGGAGGTGAAGTAAGGAGTGCGAGCCTCCCTACGGACCTATGAGCGCACCAGATGGCTCCTCCCATCAATCCTCTCCCAGCTCGATCTTATCCGTTCCATGCGTCCCGTGAGTCCCTACTCGTCTTGATAAGAGCGGTGGGATGTCCCGTCGGCTTGCGGGCCGCATAGAGTGAACTACCAATCACTTATGTACGACGAAAACGAAAGCGCGGGGGCTGATGTCGAGGATGTGCAGGAGCCTGATGGCGACCTGGACGGCATAGACCGGGAGCAGTTCGTGGAGGATAACGAGTTCTAGTATGAGTCCTCTCTATCTAGGTCTCGCATTCGCAATCGGTTCGTTCATTACCAGCGTGCGCGAAGCTACCGCCGCGATGGTTACAAGTACGTCGGCGGTTTTGGTGCGCCAACCCAGCCGGTGGAGTAATTGAAGCCGCGCATTCGTGGGTCTTGCACGGTGGCCTCCTTTCGCAAGAGACCCGCAATTATAAGCATGCCAATGCCGCCGTCACCGGACGGCATGATGCACCATGAGCGGTCCTGATGATCAGACTTTCGGCTTCCGTACCTTCGGAAGGAGGATGTCCATGATGACGAACGCCACCGCAAAACCCGTCACGACATAGAGCAGGTGCTCTTGCCCGGGCGCGAAGCGCCCTAGGTTTCCGAACAGATAGAAGTAATCGAGGATGAGAACGGCTATGAGCACGATGATGCTGCGAAAGGGGACCCTCTTCAGGAATCGCATCGAAGCCGTCCCGGAGTGATAGTTGTTCCAGCATAGCTCTTTCCCGGGCATAGAAAAGACCCAGCTTCCGCTTGCGGGGTCTTTTGTCATGCTGACTTCTTGCCGAAGGGCACGACATTGGTCGTGAAGGATGGCGGGAGCCGAGCTTCGGTGATCCCGACATACGCGCCTATTTGCTCCTGCCGATGATCGGCCACACACGTGTCTGGACCTGGGTGCGCTAAGGCACCTTCGGCAGATCAGAGCTTTCCGAGCACCACCAAGATCAGGACGATAATAAGTACCAAGCCGAGCCCGCCGCCGCCGTAATAGCCCGTACCGTAGAAGCGGCCGCCGCCGATACCGCTGAAACCGCCGAGCAGTGCTATGATCAAGACGACCAGCAAAATAGTTCCGAGAGACATGCCTTACCTCCGATGAACGTCCGCGCTGGTCGCATTACTGTGCGCAGCCCCGCGGCCCAGCAAACGGTCAAACTCCCGTTTGGCGATCATGTAACATTCGCAAGCGCGACGCTGCAGGCCACGGCGGTCCCTGATCGTGACGACGCCTCGCACATAATTGATCAATCCCGCATGTTGCAGCGAGCCTGCCGCCGCTGTGACCCCCGTTCGCTGGACGCCCAGCATCATTGCCAAGAACTCTTGTGTCAGCAAAAATTCGTCCGAGCCCATGCGGTCGTGCGTCATGAGAAGCCAGCGACAGCAACGCTGCTCGAGAGAATGAAACTGGTTACAAGCCGCCGATTGCGCCACCTGGTTGAAGAAGGCGTGGGCGTAATGAAGCATTACTCTGCGCATTGATGCGCTGCGCGCGAGTTCGCTGCGGAACTTTGACGCCGTCATCCGCACGCTTATACCCGGCACCTGGACATATACAGCGGTGGGCGATCTTTCGTCCTGAAAAATCAATGGCAGTCCCACGACGCCTTCATTCCCGATCGTGCCGACTTCAGCCGCATCGCCGTTCGCCATTGTGTTCACCAACGAGCCCACGCCGGTTTCGATGAAATAGACATAGTCGATGAGCGTGTTTCCCCGGTATAGCGATTGCCTATATTTCAGCGCGGTATATTCGAGGTGCGGTCGAAGCCGCTCATAATCAGTCCGCGACAACAACCCAAGCAGTCGATTGGCCAGAAGCGCCACACCGCGCCGGCGCACCCTCGTTTTATCGCCGCCCAGTTTGGTCATTTTACCAGTTGGCTGGAGGATCGGTCGGGGCTTGTTCATCCCGGACTCGGCAGGCTCACGTGCCCCGGGAATAGTTCCCTCGACCCGACCACCTGGCTCAGCAGTGCGTCCGGACCGCGCTGATAGACGACAGCATTATGGTCCGACTGCTCGCGATATTGGGCGATGTCCGCCGCTGCCACTCGTAGTGCCTGATCGAACCTCACAATGCTCGCCTTCGTCAGAGGAAGGGAGTGCGCAACCATTTCGGAAGGTAGCTTGTCTCTCAGCCAGCCCTTTGGACTGATGAGAAAGGATGATCCCCTCGCCAATGGGAGTCAATCCAGGTCAGCCATCTTTCTATGGTGGCCAGTGAGGGCGCCGGGCACCATGGCTTCAAGTGTCAATGTCTGGTATCAGACACAGTTGACCGACCGCAGGAGTCAGCGCCAAGCAATCTAACAGTCCCTTGGCATTCACTAAGGCGACAATGAACCAGTTCCACTACAAGGATCGGCGCATCGAGGCTCTCATCGACAGGAATCAGGTGTCATGACCGACCTGAAAAAACCTGGCCGGGATAATCCGAGACGGACGGCGGCATTCAATCCTGCATCTTTCCTTGCCCAACCCGGTAACGGGCGCAGCACCATCAACTATCGCAAGAATGGCATTGTCTTTTCGCAAGGGGATCGCGCTGATGCTGTTTTCTATGTCCACAAGGGCAAACTCAAAGTCACTGTGGTTTCGGAGCGGGGCAAGGAAGCAGTCGCTTCCATCGTAAGCCCGGGGGAATTTTTTGGTGAGGCCTGCTTGGCTGGGCAACTTCAACGCCTAGTGACCATTTCGGCCATGACCGATGCCGTCGTGGTGCGGATCGAAAAAACCGCGATGGTCCGCCTCGTCCAGGAACACTTCGCCTTTTCGCAGATGTTCATGACCCATATCCTGAACCGTACCATCCGGGTCGAGGCCGATCTGATTGACCAGCTGTTCAACTCCAGCGAGCGGCGACTGGCGCGGCTTCTTCTGCTGCTGGCAAATTATGGCAAAGAGGGAAAGCCCGAGCCGATCATCGCCAAGATCAGTCAGGAGACCCTGGCCGAGATGATAGGCACCACACGATCGCGCGTCAGCTTTTTCATGAACCGATTCCGGAAGATGGGCTTTATCAGCTATAACGGCCATATTGAGGTTCACAAGTCCTTGCTAAACCTTGTTCTTCACGAACAGCCTCATATCAAGACATAAGGACGTGGTTGTCCCGCAGGCGTGCACGGTGAGCAATCCGGCACAGCATCCATTATGCGACTCTCATAAAATGTCTTCGCTCTCATAGGTGAAACATGTCTGTAGAACGCTCGTTCGCTCGTCCATTTTCTGGGTCACGTCTCGCATTCATGCGCCTGTGGCATCCTGTCGTTAACCGGGCCGAGTGCGACCAGCATCAGCAAAGCAGCCTCGTGGATGAGCTGCGCGCCGCGCTGGCGCGAGAATCCAATCTGCTTCATGAAAAGGAGCTTCTGCTTCGCGAACAGGAGTTACTCCGCGCGGAATCCGATCATCGCCTGCTTAATGGCCTCCAGATGGTCGTCAGCCTACTGTCTTTACAAAGCCGATCGGCTACCACACTGGACGTGGCCAAACAGTTGTTGGTGGCGGCCTGTCGCGTCGGAGCCATCGGGCGGGTCCACCGGCGGCTTCATTTCCACGACGGCGCCAAGACCGTAGGATTGAAGAAATATTTGCAGGAGCTTTGCGAGGACACTTCCGGCCTCACAGAAAGTGGCGGCGCGCAGCGGGTGGAGCTCGTGGTAGAGGGGTGTGAAATCGCTATCGCCGGCGCCACCGCCATTTCGCTAGGATTCATTGCCAACGAACTGATCACCAATGCCATCAAGCACGGTAGAGGGCGCATCATCGTCTGCTTGGATACCCATCCCGCCAAAGGCTACGCCTTGTCGGTCAGCAACGATGGCCCCCCGCTTCCGGACGGATTTGATCCCGCCGCCTGCAAGGGGCTGGGCATGAAGCTCATCCAATCCCTGGTTCACACGATCGGCGGCGATTTCACCTTCCGCCGAGGAATCGGCAATCAGGGCGCCCAGTTTGTAGTGCTGTTCTCGTGACGAACGGTCCGGCTTAAGAATCATGGGCCAGTGGCACCACGCCATCCTTCGACTTCAATGGCGACTCTCGCGCGGCTGGACGAAGATGGTCGGAAATATCGGTATTGATGGGTTCCCTCTTCTCCGGCCGTCTAACCAGGTTCGGAACAATCGTAGTAGGGGGAATCATGGCGGCACGGGCTGCCGGAACGCGCTTGTGCGGCATCGTTGAATATCCTGTTCGGACAACTCCCAAGGAAGAAAACTATGCCGCAGTAGTACGACTTCCCCGCTTGGGCTGAGCAAGTGATGCCTCAGCCTCAGCCACGCCGCCCGTCAGCATCTCCAACTGCCGGTTTAGCATGTGTGCTGCGGATGTATGCCAAAAAAGCCAGTAACGCAGGCCTGCACGACGCATTTCACCCAGCGTGAGCGCAGCCAACGACGGCTGGAAGAATCCGGTTGGCGCGCTGCCCAGGTTCGGACTCAGATCAACCGTGTTAAGTTTGGGGTGCACGGAAGACCGGGACTGTGCGTGAGTTGTCATAGGTTTTGCCTCTGGTTGTGGTAGGGAACGCGTGCGGCACGTGAAAGCCCATTATTGTGTCGCTTTACCTTCTGCAATTCTTGCAGTCCAACGCAGGCCGTTGCCACCGCTTTCAGCATACCCTGCGATCCTCTGGAAGTACTTGCAGCCGATATCAGTGGTCGGCGAGCCAGAACGTTGCCTAGTCGGAAAAAGGATAACACTCATGACACGTATCGAGCGCAGGCTTACCGCCCCGGTGTCAGACCGGAAGGGATGGTTCCCCACCGCGAACACAAGATGGCAGTTTCTGGGGCCACACGGAGACCATGCAGATCAAGTGGAGTGCTTGGAACCTTACGCTTACCAATCATTGTTGGGCCGCGCTGATGGGCAAGGCACTGCTCGCCCTCTCTATTCCGATCCTGGCATGCGTTTTTGGAAGCGCCGCCGCGCCCGTTCCGAAGCCTGACGCTCAGGGCTGGAACGGCTCCGGTTGGTACCTCACCAACACGAGATATCCCGGAAAGGGGTCCGACAACGAACCGGCCCTTATATTGTTTGGCGGTCCTTACCCGCTGCAGAATGGCTGCCTTGAGCTTTACGACCGGCTTTATTCCCCGATCGGAGTGTGCCGGTTCTTGAACCTCAAACCTGCCGCCTTTGCCGGCTGACTAGGGCCGTCGCGGAACCCAATATCATTGGGCCGTGCACCCCCTTCTCCGCCGCTAGCTAGATAGCGCCAAAGGCCTACGCATCGCTATGATCAATCCGATACAGATTTTATGCCGATGAAGGACCACTCTTTGTCTTAAACGGCATGAGAGCGCGATGCACAGACACGCCTGCATCTTGGATCGGGTACCAACCACGATGAAAGTGATGCGTGAAACACGGCGAGCGGCTTCGGCCCATAGCTGCACAGTACAGCCTGCACCGCAGCGCCATACATCGGATCATCAAGCGCAAGAATGTCGAAGTGCCGGGCGTGACGGGATCTGAGACCCGACCGGTACCGAAGCGTACGGTACAAAATCCAGACCCCATAATACAGGAGCCCACGCCAGTTTCAGCGAATGGCAAAGCTTCAGTGCGGATTGATGCAGGCTGGCTGCGTGCCCTGAACCACATAAGAGACTTTGCGGCCAAATCCTCCGAGCCGAGAATCGCGAAGCTACTTGACTCCGTTATTAGAGAGATAAGTGGAAAGAAGCGCGGCGGCCGCTGAATGGAGCATCAAGCGCCGAGGGTCTTTGTCGTTGTGTCATAAACTGGATACGCGACGCCGATTTCTCCGCTCCTTGGCCATTCCCTCGACTTCTCGGTGAACCGTGCTTGGGCGCGGCAGGGCGTCATTATTGGGGCGGAAGAAGGTCGCTTCACCGAATAGTCCTGCGACGAAGTTTCGCGATGAGGGCTGCATGTTCGCGTCCGACGGCCAAGGATTGCCCAAGGATATAATGGTCCTGGGTGGTCTGCGGGCTGCTGTGCGTGAGCAGGGCGCGAGCCGCCTCGACCATTTTTGGTGCCGCCATGACCGTTGTCGTCGCGGCAATATGGCGGAAGCGATGCGGGTTGATCGCCTGGCCGTAAACCTTCCGGGTAAAGGTCTTTATCGCGTCGGATACGCTCGCGGTGATCATCCCGGTGTGGAACTGGCTTATCCAAAGGCCGTCACTGTCCCGACCGGCCAACAAGATCGGCCGCACATGTTCGAGATAGTGGTGAAGATGGCGATGCAGCACGGGCGGGATCGGCATCGCAATCTCGCGACGTCCCTTGGCCTCTTCCGCAGGTATCTCGACAAACCACTCGCCCCGTACACGTCGCAGGTGCCGGCTAAGCGTCAGCCCTGCAAAGTTGTGGCAGCGCAGCGGCACCAGTGCCAGCATCGCGATCATGAACCAGTTGCGATAGTTGGTTGCTGACCGAACAGACGGACCCATGTCCTCGATTTCGATCTGCCTCAAAGCTTTCAGCGCCGGTGCCAGAATGTTTCCGGTGAACACGGTGAGCTGGCGGCGGCGGCCTTTCTCGCGGGCATCCACAATCAGTTGATTCCGGCGGCGTTTTAGCCAGCCCCAATCATTGCTTGGCGCCATCACCGTGATTGCAGCATGGAGCTGCGAGATCCGGCTGCAGATCGACTCCGGCGCCAATTCCTGGGACCTGAGTTCGGTGAGATAGGCGCGAACCTGTTCGGGCGTAACACGCCCGGCAGGTGGCGCCTCCATGTCGGCGCCCGACCCGAAAAGGTGATTGATCCAGCGGCCGTAACCTTGGCGATTCAGCAGCCGGGTCCGGGAACACCAGCGGATGGCCCGCCCACTTTCCTCGCCGTCAATGTCGCCGTCCAGCGCGCGATCCCACAAGTCCTGATCAGCGTTGGGCCACTCCTCCACCGGAAGACAGGTCCTGCGAGGGTCACGCATTCGCGTCATCGTTGTTCCTCAAGCTGTTTCAGCCCCGGACCGGCATAATCGGAGCTGAGCGGACGCGGGCGTTCTGGATCGTGTCCTGGGCCCGCCGGATCAGACGCCGCTCGGCGGTGGAGATGTAAGACTTGCGAACGACCCGGTCGCTCCGGTCGCCCACCATGGCACGAGCATATTCCAGGCCGTTGTCGTGCTCGCGCATTTGAACGGTCGCAACGAAGCCGCGCATCATGTGAAGATGGAACGGCACTCCAAGGCGACGCTCGACAACAAGCTTGATCTGCTTGCTTAAGCCGTCGCCCCGCTTGTGCGACCCCTCGGCCCCCGGAAATACCCAGCCCCCCGTCTGGGTGTAGAATTTGAAGGCGCGTTCAATCCGCTTCACGGCTTCGGCCGGCAGCTCATAGGTGAGGGCCTGCCGATTCTTGGTCTCCTGCGGCTCGAACGAAATGAGCCACCGGGTCTCACCGTTTATCTTCACGGGCTTGATGTTTTTCTCCAGATTCAAAGCGACAAGGTTGTGGCACCGGAAGGGCGCAAAGACCTCGACCTCCAAGGCGATCGCGACTTGCGCAAGGATTGCAGCCTTCCGGCAGGAAGTCTTGGGCCTCGCCGCTTCCTGCAGCAGCCGCTCAGGAAGATGAAGAAGCTCGCCCTCAAGTCGCTGGTCGTCGAAAGCTTTGAGCCTCTGATGGCTCTTCGTGGGGCGATCGTCAGGCATATAATTAGCCCGGATGCGCTTCATCCGCCGCATGTGGTCGTCATCGCGGTGCTCCTGATGGCGAGCAATTGCGACCAAAGTGCTGGCGAGGCCATGGAGGGCCGTGCTCAGCTTGCCGGCCTGACGCTCCCGCAGCGTCTTCAAGATCGCCTTGAAGGCGTCAATCTCGATGAGGCAGCTGAGCGAGGTCACCGACTCGACCGCGCGGCCTGAAAACACCAACGCCGAAGCCGCCTTATAGACCTGATGGCGGTGAAGGCTCAGGGACGCCGGCCGCAAGGCGCGGATCGGTCCTTCCTCGGCGTCGGGATCGACTCGGGCGAGCCGATCCAGCCAGCGAGCGACATCGTGCTGGAACTGCTGCGAAAACTTCTCGGCCTCAATCGTCCAACGGGCGACTTTCGTCGGGGGCACCGTCAAGCTCTGCAGCCGCTGATCGGCAGCAAGGGCACTGAGCTTGTTCCACGCCATGATAGTCTCGCGGACTCGGATTTTGGGGTGTTGAACTTCACCGGATTCATCCAGTGCCACGCGATACTGTTCGATGGTATAGTCATTCACAGTATCAGGGCTCTGTCCCATCGCCGAACAAAAAGCCATGTAGCGCGACAGCTTCCAGATCGCAGGCTCGTCCTTGAACGCCTCCTTGAGCGTGGTCCATTCGGCGGACAGCGGCCGGAACTTCGCATTGGTGCTATGAAGGCCAAGGGTGCGCAGCAGGTATTGAACCTCGGTCTTGCAGTTGGCGAGAGACTTATCGCTCAAACCGGTTGGGATCTTCTTGAGCCGGGGAAACTGGCGCATGAGGACGTTGGGCTGCGCCGTGATCTGCGCAGCCGACTTATTGAGGAGCCTGGCCAAGACCGATACGGCCGAGCGGACCCGCGACTTGCGGGACAAGCTCTCGTTGGGAAGCTGCTCGAAGGCATCGACGGCCTCGGCTAGCGATGGTGCGGACGGGTCGCGGAAAAGGCTTAATTCGCGCTGGCCGGAATTCATAGGCGAAACTCCAAGAGTGGCAAAGGACGACAAACCGGGACAAAGCTTCGATTTTGGGAAGACGTAGCACGGTTGAGCATGACGATTACCGGTTCGACGTCTTCCCAAGGCAGTGTGAAAAGCCAGTCAAACCGTGACATTGCGATGTTCAATTCAATGCTCCCCGTGCAATCAATGCGTCCACATCACCAAGCCGAACGCGTAGCTGGCCCATGCCCTTGGGCGATGGAAGGCGAGCCGCTGAAAGCCACCCGCTGGAGATCCAACGCTTGATCGTCCGCGGGTTGACACCAGCGCGCTCCGCTGCGGCCGTTACCGAAATCCAGATCGGTTGGGCCTGACCGGCATGTCCGGCCGCGGATGCAATATTCTTGTCACCGCGCCCACCACCGGCACCCGACCGACTTTCAGCCTGGCTGCTGGTCCGCTGCCGCTTAGGTAGCGATCTCGCTGGTTTTGTTCCTGACTGCTCTTTGGCCACGGACGTCCCTGCTTGTGCGACGTCAGAAGGATGCCGTCCCGACTTTCGTCGCGTCATATCGAAAACAGAGCGACACTTTTTCATGCAGTATCTCAATGGCTTACTGGAATCCATTCTCGACAGTAGGTCGAAAGCCCGCCTCGGAAACCAAATTCTGGGGGAATAGGGGCACCGAAGCCGTTTGGTCGAAAAGGCAGACAAGGCCCTGGCGCTGGCGGTGTCGTGATCGATTGATATTGGACATGAGCCGCGCCCCGCTTCGCTTCAAGGAGAATGACCTGCTCCGCGTCATGCGCGCCGCCCAGAAGGCCGGCGGCGGCTGGGGCGTGGATATCCTCACCGATGGCACTATCCGGCTCCTGCCCGCCTGTGTCTTCGGCGCTGTCAAGTCTTCCCAAGACCTGCCGGAAGAGCGAGATACGCCTAACCCGTGGGACTGAGACAGATTCGATGCTGTGCAACCTCCCCTTCGTAAACGCCTATGCCGACCGGCATGGAAAGATGCGTTACTACGTCAGACGGCGGGGACAGAAGCGAATCCCCCTGAAAGGTCACCCGGGCAGTCCAGAGTTTCTGGCCACCTATAGGGAGGCGATGGAACGTCAGGCTGCCCCTGTGCGCGGCACCATCCCCAAGGGCTCGTTCGAGACGCTGTGCCGGGATTACGAAGGCTCCGCGGAGTTCAAGCAGCTAGCGGCCAGCACGCGCCGCGAAATGCTCTACGAGATCAACCGGCTCCGGCGGCAGCACGGCCCCAAGCCTGTGAACATGATACTGCGCAAGCACATCCAGAAGATGAAGGACGAAATGGCCGCCAAACCCGGCGCCTGCAACAAAATGCTCCGGACCATGAAAGCGCTCATGAACCACGCGGTGCTCAAAGAGTACCGCGATGACAACCCCGCTGAGAAGGTTAAGCTCATGAAGGTGGGTCGGCACCGGGCTTGGCATGACTGGGAGCTGGAGGTTTACGAGCGGAAATGGCCGCTCGGCAGCCTGGAGCGGTTTATTTTCGACAGTGCCCTCTATTCCGGTCAGCGTTCGGCTGACCTGCCGAAATTGTTGCGCAGTCAAATCCATGCCGACAACCATCTACACTTCCGGCAGCAGAAGACCGGTAAGGACATGGCACTGCTGATCCACGCGAACTGGGCAGAATCAATGGCGGCCTATCTGCCAACCCATAGTGCCGCTACCCTGATCGCCGGGCGCGAGGGGAGACCCGTCCACCAGTTCACGATGGCGGCGATTTTCCGGGACGCGAAACGTGCCGCCGGCGTGCCCGACGACTGCGTGCTGCACGGCCTGCGCAAGACCACGGCCCGTATCTTAGCCGAACTGGGCTTGAAGTCGTCGCCAGTAACCGGCCACATGACACGCGCCATGCAGGACGAGTACGAGCGCGATGCCAACCAGAAAAAGATGAGTGGCGCTGCGATTCTGGGATGGGAAAACGCCAGGCGGATGACAAAGCGTTCCGGATGAACCTTTCGATGGTCTTGAGGCAGCAGGCAGGGCACAAAGCTTGCCGGCATCACGCGGTAAGTATGTGGAGCTAGTCTTTGCTAGTCTTTGGTGGCGTTGCAGTCCAGATGCGAAAGCGGCGAAGCCGAATCCGCCACAAGCGTAAGCTCATGTGTCGCCCTGCTTAAAGCAACATACAGTAGTCGCGCGCCGTAGGGCGTAGCCGGATATTGTTGCTGGTCGGCAGGGCAGATCAACACGCGCCTGAACTCAAGTCCCTTTGCCTTGTGTACGGTGCTTACGCTTAGGTCTGGCAAATTGCGACGGCGGCGTAACCTGCTTAACGCCTGCAGATGGGCGCGTGGATCGTCGGTTCGACCAAGCGCCCGCAGGGTGGCGGCATGATCGCGGAGCCGCACACGATAGTTGCGCGGCGGTTTGTGGACGATCTGCTCCATAGCGAGTGCCAGCCCCCGGTGTCCGGTCGTGGTGTAGATGGTAGCGAGGGCGTCAAGCCACGGCTGCTGCTTACTTCCCGCTTTGTCCCGGTCGAGCTTGGCCCCTGCCCGCTTGACCAATCCATCGCGCAATGACTTCGGGAGGCCGGAGCCTATGTCGCTGGCGAACTCGAGAAATCCCGAAGCTAACGTGGCGGGATTGGCAGCTTCCGACTCGGCTAGAACTAGAAGCCTGTCCACATGTTCGAGTACCGCGCCCTCATTCACGCCCGCCCGCCAACTTGCGTTTTGGGCCAATGCCCGGACCATTTCACTTAGGTGAGCCACGATAACAGCTCGCCCAATTCCAGCATCCAGAAAGCCATGCAATATTTCGCGGCCGACTTTGTGGTCTTTGAGTTTTTTGCGGCCAGCCAAGCCCGTAGTAATGCGGACCTTTACTTCGCTCGGTGCGTCTTTCATGTGTAAGGCGCCGCCAGACTTAAGTACGGCGCGTGCCGCCGTCACCCACGCCCCAAGGGCGGGGGTTTCGGCCCATCGTCTTGGGTCGGTTAATTCGAGCCGGTTCGGACAATTACGCCAAAGCGCCTCCCAATCTACAAACTCATTGTCAGAACCATGGTGCAATGCTTGCATCGGATCTCCGAAAATGCGCAGACGCGATCCGCCGGCCCGCATCAGGGTCATAACTAGTTCGTGCTGTGCATTGCTCGCATCCTGATGCTCGTCGAGAATGACAACGGGAAATTGCGCGCTGATAAGGCGCGCAACACTGGGAGATCGCCGCACCAATTCGACCGCCTTGAGAGCCAACGTGGCGAACGACACTCCGCCAGCCCGGCCAACCATATTTTGCAGCGGGAGAGGCAAGCCGAGGGCGGATGCATAGGACCCGACCACCTTGAGCGCGAAGCCGTCGCAAGTTTCGACGTCTACGCGCAGGCCGTGCCCCTCGCAGCGCCGGTGAAACTCACCGCAGGCGGCATGGGTGTGGGATAACAGCAGTACCCGTTGGTTCGTGAGCCGACTGGACATTTCCTTAGCAAATTTGGCAGCTGTCCAGGTTTTCCCACAGCCTGCTGCAGCCTCGATCACCACCAAAGGCGCCTCGGAATGGAGGAGAACGTCAACCGCAACGTTCACGCCGCGGTCGCCTTCTCAATCGCCGTCAGGAATTCCTCAACCTGCGTCATCAGCGCCGGCTTCGGAAAAAGGGACAGCAGTTTGCCCGCAATTAGGTACCCTCCTTCGTAGGACTTGAACCAGCCGCGCGGCTTGCGATCCGCGGCGGGTCTGGGACACGCGCGCGCCAGAATCGCAGAAATGTATCGGTCACGCCCAGCGCGTTGAAACATTTGTTGAACCGTCAGACCCTTTTCCAGCTCCAGTTCCTGACGCAGCTCAGCCAATTGGTGAACCGCGCTCCTGTGGCTAACCTGCTCCCCCCAATGATGGACTTCCTGCAACATGTCATCGGGCATGATCGACAGCACCGCGGATTCAAGGCAGGCGCCGTCCTGCCAGCGCAACATAGCCGCGGCCATACCCACTTGCGACCAGCTACCGGCCTTTTTACCCTCATCATCAACGACTGCCGCCAACGGAAATCCTGCTCTTAGCAACGCTTGGCAGATCGGTAGCGCTTTGAAATGGCCGCCCGCGTCGAGACAATAGAGCCCCCGACAGGAAAATCCCGCGCCAAATCGCTGCTCAAACAGTCGGGTCGCAAACCCGACCTCTGTAATGCCCTCACAAACGATCGGGAGTTTGGCAAACAGGGACTCTGGTTGCTCCTTGGCGATGCCTCTCAGCTGACTATCTTCAAGCGCGAACAACGAATGCGATTGCATCTCGGCGGCATGCTGGCCAAGACCCTCGATCTTGAGTTGCTTTGTCGCGCCGTTGGCAATCGGATTGCTCATGCGCCAGATTTGCGAGCTTTCCGAGGAGGCCTGCGACAGAACGGCCTGCGCATGGGTTGTAATAATTGCCTGGCGAGGATGGGCAGCCAGATCACGGATGAAAACACGTTGCCGGTACGGTTCTAGGCCTGTCTCTGGCTCATCAATTACGGCGATGGCATTGGCACTAACTCCAAAACTGGAAATCTCTAGCGCCGCGAGCCGCCGCGTACCTGTCCCCCAAGCGGCGAGCGGTAATGCGTCGGGATCGGACCCGCCCACGGTCAGCCCGACGCTTGCTGCAAGCGAAACGCCCGGAGTGCCTACCAGACCAAGACGCACAGGATTCGGAAGATTACGGGCTTCAAAGCCCTTGCTTATCGTCTCCAACGCCGATTTTGGCCCCGCTTCCAACTGATCGTGAATGGGCGTTTTTAAAACGGCCTGCATCACAGTCTGACGGACTTCTTGTCCCTGTAAGTAGCGATCGAGCGCCCCTCCCTGAACCAGACGGATATCGCGGTCGCCGCGGTCAGCAACTCCAAGCCGTGCCAGACCGATTCTTCGACGCATGGCGCGGCTAAAAGGTGCGCGAATTTCACCTCCCGCTCCGATGATCTCGTAAAGCGTCTCCTGGTCCTTGGTGGCAGTCAGACGGCACACCAAGACAGGCTCCGCCCCGCCCTCGTCGGGAAGATCTGTCAGATTGCCGTTGAGCCACCCTTGCATCGGCGGCGCAGGAAACCCCTCCTCGCGGAGTGCAGCGACGTCGCCTAGCGAAACTACCGCCTGAATCAAGAAGCCGGCCTCGACATTGCGACGGTAATAATCGAACTCCGAGAGGCTGTAGTTCGCCGCAGCAGAAAACAGCAGGGCGATTGCTTCTAGTACGGTCGATTTGCCGCTATCGGCGGCTCCTAAAATGATGTTGAGGCGCGGATGCGGCGTCCAAGTCAGCGAACGGATGCCGCGGAAGCGCTGAATCTCGACACGTCTGATGATCGCGCTTGTCACAACCGGGCCCTTTGGCTTTCATTCTGTCATTAAAGGTCGGAAGCGCCAGTTGAGGCCGCGGTGGTCGAATGCAAGGCGCCCGGAACGGGCACTGATTTCTGGGCGATTCCCATTTGCCTCAGCATAGCCCGAGCCAGCGCCGCTCACGTCAT
>Ga0310811_10002977_pt1 | contig 21277 bp, 19 predicted proteins | sample YCmetagenome_FD_207642 | JGI IMG/M metagenome (GOLD analysis project Ga0310811, IMG submission 207642) | Soil microbial communities from experimental microcosm in Duke University, North Carolina, United States - YC | ecosystem: Engineered > Artificial ecosystem > Soil microcosm > Unclassified ...
GAGAACCAGCACGGCGAGCAGGTAGACCCAGTAGCTCAGCATGTTCACGTAAGGGAAGACCATGTCCCGCGCGCCGAGCATCAGCGGGATGAGATAGTTGCCGAAGCCCCCGAGGAACAAGGCCGTCAGAAGATAGATGACCATGATCATCCCGTGCATGGTCATGAACTGATAATAGCGATCCGCGTCGATGAAGGAGAGCAATCCCGGAAAAGCGAGCTGCAGCCGCATCAGCCAGGACAGGACGAGGGCCACCAGGCCGATCGACAGCGCCGTTATGGAGTACTGAATGGCGATGATCTTCGCGTCCTGGGAGAAGACATATTTCGTGATCCAGCTCTTCGGGTGATAGAGCTCGACGTCGGCGACTTCGGCGACCGACAATGATTGGTCAACGTTGCTCGTCTCATCGGTCATGGGACGTCTCCCATTTTCCTGTCAGATCAAGGTTCCTGTTCCGCGGCTCATCCCGTATCCATCGCTAGTTCCCCGCATCCGCCCTGATCGGCGCTCGGAGCTGGACGAAGGTTTTTTGCTGCAGCAGCCACGCGCGGTGCTCGCTCTCCTCCTCGACTACGACGCTGCCGCGCATGTGGGAGTGGCCGGTGCCGCAGAGCTCGGCGCAGAGCACATCGAAAGTGCCGACCCGCGTTGGCGTGAACCAGTAGTAGGTGACCATGCCGGGAATCATGTCCATCTTGGCGCGGAACTCCGGCACGTAGAAGTCGTGCACGACGTCCAGGGAGCGCAGCAGGATCTTGACCGGCTTGCCGAGCTGAAGGTGTAGCGGCTCGCCCTGGATGATGACGTCGTCCTGCCCGTGCGGATCTTTCGGATCGACGCCTATCGGGTTGTCCGGGCTGACATGGGCGACGTCGGTTGCGCCGAGCCGGCCATCCGCGCCCGGCAACCGGTAGCTCCACTGCCATTGCTGGCCGACAACCTCGACCGCGGTGGCGTCGTCCGGCACCGTGACGAACTGGTGCCAGACGAAGAGGCCAGGGGCAAGCATCGCCGCGACGCCGATGCCCGTGCCGATCGAGAGCCACCATTCGAGCTTCGTGCTCTCGGGCTGATAGGCGGCGCGGTTGCCCTCGCGATGGCGGAACCGGAAAACGCAATAGGCCATGAACAACACCACGGCAGCGAAGACGACGCCGGTGATCCAGAACGTGATGAGAATGGTGTCGTCGATATAGTCCCAGTTGGAGGCGATCGGCGTCCACCACCATGGACTCGCGAGGTGGAACACCATCGAGCCGACCACGACCAAAGCCAGGGCGATCGCGATACGCATCCCTCCTCCTTGCCTGTGGAGGCGATGCATGGAGACCAAGCAACGCCTCGGCGCAGGCGACACCTTGCGGCGTCAGGAAACGCGTTTCTTGAGATGAAAATCACGCCACAGTTTGGCAGGCCTGCCGGTCCGCGGCCTGAAGCGGTCGGCGCCGATGACAGCAGAGTCGGCGCACAGCCCTAGAGGGCGCCTGCTCGCCGGAGCGCGCCCACAAGCTTAAACCGTTGGTTCCACTTCGCCATAGTCGAACCATCGGTTCGCTCGGACGATCGCGCATTAGCGGCGACGCAGCTCCCGCCTCGGCCGCAAGGCAACCAAAGCCTCCAGCCTGCACGTACCTAGTATCGATATTGTCGTTACGACGACTGCAATTGTCAATCAAAGCCAGGCCGAAACCGTCGGGGCCGTCACTGCCGTCGAGCGCCGATCCGGTTACTGTTTCTTTCCGTCAGCGGAGAACTGGCTGAGGAAAGCGACGATGTCATCAATGTCCTTATCGGCTTTGAGGCCCGGGAAATCCATCTTGGTGCCGGGGATTTTCGCTTTCGGCCCCTTGATGTACTCGCGGAACGTAGCTTCGTCCCAAACGATGCCAGAATTCTTGTTGGCGGACGAATAGCTGAAGCCTTCGATAGATCCAGCTGGCCGGCCGAGAAGGCCATTCAGCTTCGGCCCAACGGCGTTCTTCGCGGTCACTCCGATCTGGTGGCAGCGGGTGCAGTGGAAAGAAAAAACCTTCTGGCCTGCGCCGGCATCGCCGGCCGTCGCGGCCGGAGGCGTCAGCGCCGCAAGCATCAACGGAGCCATCAGGGTCCAACGCACCATCGAAGGTTCCCCCGGAACTCGGAGGTGGGAATCCCGCTGGACCGGCGGCCGAGCTTCGCGACCTTTCGCGCCCCCTCCAACTCAGGGGCGATAGGCGTCACTTCGATCATGCCCCCGGACCCACTGCGGCGCAGGGGCCAAGGCGCGAAGGCAATTGTCGTTCGGCGCAAACGTCCGGCAGGACACCTTGGCCGACGATAGGCCTTTTCCGTCGGCAAAGCCAGCGCCGAGCCCAGCGATGGCGCGAGCCTGCTCATTGGATCGCTGCTGGAGACGTTGCGTGACCCTCGCCGCCCTGGGACACGACAGCATCACCGCACCGTGCACCTTCGGCGGACATCCTCACGTTCCTCTCCCCCCGCGGGGCAAGTCCCTCGACTTCGCCTCCCGGCTCTGCTCGGGACGACGGCCTTGGGTCACATGCACGCCGGCTCCGTCGACGTCGCCCACGGCACGACGCTCGCGCCGTCGCGAAAAGCTTGCTCAAGCCTCTCTACATGGCGGCCAAAGAGGCGTAGAATCCTTCCGTGGTGAGATCGCGGCACGTTCGTGATCACTGTCGCCGCGACCTCCGGACTTGCTGTTCGAGAGGAGGCAGATATGGCCACGCCGAACCAAATCCGCAATCCCATCGAATGGGCCTGGGATCAGCTCAAGCAGACCGGCCATGCGATGGAGGAGACGGCCCACACGGTCGAGGGCGCCTGGGAAGGCCGGGATGCGGTCGCGCCGGTGGTCCGCCGCATCCATGCCGCCGACATCGGCGAGGCGCTTGCCAGGGGCGTCAAGGACTTCGGGGCCTGTCGCACGGACGTCATCTTCCTGTGTCTCATCTATCCCGTCGCCGGCCTCATCATATCGCGCATGGCCGCCGACTACGGCATGGTGGCGCTGATCTTCCCGCTGGTCTCGGGTTTCGCCCTCCTCGGCCCGCTGTTCGCTCTCGGCCTCTACGAGATGAGCCGGCGGCGCGAGATGGGCATCGGCACCGGTTGGGCGGACGCTTTCGGCGTGCTGCGCGCACCAGCCTTCGGGGCGATCCTGGTGCTGGGTGCGCTTCTGTTCGTGCTGTTCTGCGCGTGGCTGTTCACAGCCAACTTCATCTACACCGTGACCCTGGGGCCAGATCCGCCGGTCTCGGCCACCGCCTTGGCCCGCGATGCGCTGACGACCCCGGCCGGCTGGACGATGATCGTGGTCGGCTGCGGCGTCGGCTTCCTGTTCGCCCTCGTGGTGCTGGTGATCGGCGTCGTCTCCTTTCCGCTGCTGCTCGACCGCAACGTCGGCGTCGGCACCGCCATCGCCACCTCGGTGCGCGCCGTGCTCACCAATCCCGGACCGATGGCGATGTGGGGCCTGATCATCGCGGGCTCCCTGGTGATCGGCGCCATCCCCCTGCTGGTCGGCCTCGCCATCGTGCTGCCCGTGCTCGGGCACGCGACTTGGCACCTCTACCGCAAGGTGGTGAGTTAGAAGTGGTGCTGATAAGCAAGCCCACGGCTACCGTCAGCTTGGCCCAGGCAAAGGCGAAATTCAGCGAACTGCTGGACAGGGTGAAGAGTGGCGAAACGGCCGTCATTACCCGTCACGTCAGACCGTCGTTCGCCTGACGGCTTCCGCGAGCGGAGCGCGTTATTGCTGCGAGGTGTCCGCGACGGGCAGCGCCGATGCCTTGTCGGTACACGGCCATCAAGCCTCAAATTGCAACTACACCTGCTGGTTCAGGCCGCTGCCGAGGTCCGATGGCCGCCATACATCGCCGCGTCAGCTGTGCTGCTTCGCATCGGCGCCGATCGCGTCACTTGTCCAGCACGCATTGCGCCGGCATGGGCTCGACGACCATCGTCCCGCCAGGGGCCCCGCTTGCGCCCTCGTACCTGAATTTCAGGTCCACGAATGCATCCTCGCCGCCCGACTTGTCTTTGAAAAAGCCGATCCTCAGCGACGCCGTCGCATCGACGCCCGCGGGTGGCGACTGGAGCGTCCGCAGGCAGGCATCGCGACCGTCGAGGAAAGCGTCCTTGTCATCCGGCTTTGACCCCGGGGCGCGAACCTTCTCGATACAGGCCTCAAGTTCGGCGAGCGGCGGCAGCTTGACGCGGGCCTTGACCGTACCATCCAAAGCCTCGCCCGTCGTCTGTGTGCCGGCTGGCCTCGACGTACGTTTGACGTTGATCGAAAAGTCGCCGAAGGGGCCGCTGATGTTTACCGGGCCGCTATCGCCACCGGTGTAGACAAATGTCAGCGGCGCCTTCCATCGCGGGTTCATGACGTCGGCGCGTCCACATTTGAGCGTCAGACCGGCCGCGAGCGGCGCGCCGGCGCCAACAAACAAAGCAAATGCACCGATCGACAGAAGCAAGAAATTCTGCTGAGACCGCATGAGGTCCACCTCTCCGCTCACGCCCCGTTTCCTGTACGGGGCGTGGCTTACCCACGCATTTGACCGACCGTGCTCTTTTTGACGAGTGACCATTGCACGCGTCAGGAACAGCCATTCTCCACCGTAGCCAGGGGCGAGAGGCGCTTCAACTCGTGACGATCTCAAATCGCCAGAAGGGCCTACCGCTCAGCGCGGCTACGGGTCCTCGACGATGCAGTGCTCACGAGACCCACTTGACGCACGACGCAACGCTGCGCTCACCTGTGTGCTGCGCTTGCAATCGATGCCAATCGCGGGGGAAAAAATGGAGCAACGGAGCTTTGACTTCATCGTCGTTGGCGCCGGCTCGGCCGGCTCGGTGCTGGCCAATCGGCTGAGCGCCGACCCCCGGCACAAGGTGCTGGTGCTGGAAGCCGGGCGCGAAAGCCATCCCTGGTCGTGGATCCCGGTCGGCTTCGCCAAGCTGATCGCCAACCCTGGGGCGAACTGGCTCTATGTCTCGGAGCCCGAGGCGTCGACCGGCCAGCGCCGCATCCCGGTCCCGCGCGGCAAGCTGCTGGGCGGCTCGTCATCGATCAACGGCATGGTATTCGTGCGCGGCCAGGCGCAGGACTACGACACCTGGGCGCAGCTCGGCAATCGCGGATGGAGCTATCGCGATGTGCTGCCGATCTTCCGCGACATGGAGAGCTTTCAGGGCGATGCCGACGAGGATTATCGTGGCCGCAATGGACCGCTGAAGGTGACCGAGAGCAACGAGAGCGGCGCGATCTATGACGCGCTGATCAAGGCCGCCGGCCAGGTCGGCATCGCCTACACCAAGGATTACAACGGCGCCAAGCAGGACGGCATCGGCATGACCCAGGCGACCATCCGCGGGGGTCGCCGTATGAGCACCGCGGTCTGCTACCTCGATCCCGCCCGCAGCCGGCCGAACCTGACCATCGTCGCCAACGCGCTGACCGAAAGCCTGCTGTTCGACGGCAAGCGCTGCGTCGGCGTGCGCTACAACCTGCATGGCCAACAGCGTGAAGCGCGCGCCACCCGCGAAGTGGTCGTCAGCGCCGGCTCGATCAACTCGCCGCAGCTCCTGGAGCTCTCCGGCATCGGCCAGCCGGAGCGGCTGAAGGCGGTCGGCATCGAGGTGCGTCACGAGCTCAAAGGCGTGGGCGAGAACCTGCGCGACCACTACTCGCCGCGGATGAAATGGACGGTGCCGCCGGCGCTCGGCATGACCTACAACGACAAGATGCGCGGTCTCGGCCGCGTCGGCCAGGCGCTGCGCTACGCGCTCAGCCGCAAGGGGCTGCTCGGCCTGCCGGCGGCGCCGATCCGCGCCTATGTCCGCACCCGCGCCGGGTTGGAGGCGCCTGACGCGGCGATCTCCTGGATCCCGTTCCTGGTGGGCGAGAACTTCCAGCTGGCCAAGACCTCCGGCATCACCGCGATCACGAACATCCTGCGCTCGGAGAGCACCGGCAGCATTCATGTCGCGTCGAGCCGGCCGGACACGCCGCCGGCGATCCGCTTCAACTTCCTGAGCGCGGCGCTCGACCGCGAGGTGACGCTGGAAGCGATGCGCATCACCCGGCGCATCATGACGGCACCGGCCATGGCGGGCATCGCCACCGACGAGATCGCGCCGGGCGTGAACATCAGCGCCGATGACGAGCTGCTCGACTGGGTCAGGAACAACGCCGAGACCACCTACCATCCGGTCGGCACCTGCAAGATGGGCGCGGACCCGATGGCGGTGGTCGACGATCAGCTTCGTGTCCGCGGCCTGGCGGGGCTGCGCGTCGCCGATGCCTCGATCATGCCGACGCTGACCTCGGGCAACACCAATGCGCCGTCGATCATGATCGGCGAGAAGGCCGCGCGGATGATGCTGGCATCGACCGTTCAAGCCGTCGCCGCGTGAGCGAGTCCGGCGATCCGGACGGCGCTACCCGGACTGCGTTCCGTCTGGGGTGCTGCCACGGCCGAGGGGGGACGATTGACGAGACCACCAACGCAAGAGGGGGTGGTGCGATGGGCAAGGTGGTGACGTGCGGCAAGGCGATGACGCGGGACGCGGCGCTGCGTGGCTGACCAACCTGATCCTGGGACCGACGCTGCGACGACGGCCACACGGGCCGCTCGACGATGACACATCTGCCCGCGGGCGAAGCCGGCTGCCCGCGATGCAGCGAGACCGTCGGTGGCGTCCATGCCCATGCGCGTTGGCTCCCCGAGGATAATGCTTCGAGATGATCATCATTGGCACTTCGCCCCTCGTACGCGCAGCAGTCTGCGATGCCGACGGCAAGCCTCGGCCCCGTTGTTTCCGATGGAACAGGCAGGAGATGAAGCATGACCGACAATCTCGTGCAGTACGAGACGGACGGCAATATCGCCATCATCACGATGAACCGGCCGGAGAAACTCAACGCCGTAAATCATGAGCTGCGGACCGGCGTCTCCGAGGCGCTCATCCGGGCGGATGACGACAAGTCGATCCACGTTGTCATCCTGCGATCCAACGGGCGGGCCTTCTGCGTCGGCTACGATATCGACAACGACACGCCTGAGCGTGCCGCACGCCGTTTCGACGCACTCAAATGGCGCGAGTCCCTGACCGAGGACCTGCGCTTCGAGATGATCCCGTGGTACATGCGCAAGCCCGTGATCGCCTCGGTGCAGGGCCACGCGCTCGGCGGCGGCTGCGAGCTTGCCATGTTCTGTGATATCACCATCGCGGCCGAGAATGCGACCTTTGGCGAGCCCGAGATCCATTTCTCGAACGTCGGACCGGCCATGGTCATGCCCTGGATGATTGGCCTCAAGAAGGCCCGCGAGCTTCTCTATTTCGGGGACACGATCGACGCAAAAGCGGCGCTGCAGCTCGGCATGATCAATCGGATCGTGCCACTCGCCGAGCTCCAGGAAAAGACACTCCGGTTCGCCAAGCGCATGGCGCTGATTTCACCGGAAGCGCTTGCCCACACCAAGCTGGCCATAAACCGCGGCGCCGACGCCATGGGTTTCACCAATGCCATGCATGCCGGGCTCGACGTGCTGGCGCCGCTCTACGCGGCAAGAACGGATGTCGGCGTCAAATTCACGGAGATCCGACAGAAGGAGGGTCTGCGTGCCGCCCTCAAATGGCGCCGCGATCAGTTCGCGCACTACGAGGACTGACGGGCGGGAGTGCAGGTCCGGGCGCAACTCGGCGTGCGAGTTGCTCGAGCTTTTGATACCGCTCGTAGTATGCTCGAGGTCATTCTTCGCAGGGAGTCTGCATGTCGACGGCCAGCATCAGCCGACGGCTTTCACGTTGGGTGGCGGCGCTTGCATATCCGGATCTTCCGCCGGAGGTCCTCGACCGCGCTCGCGGCGTTACCCTGCAAGGCTTGTCCTCGTGCCTGCTCGGCCATGATTTCCCGGAAACGATGCAGGCCATCCGCCTCGTCGAGGAGGAAGAGCTGGGTTGCGGCGGCACGACCACGGCACTCGTCGACGGACGGCGCTTCACCCGAGCCGGAGCCGCCTTCATCAATTCGGAGATGATGTTTGCCGGGGGCAAGTGGGACACCTTCCGGATGGTGGTTCACCCGAGTTGCGCCGTCCTGCCCGCGGCACTCATGGCTGCCGAGGCGACACGCTGCTCCGGCCGCGAGTTCCTGACCGGAGTGGCGGCCGGCTACGAGGTCATGGAACGCTTGGCGGCGGATTTCGTCCCTACCATCCTGGCCCGGGGATTTCATGCCGGCGCCGTGTTCAGCATCTTCGGGGCCGCGGTTGCTGCCGCCAAGATCATGGGCCTGGATGCGGGACAGATCCACGGCGCGCTCGCCCAATGCGTGAACCTGGCTGCGGGTAACCTCGAAGGCGGCCGCAGCGGCGGCCGCTCCGTGCGCGAAGGTGCGGCCGTACGAAATGCGCTGCTGGCTGTCGGCCTGGCACGGCAGGGGATACCGGGTGGAGAGACGACCTTCGAAGGCGAGGCCGGCTTCTACTTCGCCTATGCCGGAAACAAGGAAGGGCGCTTGAGTCACAGCTTCACGGGTCAACGCAACGCGGACTTCACCGCCCTCACCGAGAAACTCGGCGAGCATTGGGTGTTCCTCGAGACCCTTTATCGCATCTATTCGACGCCAGGCTACAACATCGCTCATGTCGACGTCACTGCGGCGCTGTGCAGGCGCGACCACATTCGGGCCGACGACGTCGATCGGGTCGAGTGCGTCGTGAACTGGCTCGAGACCCAGTACCCGAGCCCGGACTTTCCGTCACGTCGAACCGACGTCGAGCCGGCGCGCGAGCAGCCCCAGTATTACGCCGCCCACGCCATCCTCACCGGGTCATTCCCGGTTACCAAGAACGTGCAACAACAGGTCGGCGAAGCCGATCCGCAAGGCATCGACGATATGATGCGGCGCGTCCGTCTCATTCCTTCCCACACCCAACCTCTCTTCGCCCCTCGCGTGACCATTCACACGCGCGACGGCATTGCCCACACCCTGGAGGCAACGGGCCGCGAGTTCATCCTGAGTTTCGACCAGCTGGCGAAAAGGCTGTCGCCGATCGGCGCGGTGGTCCCTGTCGGCGAGCAGCAATATGCGGAGCTGGTTGCCGAATGTCGGCAGATGGATCACGCAGGAGACGTCAGCAGGTTGATTGCGCTGACCTGCCCGTCCCGACCAGATCGGCCGTCACGGGACCAGGCGTGAGCCTTGCCGAAACGGCAGCGCCACGACCGCACCTGGAAAAGGAAGAAGCCGTCCTCTTTCGAGGACCGCTTTTCAAATGGTTGCGGGGGCCCGCAATCACCGCGAACAAGCTGAGAGGACCAGTCGTGCTAACGATCTGGTCGTGCACCTTGCGCACCTGATCGGTCGTCGGATAGCCCGTGAGAAATCCGAGCGTCGGCGAATGGTATATCAGCGTCAGACCAGACCGGAGCCGGGGCAAGTCGGCTAGACCGCACCACCCAGTGCGCCCGTGGGACCTGGCTGTCGGCGGCGATCGATCGGCCAAGTGCCCCAAGTGCAGATATGCAGGCGGCGTCCACGTTACTCGCCCGTCACGGATTGAACCGCTTGTCCGACGAAATGTTCAGCGACCGGCCATCGCCAACAACTCCTTGGCGTGCTGTTTCGCCCATTCCCTCAGCAACAAGGGTTCGCGACCCAGCAGTTTGGTTGTGTCGTCCACGGCGCTTCCGACGTACGCCATCCTTCCATCCTCGACCTGGTCGAACAATTCGAACCCGCCTTTTGCGTACGCTGGTTCGAACGCCGAATCAGGCTGGACGGTATCGTTTTGGAAACCTTCGGCTTTCCGAATGGCTGCTGTGAACTTACGGCCCGTCGCCGCAGTTAGAGTTTCAGCCACCTGATGCGGCGTAAGCACGTCCGCTGAAAACCAATAGTCCGCTCCATTGTGTTTTGCCGGCCCTTCCATGAGGACTACGGCCGCAGCTTCTGCCACGTCTTCCAAGGCCGTGAACCCAACAGGCTTGGAAGTGTATGCATTGTAGACACCACCCTTGATTGACCATACCGACAGGAAGCTCTGCATGAACATGTTTGGATGCAAATTCGTCCATGCAACGCCACTGTCGCGAATGTATGCTTCAATCATCTGATGCCAGGCGAAAACCGTCGCGTAGGCGTCGGGATCTCGCGTGAATGCGCCGAGATGCACAATGTGCCTCACACCGTTACGCCTTGCGGCATCGATAAGCGATTTGCTTTGGACAAGCATGTCGACGGTGTAACCGGTTACCAGGAAAATGCCGGTGATGTTTTTCAGTGCCTCATCGAACGTTCGAGGATCATCGAGATCGACGAATCGCGATGCTCCGAATTGACCTGCGAGCTCTTCCAACTTCTCTTTCCTTCGCGTTCCCACGGAAAAGCTCGCTTCCCTCCTTCGCAGATTTCTTGCGACAAGTTTTCCGGCTTGTCCCGTTGCACCCAACACGAACAGGTTGGTGGAATCGTACATTTGGAACTCCTTCTGCAGTGACTTATCGCGCCAGCACCGTTGCCGACAATTCCAGGAGCGCACCCGGCACGCCGAGTTGTGCGACCCCGACACCCGTCCAAGTCGGATAAGGCGGCGCGCCCAGCCGTTGCGCCTTCACCTCCGCGAGCTCGGCCAATTGGCTCTGCAGATCGCCCACGTGATAGCTGTTCAGGCTCACCACATCGTCCATTGTCGCTCCGGCCGCGCTGACAATGGCTTCAAGCGTGGCGAGCACGTTCTCCGCCCGACTGCGGAAATCGGCGGGGAGTCTTCCTCCGGCGTCGACTCCGATGATGCCGCATACGAGGATATGACTGCCGACCCGGACGGCTGGCGAAAACTGAAAGTTGTCGGCAACCGCTTTCATGAAAGTCGGTACGACAGCAGTGAAGCGCTTTGGCATGGTTCCTCGCAAGATCAAGGGTTTGTCGGTCGGGCAGGCCGGCTGAATATCGATGGCATACCCTTCAGTCGCTCGCGCATGCGCTGGAAGGTCGTGTAGAGCATCGGCACCAGGAAAATTCCGATGGAGCTTGCCGCGATCATGCCGCCGAAGACCGCCGTGCCGACGGCGCGTCGGCTGATCTCGGCGGCACCGGTCGCCCACACCAGGGGAACGAGGCCGAGAATGAAGGCGACCGAAGTCATCATGACGGCCCGGAACCGCATCTGGGCGCCCAGGATGGCGGCCCGGTCGATGTCGACGCCGGCCTCGCGCTGCTCCTTGGCAAATTCGACGATCAGGATGCCGTTCTTGGCGGCCAACGCGATCAGCACGACAAGCCCGATCTGGGCGTAGAGATCGAGGCTGAGGCCGGCCAGCTTGATGGCGATGAAGGAGCCGAGCCCGCCCACCACGACGGACAGTAGAACCGGAATCGGGATCGTCCAGCTCTCGTAGAGCGCGACCAGGAACAGATAGGCGAACAGGATCGCCAGCGACAAGATGATCCCTGTCTGCCCCGATGCTGCCTTCTCCTGGTAGGCTGTGCCGGTCCATTCGAAGGCATAGCCCTGCGGCAGGGTCTTGTCGGAAAGCTTCGTCATCGCCTCGAGCGCGGTTCCGGAAGACACCCCTGCCGCCGGCCCGCCGTTGACCGTCACGGCGCGATAGTTGTTGTAGCGCGTAATGACCTGGGGGCCCTGCTCGTAACGCACGTTGGTGATCGATTGCAGCGGCACCATCTCGCCGCGATTGTTGCGGACGTGGATCTGCCACAGGTCGGCGATGTCGTCGCGATTGGCCGCCTCGCCCTCGACGTTGACCTGCCATGTCCGGCCCAGCATGTTGAAGTTGTTGACGTAGATTCCGCCCATCGTGGCCTGTAGCGAGGTGAAGACGTCGCTCAAGTTGAGCCCAAGCGCCTGGGCCTTGGCGCGATCGATATCGAGATAGACCATGGGATTGGTCGCGGTGTACGTCGAGAAGACGCGCGTGAGCGCGGGATCACCGTTGGCAGCGCCGATTACGCCGTTCATGACACTGTTGATGTCGGCCGGCTCCTGTCCTTCGAGCGCCTCCAGCACGTACTCGAAGCCGCCTCCGGTCGACAGCCCGATGATCGGCGGCAGGTTGAACGCGACGACTCGGGCCTCGCGGATCTTCGATCCTTCGGCGAACACCTTGCGGATCAGCGCCTGGGCCGAAGCGGCAGCACGCGTCCGGTCTGCGAAGGGCTTCAGGCGAACGACCATGAAGGCGTTGTTGGGCAGATTGCCACCGTCGATCAACGAGAAGCCGACGATCGAGAGCGTGTGCTCGAGGACCGGTATCTGCTTCACGATGTCCTCGACGCGCTTGGTGACTTCCTCGGTGCGGGCAACCGATGCGCCGTCGGGCAACTGAATCATGACGAAGAACGTGCCCTGGTCCTCCTCGGGCAGGAACCCGGTCGGCACGATCCGCGAGACGCCGAAGATGGCGCCGCCGAACACCGCGACGGCGGCCAGGGACACGACGGAGATCCGCAGCAGCCGCCGCACGCCGGCGGCATAGCGGTCGCGCGACCAGTCGATGCCGCGCAATACCTTCGCCATGAAGCCGCGGCGCGGGCCGCCATGGCGCAGAAAGATCGCGCAGAGGGCCGGCGAGAGGGTCAAGGCATTGATCGCCGAGAGCAGCATAGAGGCGCTGATGGTGACGGCGAACTGGCGGAACAGCGTGCCGGAGACTCCCGGGATGAAGGCGATGGGCACGAATACCGAGAGCAGCACCAGCGTGATGGCGATGATCGGCGCGGTGATCTGCGCCATCGCCTTCTTCGTGGCGTCGGCGGGCGACAGCTCGGGCTCTTCCTCGAGGACGCGCTCGACGTTCTCGACCACGACGATGGCGTCATCGACCACGATGCCGATCGCCAGCACCATCGCCAGCAGCGATACCGTGTTCGCCGAATAGCCGATGGCCAGCAGGACGGCGAAGGTGCCGATCAGGCTGACCGGAACCGCAACGGTGGGAATGATGGTGGCGCGCAGGCTGCCGAGGAAGAGGAAGACGACGACAACCACCAGAACGAACGCCTCAGCGAGCGTGCGCAATACCTCCGCGATGGTGTCTGTCACGAACGTGGTCGTGTCGAACTGCACCAGGTACTTCAGGCCCGGCGGAAAGCGCACGGAGGCATCCTTCAGGGCCTTTTGGACGCCGGCTGCCGTCGTCACGGCATTGGCGCCTGGCGCGAGATAGATGGCGATGCCGGCGCCCGGGCGGCCATCGATGCGCGATTCGGCGTCGAGATTCTGTGCGCCGATCTCGACCCTCGCCACGTCGCTGACATGCAGCAGCGAGCCGTCCGGGTTGGCGCGCAGAACGATGTTGCCGAATTCCTCCGGCGTGCTGAGTCGGCCAAGGGTCTGGAGATTGAGCTGGAGTTGCTGGGCATCGTCGACCGGACGCGCGCCAATGCGGCCGACCGCCGCCTGCACGCTTTGTGATCGAATCACGTTGACGACGTCGGACGGTGCGAGGTTGAGGCTGGTGAGCCGCTGCGCGTCGAACCAGATCCGCATCGAGTAGTTCATCTTGCCGAACAAGCTTGCCTGGCCGACGCCGGGGATGCGCGAGATCGTGTCGAGCAGATTGACGACCGCATAGTTGGTGATGAACAGCGGGTCCTGCGCACCGGTCTCGCTGTACAGGACGATGAATTGAAGAATGGCCGACGACTTCTTCTGCACCGTCACGCCCTGGAGTTGGACTTCAGGCGGCAGCTGCGCCAGTGCCGCCTGGACGCGGTTGTTGACGTTGACCGTGTCGATGTCGGGGTCGGTGCCGAGGGCGAAGCTGGTGGTCAGCGTGTACGAACCGTCGTTGCCGCTGGTCGACTTCATGTAGAGCATCTTGTCGACACCCACGACCTGGGCCTCGAGCGGCTGGCCCACGCTCGTTTCCACAACGGACGCCGAGGCGCCGGGAAAGGTGGCACTGACCGTCACCTGCGGCGGCACGATGTCGGGAAATTGCGCCACAGGGATCTGGGTCAGCGCCAGAAGGCCGGCGATCGTCATGATGAAGGCGATGACGATGGCGAGCCGCGGCCGGTCGACGAACACAGCTGAAATCATTTCCCGCCTCCCGTCGCCCGGGACGCCGATGCGTCCCTTGCCGGATCGCGGCGATCCGCCCGCTTCATGACCGCCTGGAAGTCGAGGCTGGCCGGCCCGGGAGAAACCTCCTGTCCCGGCTTGATGTGCTGGATCCCCTCGACGATCACCTTGTCGCCGACTTCCAGCCCGGTCGCGATCGATGCGATGGTGGTCGTGGACGGGCCGAGCTTGATGCGGCGCTGCTCGACCTTGTTGCCCGCGCCGACAACCAGCACGTAGGTGCCCTGTTGATCCGCCAGCACCGCGGCACGCGGGATGACGGGCACCTCGACCGGTTCGACGCCCTCCAGCATCACCGTCACCAGCTCGCCGTCGGTAAGCTCACGGAGGGGAGGCTGTCCCGGCTGGATTCGGGGATTGGGAATGGTGCCGCGCACCAACAGGGTGTCGGTGGTTTGTGTGATCGAATTGCTGGCGAAGTTCAGGCGTCCGGCCGGACCATAGAGGCGGCCGTCGGGCAGCCGCAGGCGAATCACGACGGCGTCGCGGCCCCCTTTGGCTGCATAGCGCTCGCGCACCGCCAGCACCTCCCGCACCGAGATCGGAAAGGTCACGTGCATCGGATCCTGGCTGACGATGGTCGTAAGCGTCCCCGACCCGGGCCCCACGACATTGCCCTCGGTGACGGAGGTGCGGCCGATCTTTCCCTCGATCGGCGAGCGGATGTCGGTGTAGCCGAGATTGATCTCCGCCAGACTCACCTGGGCCTGCGCCGCCTGGAGCTGGGCTTCCAGGCTCTTCTGGTTCGCGATCGCCGAATCGTAGCTCGACTGCAGGCCGGCCGGACCATTCAGCAGCGTGCGCTGGCGTTCGGTCGTGACGCGGGCATTGGCGAGATTGGCTTCGAGCTGTGCCACCTGGGCTTTGCGCGCCTTGAGGTCGGCTTCGAACGGTCCGCGTTCGAGGCGATAGAGCGGCTCGTCCGATTTAATCTCGATGCCTTCGGTGAAAAGCCGCTTCTCGAGAAAGGCAGTGACGCGAGCGGCCACGTTGACCCGGCTGACCGCCTCGATGCGGCCCAGGAATTCCGTCGACTCCGTGACCGGGCGCTTGGCCACTTCGACCACACCGACCGGCGGCGGCGCGGGCGGCCGTTGCGCATAGGCCGAGGTTGAAATCGACAGACCGGCGATGGCGAGCGCAATAAGCGTGCGAAGGCCGGATGAAGTCTGCAATCCCACGAGGTCGCTCCCACGCTGGTCGAACGCATCGAACGGGAGACCTAGGCGGGTGCTGCTCTTTCCAGTAGCGCGGGCTTCTCAGCAGGGTCGTGAAGCCAATTCACGACTCCCGGTGCGCATGACGCGCTATGTCAGGAGCGTGCCGCAACGAGGAGACCATGGTCAGGTTCATAGCTGGAATGGCGTTGGGCTTCGCACTCGGGAGTTCGGTTGCGGCACTCGCGGCCGGGGTCTTTGGCAGCGGCGTGCTGGACGGCTGGACGGTTATTCAAGGCGACCGCGAAGTATGCGTCGATCCCGACGTGGTTCAGCCAACCAAGACGATCGAATGCGACTAGCAATGGAGGAACGCCCCATGATCCAAGATCAAGCGCGAGAGAACTCGCCAAACGCCCCATTCAAAGTCCGTCTTTTCGAGCGCATGCGCGGCGTGCACCGCGAATGGCTGAAGAACGCGCAAGCGATCCGTCATCTCGAACTCGACTACGGCGCCAGGCTGATGTCGGCCACGACGCCCGTTCAGGCAGCGGCCGTATGCAACGAGTGGATGGCCAAACGCATGGCGGTCGTCGTTCACGAGCAGGAGATGTTTGCCAACTCCTGGGTCTGGCTGCTTGCGCACTTGAGCGAGCCACCATCGGGAGCTTCCAATTCTCCGGGCCAATGCGCTGGTTCTTCTGGCCCGGCGGCTCATTCCGCGTTCCCCACGCCCATGGAATGAGCTGTGGCCCCGGCGTCCCGCCTCTCCCCCGGACGCCGGGGTTTCTTACGCCGCACGCGCCACCGACGGCGACTTCCTGGTTGTCTGCATCATGTCGATGAGGGCACGAAGAGCCGCGGGCATCTGTCGCCGGCCCGGATGAAAAAGCCAGAAACCCTGCCAGGTCGGCGACCATTCCTCCAGCACGCGGACCAATTGACCCGAGCGCATGAACGGTTCGGCCTGGCTTTCGAGGGCGTAGGCGAGTCCCACGCCGTCGGCGGCGGCGTGCAGGGCAAGCTCGCAGGTGTTGACCAGGACGCGCCCCTTCACGGGAACGGTCCTGGTCCTGCCGTTGTGCTCGAATACCCAATCGTGGATCTTGCCGTGGCCGGTGCGATAGCCGATGCAGCTATGGAGGGCGAGATCGTCCGGCGATTGCGGCCGCTGTCGCTGCGCGAAGTAGGACGGCGCGCCAACCACGGCCATGCGCAGCGGGTCGGTCACGCGAACGGCAATCATGTCGACGGCGCTTTGGTCGCGCGATCCGATCCCGGCATCGAAGCCCCTGGCCACAACGTCGATCGGCGCCTCGCCAACTTCGATCTCCAGATCGACCTCGGGATAGGCCGACAGGAAGCGATTCCAGATGGGGCTAATGACGACGGCGGCCGATGAGCTGCTGATATAGATCCGCAAGCGTCCCGCCGGGCGGCCGCGCGCCTCGTTCAAGTCCTGCATGGCGTTGCTGATCTGGTCGAATGCGGGCTGCAGGCGCTCCAGGAGGCGTTGGCCGGCGTCGGTCAGTGACACGCTGCGTGTCGTGCGGTTGACGAGCCGCGTCCCGACGCGTTCCTCGAGTTGCTTCATCGAATGGCTGAGAGCCGAAGGCGTCACGCCGAGCCGTTCGCCGGCGCCGCGAAAGCTGAGCGAATCGGCGACAGCAATGAAGGTGGTCAGGTCGGACAGCGTTCCTCGGCGCATGGTCGGTGCTCCCATCGTGCGATCCTCCTCACGAGCTTGATTCGCCGGGCCGGCGATTGATCACGTTCTCCTTCATTCGCCGCAGTCCACGGGCCATCGTGTCCAGGGCCGCCGGCGAGATTCCCTCGGTCGCAACGGAGTGCAGCCGCGAACGGAGCCGGTTGAGATCCCGCTGAAGGGGTGCTGCTTTTGATGTCAGTCGCAGCCGCCAGATCCGACGGTCCGCGCGGTCGGCGTGCCGTTCGACCAGGCCAAGCGCCTCCAGGCGATCGATCAGGCGAGCGATCGTGACCGGCGAAACCTCGGCAATCGCCGCCAACTCGCACTGCGACAGATCGGACTCCCTGGCCAGGCGCGCCAGAATGATCAGTTGCGCCCGCGTGATCCCATGGGTCTTGCCCAGCCGGTCTCCATAGGTGCTGAGATGGCGCGCGACGTCGCACAGAAGAACCAACAGATCATCGTCCAACTCCGCCGTCATCGTTTCGCCTCGAGAAGCCTTGCAATGATAAGCTCTACAATAGTTAGCAAGCTTATTAATATCAAGATGGGCGCCAGTGATCGTCGGCTACTCGGCGCATCGCGGTTGGTCGCAGGGTGATTTGAACCCACGACCTGGATCGTTGATCTTATTGAGGCATGATCCGATGCGAAAAGAAAAACCCCAGCAACTCGTTGAAGTTGCTGGGGTTTTTCGTCCGATTTGGTTGCGCGGGCCCGCAACCACCGAGACCGACATTCCTTGGTAGTTCCGGTCTAGCAAGAGATCGTACGTCGACCGCCCTCCTGCTTGTTCGCTACGAGCCCCCAAACGCCGGACATGCCAGCGTTGCTTAGCCGGCATTCTCTCCGCTCCGAACTGCACCCACCATTCCTCTATCACGGAACGATTCCATGGCGACTAACGGAATTCGGAGAAGAACGCGTCGCCTTTGTCTCGCGCACTGCAAGTTCATCGAACGGCCTGTCTGCATGGCGTCGATCAAGCCGTCGGACAGCCCCGCAGAAACTCCCCTGAGGCTGTCCGCAAAAGCACGTAGCCGTCGGCGAACATGAGCGTGACGGGATGATGTCTCCCGTCAATCGAGATGATTGCTCGCGGATCGTCGGCAAGCCTTTCGGACGACACGCCGGTCGGCCGTAGCCGACCGGCATCCGACAGATAAAGCTGCAGCTGCAGGACCCTGCCTTCGGCGGACTGCTCGCAGCCGAGGACGACCGTATCGATGTTGAGATCGGTCGCCGTCGGCTCGGCCACGGCATAGCTCGGCACTTCGACGCCCTGCTCGATTTCCCACCTCGTGCCGTCGGCACTGGCCGATTCGGCACGGGCACAGGATACCGCGACGCAGGCGAACACGAACACTGCGCGCATCAGGCTGCCCCTTCCCGCTACGTGGCAGGCTTCAGGACGATCTCGGCCACGCCGCCGGCCACGTTGAAGCCAACGCTGCCTTCGACGCTGACCGGCTGCAGGGTGACCTGGCCGCGGTTTCCGCCGACCAGGACACTGGATGCCACGCCGACGGCGGCGGTGCCCTGAACCGTCGGGCCGGCATAGCTGCCGGCAAGGACGCCGGCGCCCACCGTGCCGGGCGCAATGACCAGCCAGACGATCTGCGCCTCCCGGGTATATCCGATGTCGATGCCAAAGCGCTTGACTTCGCCGACATAGCGTTCACCCGACCCGTCGGCTCGTGTGAAGATGCAATTCAGCGCCTTGGTGGAACCGACGACGAAGCCCGCGCCTCCGGCGACGTTGCACGACAGGGAGCCGATATTGACTCCGTTGCCCCGGGCCGGCGCGGAGTCGCGTTGCTGAGCATGAGCAACCAATGCCCCCAGCGCGAGCGCCGCTACCGAAACAACAAACAGCGATGATCTAGTCATTCAACTCTCCTTCGTTTTGATCACAGGGAACTGCCGTAGCGTCGGTGGCGGCAAAGCCATCCCGGGCTAGCGGCCTTGGGCCAGATTCGGCTCGATCCCAGCGGAAATCCGGTTTGCCAACTTCTCGAGAGCCAGCGACATGGCCGCGACCACGGCGCCGTCGCGCGTGCCCGCAACGGGTTCGCGAAAGGTGCCCTGCGCGGTGGTCAAGGATTTTTGACCGCTGCCGTTGGTGACAGTCCACCGGGCCGCCAGCACAACCGGTCCGTCCGCAGTGACGTCGAAGTCGGCCACATCGACCACGATGCGGAGGGTCGGCGGGTCGACCGGCTGGGCCGACGTAACCGCCACGCCTTTTAGCTGCGCCGCGAGGGCTGATGCGAGGAAACGGGTCGCGCCAAGCGAAAGTCGCTCGGCCCAGCGGCCGGTCTCGCTGGTCATCACTTCGCGGTCGCGCCTCGTGACGATGTCCCGGGTGTCGAGGTAATCGGGAAGCACGACACGCTCGACCTGAACGACGGGCAACGCTGCCTGTGCCGTGGGCGCGCGGTCCGCGATCGACGTGACCCCCAGGACATATTCCCGCGGCGCAGGTCCGGCGCAGGCCGACAAGGCGGCGCCGACCAGGACAAGGGACAAAGGCAGCGCCACGGTCGCCTGCAGCCGCCGCAGGCTCGAGAGACTTCTGGTCATTTGCCGGACCTCCCCAACAGGACCGCATTCGGATTTCGCTCGACAGTCGCGGCGAAGTCGCGCAGCGAACTCGCCGTCGCCGCCAGATCGCGCATGGTAGCTTCGAGATTGCTGCGGAAGGGGGTCCGCGGTTGCGTGAGTCCGTTCAGCGAATCAAGAAGAGTCGACGCTTTACTGACCGCGTGATGAGCCGAATTCAGCACCTGACTGAGCTCCGCGCTGCGCGGGCCGACCTGACGCCGTACATCCACAAGGAGGACATCGAGATCCCGCAACGCAGTCGATGCCTCTTCCTTCAGATGTCCGATTGCATCATCTCCGGCGTGAAACGTCTGGCGCGCTGCGATCAAGGCGCCATTCGCGTTGCCGGCCAGCGGGTCGATCACCGAGTCGACATGCCTGAGGAACCGATCCAGCGTAGCGAACGCGCCCTGGGCCGACTGGGCCAGATCCTGCAGGTTGAGCTTCGACAGCTGTGCAAGGAACTGGCCAAGCTCCGACGGAACAGTAGGAATCTCCGGCATGCCCTTCGCGGCGCCGGTCAAACGTGCCGCCGCTTGCGGGTCAAACTCGAGGTCCACGCGCACCTGACCGGTCACGAAACTCTGCATTTCGAGCTGCGCCCGCAAGCCGGCCCGAACCAGACGCTCGAAATCCTTGGGGTCCTCGGCCAATCGCTTGCCGTCCTGCCAGGTGATCTGCTCAGGTTCGAATTCCAGGACGACGGGGATGCGGGCAGTCAGGGTCGCCGCCGAGAATTCAAGAGCAACCTTCTTCACTTGGCCAATGCGCACGCCGTTGAACGTGACCGGCGAACCGACTTCGAGTCCGGCAACCGACTCACTGAAGTAGGCCACGGCCTGCATCGTTCTGCTGAACATCCTCGTTCCGCCGAAGAACAGGATGCCGGCCACGCCGAGACCTGCAGCACCAAGAATGAAACCGCCTACGACTCCCGGTTTAACTTTCATGAGGGCCTCCGCCATAGGTCGACGCTTCGCGTCCCCGTGCCATGAAGGCGTGGACCGTCGGCTCGTCACAGTGGTCGCGTAAGTTCCTCGGTGCGCCGTGCGCGATAGCGCCTTTGGTTTGCCTGTCGAGAAAAACGCCGTCATCGCAGATCGCGAAAAGGCTCGCGAGCTCATGCGTCACGATGACGACCGTCGCGCCAAGGCCGGCGCTCAGCTCGAGAATCACGTCGTCGAGGCGGCTCGACGTGATCGGATCCAATCCGGCCGACGGCTCGTCGAAGAACAGGATATCGGGGTCGAGTGCGAGCGCCCTTGCCAAAGCGGCACGCTTGCGCATGCCGCCCGAGAGCTCGGACGGCATCTTGTCAGAGGTGCCGGCCAATCCGACCAACGCCAGCTTCAGGTCCACCAGTGCATCGATGGCGGATGGGTCGAGGGCGGTGAACATCTGCAACGGCAGCGCAACGTTCTCGCCGATGGTCATCGAGCTCCACAGGGCGCCGCCCTGGAACATCACGCCGAAGCGCCGGCGGATTTCGACCCGGCGCTGGACGCTGGCCGCCCAGTAGTCCTCTCCGTCGATCAGGACGGTGCCGGAGGTTGGCGGCAGCAAGCCGATCATCGCTTTCAGGACCGTGCTCTTGCCGCACCCGCTGCCACCCATCACGGCGAAGATGGACTGTGCACCGATCGAGAAGTCGAGGTCGCGTTGGACGACATCCGTGCCGAACCCGA
>Ga0310811_10002978_pt1 | contig 21268 bp, 19 predicted proteins | sample YCmetagenome_FD_207642 | JGI IMG/M metagenome (GOLD analysis project Ga0310811, IMG submission 207642) | Soil microbial communities from experimental microcosm in Duke University, North Carolina, United States - YC | ecosystem: Engineered > Artificial ecosystem > Soil microcosm > Unclassified ...
CGTGGCTGTCGGGCGAGACGACCTCGCACGGCCGGCTCTTCGAGTGCGACCCGTACGGGCAGCGCGCCGCGATGCCACGCCTGGCCATGGGACAGTTCAGGCACGAGGGGGCCACATGTGACCCCGATAGGGGAGTCGTCTATCTCACCGAGGACGAGCCCGACGGCTGCTTCTACCGGTTCCGGCCGGATGACTGGGGCGATCTCACGACCGGCACACTCGAGGTGATGGCCGGGTCTCCGGACCGTGAGGCCGTGACCTGGAAGCGCGTGCCGAATCCTGTGGCGATGTTCGAGCCCGTCCGTGAGCAGGTCGCCGGCGCGAGACGCTTCAACGGCGGCGAGGACTGTCACTATTCGGAGGGTTTCTGCTATTTCACGACCCGGGGCGACAGTCGCATGTGGGCCTATGACGCCGCCAACGACCGGATCACGGTCCTCTACGACGGGTGCGCGGAGCCGTACGGGCCGGAGATCCGCGACACCGCGCCGGGCGGCGACACAAGCGGTCCGGAGCGCGACACGGTGGTGAGGTCGGGGGACTCCTACGTCGCCGAGGACGAGGGCGTCATGGAGATCACGGTCATCAGTCCCGGCGGCGTGGCCGAGCCCTTCCTCCGCGTCGAGGGCCACGAGGGGTCCCAGATCACGGGGCCGGCCTTCTCCCCTGACGGGACCAGGCTGTACTTCTCCTCCCAGTGGGGCGGGGAGGGCGCGGGCGGGATCACCTACGAGGTGTCGGGTCCCTTCCGCGGCTGAAAGCGGTCGCCCAGGCCTGACGACGCCGCGCCCTCCTTACGATGCGACGCCGGTGCCACCGGAGGCGGCCGATCTGACGACGTCCGCCAGTCGCTCCCGCAAGGCGGCGAAACGGGGGCCTGTCCGCGGGTGCGCGCCGAAGGGCAGGTCGGAGCTCTCATCGAAGATCACCTGACCGGGCGCCCCGCTCAGCGCGAGTCGATGAGCAGGCCAGAAAGACCGATGACGATGATCCCGAGGATGACCACGTCGGTCTGGTTGTAGCGCTGGGCGTCCCTGACCATGCCGCCGATCCCGGGCACTCCGTTGATCGTCTCCGCGGCGACCACCGTGGTGTAGGCCACGCCGACGGCCACCCGGATACCCGTGATGATCTCCGGCAGGGCGCTGGGCAGCACCACCCGCCAGGGCAGCTGCCACGGCCGGGACCCCAGCGACCTGGCGGCGTTGAGATAGTCCTCATGGACTCCCCGTACGGCTTCCGCCGTCGCCACGGCCACCGGAGGCAGGGCGGCCAGCAGCAGAAGCCAGATCTTGGGCTCCTCGTCGATGCCGAACCAGATGACCAGCAGGCTGAGGTAGGCCAGTGGCGGCAGCGTCCTGACGAACGTCACCAGTGGGCCGAGCAGCGCCCGGACGGTCGGAACCATGCCGATCAGCAGGCCGAGGGCGATCCCGCCGCCGATCCCGTAGAGGCAGCCGTACAGGATCCTGCGCAGGCTCGTCAGCAGGTGCTCGGCCAGGGTGTACCCGCTGTAGCCCTCCGTCGACGTCCGGATCAGCTGCCGCCAGACGGCGATCGGTTCGGGCACGAACACCGGTGGCCAGATCCGGGCCATGGCCACGATCTGCCAGGCGCCGACCAGCACGGCCACCGCCGCCAGACGCAACAGGGCGGCCCGAGCCAGTCCCGGGGAGGATCGGCGGGCGGCCGTCTCCGCGCTGAGGACGCCGACGGCCTCGGGCGCGTCGCTCACGGACGTGCTCATGCGGCCGCGGGGGCGTCCAAGAGGCGGGGGAGGACGAAGTCGCCCACGCGCAGGGCCTCTTCGAGGTGGGGCCATCCCGACACGATGAACTCCTCGAGGCCGAGCGCGGCGTACTCCCTGATCCGCTCGGCGACCTCGTCGTAGCTGCCGACCAGGGCCGTTCCCGCGCCCTCGCGGACCAGCCCGACTCCGGCCCACAGATTGGGTGAGACCTCCAGCCCGTCGGCGGAACCGCCGTGCAGGCCGACCATGCGGCGCTGACCCTCCGAGTCCATCCGGGCGAACCTCTCCTGGGCGGCGGCCACCCGCGCCGGGTCCATCCCGCTGAGCAGCCTCCGTGCGTGCGCCCACGCCTCGTCCGCGGTGTCGCGGGCGATGATGTGGAGGCGGATGCCGTACCGCAGGGTGCGGCCGGCCTCGGAGGCCGCCTTGCGCATCCGCACGAGCCGTTCGGCGATCATCGCGGGCGGTTCGCCCCACATCAGGTGCACGTCGGCGTGCTCCGCCGCGACGCGCTCCGCAGCGGGGGAGGCGCCGCCGAAGTAGATCTCGGGCGGGTCGGCCAGAGGTGCGGCCAGGCCGCCTCCCTCGATCCGGTGATACTCGCCGGTGAAGTCGAACGGCGCGCCCTCCCACGTCTTGCGCAGCACGTGGAGGTATTCGGCCGTCCTTTCGTAGCGTTCGTCGTGGCCGAGGAAGTCCCCGTAGGCGCGCTGCTCCTGCGGGTCGCCGCCGGTCACCACGTTGAGCAGCATCCGCCCGCCGCTGATCTCCTGGAACGACTGGGCCTGCTGGGCCAGCACGGTCGGCAACGTGAAGCCGGGCCGGAAGGCCACGAGCAGGCGCAGCCGCTCGGTCCTGGCGGCGACCGCCGTGCAGACGACGAGAGGATCGGGGCACCCCGCGCCCACGGGGGTCAGCGCCGCGTCGAACCCGGCCGACTCGGCGGCCCTGGCCACCTGCGTGAGGTAACCGAGTGTGGGGACGCGGGCCGCGGCGGGTCCGGCCGCGACCGTCGTGGTCGCGGGCCGGACGAAATGCCCGTCACCAGCGGTGGGGAGGAACCAGTGGAACCGCATGTCGCCTCCTGACAGGGAACGGCTGCGCGGAGCATAACCGCTAATCCCTATCAGTTAAAGAGGAAATATTACAGATCGCGGGTCCAGATCTCATCGACGACCGCTTCACCGGACTCCTCGCCGTCGCGCCGCTCGGCGAGGACGAAGCCCGCACTCTTGTAGATGCGGCGGGCGCCCGTCAGGTTCTCCCTGGTCCAGAGCATGATCCGCCGGTAACGCGCGTGCCGGGCGAACGCCAGGCACTCCTCGACGAGCCGCCTGCCCATCCCCATCCCGCGCGCGGACGGCTCGACCAGCAACAGGCGGAGTTGTGCCGTCTCGTCGTCCTTCCGCATGCAGAACACGCAGCCGGCGGGCGCGCCGTCCACCTCCGCGATCCACCCGGCCTCGCGCCGCGGGTCATGGCTGTCGGCGTAGTCGGCGAGGATCCGGGCGACGAGGGCCTCGAAGCCCGTTCCCCAGCCGTATTCCTGGCTGTAGACGACGCCGTGCCGGTGCACCACCCAGCCGAGGTCTCCCGGCCGCGGCGGTCTGATGACGTACGGCTCGCGCCTGTCGTCGGCGTCCAGCAGGCTCCGGATCGTCGTCATGCTCGCGACCAGCCGGCGGCGGCCCTCGTCGGTCAGCGCGGCGAGCATGGTCCGCACCTCGGTGGCCGAGCGGTCGTCGAGCATGCCGTACGCCTGAGCGCCGGCGTCCGTGAGCCGCACGACCTGGCGGCGGCCGTCCTCGGAGGATCGCTCACGGAAGATCAGCCCATCGGCCTCGAACCGCGTGAGGATCCGGCTGAGGTAGCCGGGATCGAGATCGAGCAGGTCGCGGAGAACGGATGCCTCGGCGGCGTCCCGGGTTCCCAGTTCGAAGAGCACCCGGGCCTCGGTTAGGGAATAGGGGGTGTTCAGAAGTCCCGCCTGGAGGACGCCGATCACCTCTGTATAGAAACGATTGAACGCCCGGACCTCGGCCACCATATCCATTGCCCACCTCAACTAACTCGTTGACTCAGTCAATCGTATTGGAACGCGAGTCGTACGTGAAGTGCGTGTGGGAGTGGGAGACTGGGAATCCCCTGGTGGCCCACCTGTCGGTTTCGAATGGTGGTTCACCTGGGCGTGCCCTGTGTTGTTGGGGCCGGTTCCGTCGCGTAGCCTCACTGATGGTCTAGACCATTGTTGGCGGCTGGGGCAGAATGCGTTCCGGCGACGCGGTGGCGTTTGCACCAGTCTGGCCGCCTATCTCATATGCGCGTAACTCATGTGGAGGATCCCGCCATGCGTATCGGAGTGCTCACCGGAGGCGGCGACTGCCCCGGGCTCAACGCCGTGATCCGCGCCGTCGTCCGCAAGGGCGTGGGCGTTTACGGGCACGAGTTCGTCGGCTTCCGCGACGGCTGGCGTGGCCCGCTCGAGGGCGAGACCATGCCGTTGGACATCCAGGCCGTCCGGGGCATCCTCCCGCGCGGCGGCACCATCCTCGGCTCCTCCCGGACCAACCCCATCAAGATCGAGGGTGGCGTCGAGCGGATCAAGGAGAACCTGGTCACGCACGGCGTCGACGCGTTGATCGCCATCGGCGGCGAGGACACCCTCGGCGTGGCCAAGCAGCTCTACGACCGCGGGGTGAAGGTCGTCGGCGTGCCCAAGACGATCGACAACGACCTGAACGCGACCGACTACACGTTCGGCTTCGACACCGCGGTCAACATCGCGATGGAGGCCATCGACCGGCTTCACACCACGGCGGAGTCCCACCACCGCGCGCTCATCTGCGAGGTCATGGGCCGCCACGCGGGCTGGATCGCGCTCCACGCCGGCATGGCCGCCGGGGCCAACGTCATCCTGATCCCGGAGAAGCCGTTCGACATCGACAAGGTCTGCTCCTACGTCGAGTCGCGCTTCAAGACCCGCTACGCGCCGATCATCGTCGTCGCCGAGGGCGCGCACCCGATCGAGGGCCAGATGGCCCTGCAGGCCGGCGAGCTCGACGCCTTCGGCCACGTACGGCTCGGCGGGATCGGCGAACTGCTCGCCCAGGAGATCGAGAAGCGCACGGGCAAGGAGGCCCGCACGACCGTCCTCGGTCACATCCAGCGCGGCGGCACCCCGACGGCGTACGACCGCGTGCTGGCCACCCGCTTCGGCCTCGGCGCGATCGACGCCGTCCACGAGGGCGACTTCGGCAAGATGATCGGCCTCAAGGCCACCGACATCGTCCGGGTGAGCCTCGATGAGGCCACCTCCGCGCTGAAGACCGTGCCCGCCTCCCGCTACGAGGAGGCCGAGGTCTTCTTCGGCTGATCGACCGGTTCCTTACTGACGGGCCCGTCTGGACGTGATGTCCAGGTGGGCCCGTTTCGTCGTGTACCCGACGCCACCGATTCCATTGGGGGTCATCGCCCTTCTCGTCTCCGGCCGCCATTCGTCTTGTGGACGAATTCGGATATGTCATGCCGTACTTGCGGGCGTGTCCGCCACATGGCTCGGCGGGAGAAAATCGCTCAAGCGGGAGAAACGGAAATCGGCGACGGCCGCCGTGCCGTACGGAATGGCCGTCGACCTGTGCACCACTGGACTTGCGGGCCGAATCGCCTCGCGCCGGCCCTTTGCCTTCTGATACGGCTGACGCCATCGTTGGGCGACGGCCGTGCGCGCTCGGGCCTGTCGTGATTTGCCGGCGGTGAGGGAGGGACATGGGGATCGAGGGGCCGTTCTGGCGGGCGATCGCGGTCTTCAGGATCGCGTCCGTCGCGTACGCGGCCGTCCTGCTGCTCCGGGCCGGCGGTTACGAGCATCCCGTGGCCGGATGGTTCGTCATCGCGGTGATGGCCGCCTGGACCGCCGTCACCACCGCGGCGTATCCCTCCGCCCGGGCGTGGCCGCTGCTCCTCGCCGATCTGGCCGTGACCGTCGCGTGCCTGCTCTCGACACCGTTCGTGCAGGACGAGCCCGCCGTCCTCGCCGGGGCGATGCCGATCACCGCGACGTGGGTCGCCGGTCCCGTCCTGGCCTGGGGCGTCTCCCGCGGGCGGCGGGCGGCCGCCGTCGCCGCCGCGATCATGTCCGCCGCCGACCTGTGGCTGCGCGGCGCGCACGGCATGGACCTGGCCTCCCTTCCGGTGAACGGCGCGGTCCTGCTCTTCCTGGCCGGAGTCGTCGTCGGCCACGTCGCGCAACTCGCGCGAGAGGCCGGGGAGCTCATGCGGCGGGCCGCTCAGCTCGAGGCGGCCGGGCGTGAACGCGAGCGGCTGGCCCGAGGCATTCACGACTCGGTGCTCCAGGTGCTCGCGCTGGTGCAGAAGAAGGGCGCCGAGATCGGCGGCGAGGCGGCGGAGCTCGGCAGGCTGGCCGGCGAGCAGGAGTCCGCCCTGCGAGCTCTCGTCCAGGCCCCCGCGGCCTCCGGCGGTCCTGTGGCCTCCGGCGGTTCTGCGGCTTCTGACAATTCTGTGGTCTTCGGCGGTCCCGTGGTCTCCGGCGATCCCGCCGGAGACGGCTCCGCCGTTCGGGACCGGCCGGCGCGCACCCGGTGGGGGCTCTTCAGGGGCGGCCCCGATGGTTCCGGGGAGGGCGGGCCGCCTGATCGGGTGGATCTTCGGGACCTCCTCCGGCCGTACGGCGACGCGCGGGTGACGGTGTCCGCCCCCGCGACTCCGCTGTACCTGCCGGCAGGGACGGCGCGAGAGGTGGGCGCGGCCGTCGGCGCGGCGCTCGACAACGTGTCGCGTCACTGCGCGGAGGGCACGCGCGCGTGGGTGTTCGCTGAACAGGACGGAGAGGCGGTGACGGTGTCCGTACGGGACGAGGGCCCCGGCATCCCGGACGGACGCCTGGAGCAGGCGGCGGCCGACGGCCGGATGGGCGTCGCCCGATCCATCCGCGGTCGCATCGCGGACCTCGGCGGGACGGTGACGATCACCTCCTCTCGGACGGGTACCGAGGTCGAGTTGTCGGTCCCCGCCACGCCGGCGGGCGCCGGTCGCCGGAGGCGTGTATGAATGTCCGAGATCCAGAGGAGGGGCGGCCGGTCATGCGGGTCATGGTGGTGGACGATCACCCGATGTGGCGGGACGCCGTGGCGCGCGACCTGGACGAGGCCGGCTGCGAGGTGGTGGCCACCACGGGGGAGGGCCGGCAGGCCCTCCGCATCGCGGCGGCCGTACGGCCCGATGTGGTGGTGCTGGACCTCCAATTGCCGGATCTGCCCGGAGTGGAGGTCGCCAGAGGGCTCGGCGCCTCCGCTGATCCGCCGCGCGTTCTGGTCCTGTCGGCGAGCGCCGAGCCGGAGGACGTCCTCGAAGCCGTCAAGGCCGGCGCTTCCGGATATATCGTGAAATCGGCTAGCAAGGAGGACTTCCTGGACGCGGTCCGGCGGACCGCGGAGGGTGACGCCGTCTTCACGCCAGGGCTGGCAGGGCTCGTGCTGGGGGAGTACCGGAGGCTCGCCGCGCAGCCCGCGGCCCCGGCGGGGCCCGTGCTGACCGAACGGGAGACCGAGGTTCTGCGCCTGGTGGCCAAGGGCCTGTCCTACCGGCAGATCGCGGCCAGGCTCGTGTTGTCCCACCGTACGGTCCAGAACCACGTGCAGAACACGCTCAGCAAGCTTCAGCTCCACAACCGGGTCGAGCTGGTCCGCTACGCCATCGAGAAGGGCCTGACGGAACGGGACTGACACCTGGAGGGGCGGACGAGCCCCCGCCGCACGGCACTACAGTGGGGAAGTTCCCGCTGGGCCGGCGCGTTGTCGCCCGTGGCATGAAATGTCCGTCCGGAGGTTCCCACCTATGTCGATGACCACATTCGGAGAGCCCTGCGTCCTGCTCAAGTTAGGCGAGGTCGTCCTCAAGGGCAGGAACCGCGAGCTGTTCGAGATGCGGTTGCGGGCGAACATCAAGGCCGCCCTCAAGGACTACTCGGTGGACATCCGCCAGCGGCACGGCGTCATCGCGCTGTTCCTCCCCGAGGGGACCGCCTACGAGGTCGCGGCGGCGGTGGCGCAGCGGGTGTCCGAGGTGCCCGGTTTGGTCCTCATCCACCTCGCGTGGCGTGTCCCCAAGGACCCCGAGATCGTCACGAAGGCGGCCATCGAGCTCGTCAGGGACACCGACGAGGTGGCCCGCAAGGCGCACTTCGCCGTCCGATCGCGGCGCCGGGACAAGCGGTTCCCGCTGCGCTCCAACGAGCTGGACCGGCTCGTCGGCGGTGCGATCAACGACACCTACGGCCTGCCGGTGAGCCTGAAGAACCCCGAGCTGACCGTGCACATCGAGGTCGACAGGGACGAGGTGTTCCTGTTCACCGGCGGCATCCCCGGCCAGGGCGGCCTTCCGGTCGGCTCCAGCGGTCGCGGCCTGGTGCTCATGTCGGGCGGCATCGACTCCCCGGTCGCCGCGTACCGCATGATGCGCCGCGGACTCCGGGTGGACTTCCTGCACTTCTCCGGCATTCCGTTCACGACGTCGGAGTCGATCTACAAGGCGTACGCGCTGGTCCGCAACCTCGACAAGTTCCAGGGCAAGTCCCGCCTGTGGGTCGTGCCGTTCGGCAAGGCCCAGCAGTCGATCAGGGCGTCGGGCCAGGACCGGCTCGCCATGATCGCGCAGCGCCGGCTCATGCTGAAGACGGCCGAGGAGGTGGCCCACCGCATCCACGCCGAGGCTCTCGTCACGGGTGACTCGCTCGGCCAGGTCTCCTCCCAGACGCTGACCAACATCACCGCGCAGGACAATGCCGTCGACCTGCCGATCCTCCGGCCGCTGATCGGGCTGGACAAGACCGAGATCATCGCGGAGGCCCGCCGGATCGGCACCCTGGAGATCTCCGAGCTTCCCGACGAGGACTGCTGCACGCTGCTGGCTCCACGTTCGGCGGAGACCCGGGCGAAGATCGAGGACCTGAAGCTGATCGAGAAGCGTCTGGACGCCGAAGACCTGGCATCCCAGCTGGCCGACTCCATCCGCCCCTACCGCCTGGACGCCGACACCTGACCCCCTCGGGCGTGATCATGCACAGGTTCGGGGTTGCCCCACCTGACCTGCCCAAACCTTTTTGGTGATCATGCACAGGTTCGGAGAAGGCCCCCTGACCAGCCGACTTTCTCGCCGTGATCATGCACGGATTCGGCGGAACCCCGGCTGACCAGCGCATATGTGCCGCGTGATCATGCACGGGTTCCCCGATGGCCGGCCTGACCTGCGGGAACTCCGTGCGTGACCATGCACGGGCTCGTCCGGGTTCTCGCGGCCCGAGCGCCCCGCGAGACGGGCTTCCGATGGTGCTGTGACATCGCGGGATCGGCGGCCCACCCTCTGTACGGCATGCGCTGTGATGCGCATGCCGTACGAACCCGGCGGTGCATGATCACGAAAGGCGTCGGCGCAGGTCGAATGGGCCAATCGCGAATCTGTGCATGATCACGCGGCACATATGCGCTGGTCAACCGGGGTCCCGCCGAATCCGTGCATGATCACGGCCGGAGTGACCGCAGGTCAACTGGGCGCCCATCGAACCTGTGCATGATCACGGCGGGGGGAGGCGCAGGTCGGCTGGGGGTTCTCCGAACCTGTGCATGATCACGCCCGGGTGGGGGTGGTGGCCAGGGTGCGGGACATGAGCTTGGGGAACTCCTGCATGATCATGGCCAGCTCGTCCAGGTCGCCGTCGACCAGAGCCTGCGGGCCGTCGCACAGAGCCTCTTCGGGGTGCGGGTGCACATCGATGATCACGCCGTCGGCCCCGACCGCGATGGCCGACCGGGTCAGAGGCAGGACGAGGTCCCTGCGGCCGCCGGAGTGGGACGGGTCCACGATGACCGGCAGGTGGGACATCCGCTGCACCACCGGCACCGCCGAGATGTCCAGCGTGTTGCGGGTCGCCGTCTCGTAGGTCCTGATGCCCCGCTCGCACAGCACGATGTCGAGGTTCCCCCGCTGCGCGATGTACTCGGCCGCCATCAGCCATTCCTCGATCGTGGCGGTCATGCCCCGCTTGAGCATGACCGGCCTGCCCGCGGCGCCGACGGCCTGGAGCAGCGCGAAGTTCTGGGCGTTGCGGGTCCCCACCTGCAGCATGTCCGCGTAGGAGGCGACCAGCGCCACGTCGTGGGCGTCGACCACCTCGGTGACGATCGGCAGGCCCGTCTGCTCCCGGACGTCCGCCAGGATGCGCAGGCCCTTCTCACCGAGTCCCTGGAAGGCGTACGGCGAGGTCCGCGGCTTGAACGCGCCGCCGCGCAGCAGGGTCGCGCCCGCGGCCTTGGCCATCTCGGCGGCCTCGAGGGTCTGCGTGGGAGTCTCGACCGCGCACGGGCCGGCGATGAGCGTGACGGTGTCCGGGCCGATCGGGACCCCGCGGACGGTGACAGTGGACCGTTCGGGGTGGTTGTCCCTGCTGACCAGCTTGTACGGCGTGGACACGCGCACCACGTCCGCCACGCCCGGCAGCCCCCGGAGGTTCAGTGCCGCGAACTGCTCCACGTCGCCGATCAGCCCGATGATCGTGCGGCTCACTCCCCGGCTGACGAAGGCCTCGCCTCCGGCGGAGGCGACGAGCCGGACGACCGACTCGATGTCGTCCTGCGTGGCTCCGGGGGCCATGACGATGACCATGTGACGCTCCTTCTGACTCCGTACGGCGGAAAATCGGTAGAAATCAGGAAATCGATTGATTTGATCTCGGCTGAGAGACGGTGGAACCCGGTAAAACGCAGAAGGCCCCGGATCCTTTCGGACCCGGGGCCTTCGTTCGCCTTGGCTGTCAGCGCAGCACGTGGAGGCGAACGGTCCTCACGGGTCCGTCGCCATACCAAAACGAGAAGCTACGCATGTCCCGCAATATATCCCATAGGCGGAAGCCCGCGTCCCCAGGCCATGGGGCCATGGTGAGTGATCTACCCCCGGGTGACAGTATTGGGGCGTGCCGGAGATGTCTGAGGAGGAGAACCGTCTGCCCCCGGGGCAGCACATCGCTCGAGGACGTCCCGTCATCCACTACGGCCGAGTGCCGACGTTCCGGCCGCAGACCTGGCGTTTCCAGGTGTTCGGGGCGACGGCGAGCGGCCAGGTGCACGAGTTCACCTGGGACCAGTTCGCCGGGCTGCCCAGGACGTCGGTGATCGCCGACTTCCACTGCGTGACCAAGTTCTCGATCATGGGCTACGAGTGGGCCGGCGTCTCCGCCCCCGAACTCCTGGAGCGCGTCCCTCCCGCGCCGGGCGTGCGTCACGTGATGATCTGGGCCGAGTACGGCTACAGCGCCAACGTCCGCATGGACGACTTCGCGCGGGAGTCGACGCTGTTCGCCACCGAGCTCGAGGACAAACAGTTGTCGCCGGAACGGGGCTATCCCCTTCGGGCCGTCGTGCCCCACCTCTATGCGTGGAAAAGCGTGAAATGGGTGCGCGGGATCGAGTACCTGACGGATGACAGGCGCGGTTTCTGGGAGGAACGCGGCTATCACAACGTCGGCGACCCCTGGACGGAGCAGCGCTACTCATATCAGGAGGAGCCGGGCGACGGCCCTCTCTGAGGCGCGCCAGCCGTTACGGTGACCGGCGTGTCTGTTCTCGCCTGGCTGGGGCTCTGCGCCGTCACCGGAGCGCTCGGGTTCATCTTCGCCCGCGGGAGGCCGTGCCGCGGCGAGCTCGCGGGGGAGCCGACCTATCTGGCCCTCCACATCGCCGGGCTGGCGGCGCCCTCACTCCGCGCGGGCCTGAACGGCAACTCCGCCCGCAAGGCCGTACGGCATCTGCGCACGTTGCTGGGGACCTCGGCGCTGGCCATCACGTCGGCGGAGCGGGTGCTCGCCCGCGACGGGGACGGCGTCCCCGACGACGACCAGGTGCTCACGGAGGTCCGGGTCGTCATGATGGGCGGCCGCCCGCACGTGGTCGCGGGGGAGCCGAGCGCCGTGCTCGTGCCGCTCACGGTCGAGGGACGGATGATCGGCACGCTGGCGGTCTACGACGCCGAGGTCAGCGCCGTCCTGGTGCGCACGGCGACGGAGGTGGGGCGCTGGGTCTCCGGGCAGTTGGAGCTGGCCGAGCTGGACACCTCGCGCAGGCGCATGCTGGAGGCCGAGATGCGGGCGTTGCGGGCGCAGATCTCGCCCCACTTCGTCTACAACTCGCTGACGACGATCGCCTCGTTCGTCCGCACCGATCCGGAACGGGCCCGAGAGCTGCTGCTCGACTTCGCCGACTTCACCCGCTACGCCCTGCGCAGGGTCCGCGACTTCACCACGCTTGCCGACGAGCTGAGCTGTGTGGACCGCTACCTCCTGCTGGAGCGCGCGAGGTTCGGCGACCGCCTGCGCTTCACTGTCCAGGTCGCGCCGGAGGTGTTGCGGGTCCCCGTGCCCTTCCTGTGCCTGCAGCCCCTGGTGGAGAACGCCATCAAGCACGGCATGCCCGGAGAGGTCCGCGTGGTGATCAAGGACGCCGGCCCCGAGGCGCACATCCTGGTCGAGGACGACGGGATCGGGATGGACCCCGAGCACGTCAGGGCGATCCTCGGTGAGGACGCCACGGCGGGGATCGGGCTGAGCAACGTCGACCTGCGGATGCGGCACATCTACGGCCATGACTACGGCCTCGTGGTGGACTCGGCGCCCGGTGAGGGGACGCGAATCCGGCTAAGAGTGCCCAAATGCCATTCCGCCCACGACGTGCTGTAGTCGCGATATCACGGATTGTCGCCAGATGGCTTGCGCGGGAGGCGGGCCACGGGGCACGGTGTGGCCATGCTGCGCGTTCTCGCTGTCGACGACGAGGTCCCCGCCCTGTCCGAGCTCGCCTATCTCCTGAGACAGGATGCCCGCGTCGAGCACGTCACCACGGCGTCCGACGGTGGCGCCGCGCTCCAGGACATGGTCCAGATGATCGCCGCAGGGGAACGCCTCGACGGAGTGTTCCTCGACGTGCGGATGCCGGGCCTCGACGGCCTGGACCTCGCCCGGCTGATCGGCGGCTTCCCCTCTCCGCCCCGTCTCATCTTCGTCAGCGCCCATGACTGCGCGGTCCAGGCGTTCGAACTCGAGGCCGTCGACTATCTGCTGAAGCCGGTACGCCCAGAGCGGCTGGCGGAGGCCGTACGGCGGCTGTGGGCCGCTGTGGCGCCCTCCACGGGAGAGGAGGCCGTCGACGTCATCCCCGTCGAGCTGGGCGGCCGGACGAAGTTCCTGGCGCAGCAGGACGTGTCCCATGCCGAGGCGCACGGGGACTACGTGCGGCTGCACACGGCGGACTCGACCTACCTGGTCCGCATGTCGCTGGCGGCACTCGAGCGTCGCTGGGGCGGTTCCGGTTTCATCCGGGCCCACCGCAGCACACTGGTCAACGCCCGGCACGTCAGCGAGTTGCGTTTCGACGCCGGTCGAGTGGTTCTCCAGGTCGGCTCCAAGGTGCTCCCGGTGAGCAGGCGGCACACCCGGCAGGTGCGCGAGCAACTGGTCCGTCAGTTCAGGAGCGGACCGGTGCCCACCGCCGACGTCCGCTGAGCCGTACGACGCCTTCAGGAAACGGGGCCGGGAGCCCGCGGCCGACGTCGGCCGGGCCGTCCGAGGGCGGTGCGGGAGGCGTCGGGAGGCCGTTGCGCACCAGGAGCGACCGTTCGTCGCCTCAGGAACCCCGCTCATCGCGATTCGGCTCGCCGCATGGCGCGAACTAGAGACCGCTCGTCCGAAGGCCCATCCGGCCGTGTGATTACGGCTCGTAGTCTTTCCCGCGTCGGAAGACACGCGGGGTAGTCATCGAAGTGAGCAAGTTGTCACCTTGGGGCTACCGGGCGGGCCCTACCGGGGGGGAGGGCCCGGCTCCGCGTGACGGGGGGCGTCCGCAGGAGCGGTCCGGCCATACGGGGGCGCCGGATCGCAGCGGGGTACGGCGTCCGGGGGACGCCGTGATCAGAGGTGACGGTTCAGGGGCGCCGTCACCAGAGGATGGCGGTCCGGGGGGACGTCATCCGGTGAAGGCGGCCGTCGGGGGGCGCCGTCATCACGGAGGCGGCGGTCCGGGGGGACGCCGCGAGGAGAAGGGCGGCGGGACGGCGTCTGGGGGCGCCGTCCCCCAGCGCGGGCCGGGTCAGGCGCTCCGGGAGTCGCAGGCCGGTCAGACGCTCCGGGGGTCGCAGGCCGGGTCAGGCGCTCCGGAGCTTCTTGAGGAGTTCGATGTCCTCCCGGTGCTTGTCGCCCTTGCCCGGCGTCTCGATGCAGAGCGAGATCCCGGCGGCGACCGGATGACGCATGAGATCGGCGAACGCCTGCGCGCCGATGTGACCGGCGCCGATGTTCTCGTGCCGGTCCTTCTTGGAGCCGCACACGTCCTTGGAGTCGTTGGCGTGGATCAGCCGGAGGCGGCCCGGGGCGATCTCGTGCAGCGCGTCGAGGGTGGCCCCCACCCCGTCGGGGGCGGCGAGGTCGTGCCCGGCCGCGAACGCGTGGCAGGTGTCCAGGCAGACGCCCACCTTGGGGTGATGATCGAGGGCCTCCAGGTAGGGGCCGAGATCCTGCACGGTGGCGCACAACATCTGGCCCTGCCCGGCCATGGGCTCGAGCAGCAGGTCGGGCCCGTCCTCGCCGACCTCGTCGAGCAGGGGCAGCAGGTGCTCGCGCACCTGGCGCATGGCGTCCTCGCGCGACTGGCTGACGGCCGAGCCGGTGTGGACGACCACGCCGCGAGCCCCGATCTGAGCCGCGCGGCGCAGCGTGTGGCGGGTCACCGCGACCGAGTTCTCCAGGGTCGCCGGAGTGGGCGAGCCGAAGTTGATCAGGTAGTTGGCGTGGACGAATGTCTGCACACCCGAGGCGGCCAGCTTCTCGTCCTCGGCCGGGTTGCCCACGCTGAGGGCCCAGCCCCGCGGGTTGGTCACGAAGATCTGGATCATCTCCGCACCGATCTCGGCGGCGTATTTCAGCCCGCCGGTCGCCAGGCCCCCCGTGACGAACACGTGCCCGCCGATGAGATTCGTTGAAGTCATGATGCGTCCAGCGTAATGTCGGCCCCTTTGTGACCGCTCCCTTTGTGTCAACGTACAAACCGGAGCGGGTGCGGGGACGGGCACTTGGGAGTTCCCGCTGCTGGACCTGGTCCGCCCAGAGTTGTCTACTGGCTGCCATGCGTGAAATCAGCCCGGAGGACCTGCGCTCCTGCTGCGCGTCCGCCGCCTGGGTGTCGGCGGTCGCGCGGCGGGGGCCGTACCGGGACCTCGCCGGGCTGATCGACGCGGGGGAGGCGGCGATCGCGGACCTGAGCTGGTCCGACGTGGAGGAGACGCTGTCGGCGCATCCCCGGATCGGCGAGCGGCGGGCGGGAGACGGCAAAGAGGCCGCGTGGTCGCGGAGCGAGCAGTCGGGGACCGCGACGGCCGGCCAGGCGGTGCTCGACGCGATCCGGGAGGGCAACGCCGCCTACGAGGAGCGGTTCGGGCACGTCTACCTGGTCTGTGCGACCGGCCGCAGTGCCGAGGAGATGCTCGTGTTCCTGCGCGAACGGCTCGCGGGCGACGAAGAGTCCGAACGGAAGATCGTCCGCGAGGAGCTGACCGCGATCGTGAAGCTGAGGCTGGCGAAGCTGTGGGAGGGCCGATGAGCCTGTCCACCCACGTGCTCGACACCGTCACCGGACGGCCCGCCCCCGACATGTTCGTACGGCTCTCGCGCCGCGCGGCGCACGGGTTCGTGCCGGTCGCCGAGGGGCGGACGGACGGCGACGGCCGCATCCGCGAGTGGTCGCCCCTCGGCCGCGAGTGGATCGCGGACGGCGACCCGCGACCCGGGACCTACCGGCTCGTGTTCGACACGGCCGCCTACCTGGGGCAGGACGCCTTCTTCCCCGAGGTCAGCATCGTCTTCACCATCCGCGACGCCGGCGAGCACCATCACGTGCCGCTGCTGCTCAGCCCGTTCGCCTACTCGACCTATCGGGGGAGCTAGCTTGATCATCTTGGGTCCCAACAGGTACGGCAAGGCCGAGACGAGGGTGGTGCGGGTCACCAGACACGGCGACGCCCACCACATCAAGGACCTCAACGTCAGCACCTCGCTGTCCGGAGACATGGCCGAGGTGCATCTCAGCGGGGACAACTCGGCCGTGCTGGCCACCGACACGCAGAAGAACACGGTCCACGCGTTCGCCAAGAAGCACGGCGTGGGCGCGATCGAGGACTTCGCCCTGCTCCTGGCCCGTCACTTCGTGGACTCCCAGCCGACCGTCCACCACGCGCGGGTCGCGATCGAGGAGTACTCCTGGGAGCGCAACGGCTCCTCCGGGCACTCCTTCGTGCGATCGGGCGGGGAGACCCGCACCTGCGTGGCCCACTACGACGGCTCCCAGGCCTGGGTCGTCTCCGGGCTGACCGGCCTGGTCGTCCTCAACACCACGAACTCGGAGTTCTGGGGCTACATCAAGGACGAGTACACGACGTTGCCGGAGACCCGCGACCGTATCCTCGCCACGGCCGTGGACGCCACCTGGCGGCACGCCGCTCCGGACGGCGGCGCCTACGACAAGTCGTACGAGAACGCCAGGCAGGCGCTCCTCGCGGCCTTCGCGGGGACCTACAGCCTCTCCCTGCAGCAGACCCTCTACGCCATGGGGTCCCGCGTGCTGAAGGACTGCTCCGAGATCTGCGAGGTACGGCTCTCGCTGCCCAACAAGCACCACTTCCTCGTGGACCTGTCGCCGTTCGACCTGGACAACGATGGAGAGGTGTACTTCGCCGCCGATCGGCCGTACGGGCTCATCGAGGGCGCCGTCCTGCGTGAGGACGCCCCCGGCGCCGGACCGGCCTGGGACTAGCGCCATGGACTTCCTGCGCCCTGTCACCTGGGAACAAGCTCTGGCGTACAAGGCCGAACGGCCGGAGGCGACGCCGATCCAGGGCGGCACCGACGTCATGGTGGAGATCAACCTCGACAAGGGGCGGCCCGCCGCCCTCCTCGACCTGAATCCCGTGGCCGAGCTGACCCGGTGGTCGGCGGAGGGGACCGAGATCCGCGTGGGATCCGGGGTGACCTACACCCGGCTGATCGCCGAACTGGGGCCGCTCCTGCCCGGTCTTGCGCAGGCGTCCCGGACCGTCGGATCGCCGCAGATCCGCAACAGGGGCACCGTCGCGGGCAACCTCGGCGCCGCCTCACCGGCAGGGGACGCGCATCCGCCGCTGCTGGCCTCCGGCGCCATCGTGGAGGCGGAGTCGGTGCGCGGGACGCGGATGATCCCGATCACCGAGTTCTACACCGGAGTGAAACGCAACGCGCTGCGGCCGGACGAGCTGATCCGCGCGGTGCGCATCCCCGCGGCGACCGGCCCGCAGTACTTCTCCAAGATCGGCACCAGGAACGCCATGGTGATCGCGGTCTGCTCCTTCGCCGTGGCCCTGCATCCCGGAGAGCGGCGCGTGGGAACGGGCATCGGGTCCGCGGCGCCCACTCCCCGGCGCGCGCCGGAGGCGGAGGAGTTCGTCGCCGCCGAGCTCGACTGGGAGGGCCGCTCGCCACTGGATCCCGAGGCCGCCCGCAGGTTCGGCGAGCTCGTCGCCGGAGCGGCCGCGCCCATCGACGACGTGCGCGGGCGGGCGGACTACCGGCTGCATTCGCTGGCCGTGATGGCTCGCCGCACGCTCGGGTGGGCATGGAACGACTACACGGGGAGGGGGCCGGCATGAGGGTGAACATCAGTGTCAACGGCGAGTCGATGGCCGCGGACGACGTCTGGGAGGGCGAGAGCCTCCTCTACGTCCTCAGGGAACGGCTCGGCCTGCCGGGGGCGAAGAACGCCTGCGAGCAGGGCGAGTGCGGTTCGTGCACGGTCTACCTGGACGGAACCCCGGTCTGTGCCTGCCTGGTCGCGGCCGGCCAGGCGGAGGGCCGGAACGTGATCACGGTGGAGGGCCTGGCCTCGGGCGGGGAACTGGACGAGGTCCAGCGGTCCTTCGTGGAGGCGGGAGCCGTACAGTGCGGGTTCTGCACTCCCGGGCTGATCGTCCAGGCGCATTCGCTGATCGAGAGCACGCCCGGGGTTCCCGCGGACGCCGAGATCCGCGAGGCCCTGGCCGGCAACCTCTGCCGATGCACCGGATACGAGAAGATCCTCGACGCCGTCCGCCTGGCCGCCGCCCGCAAACACCAGCCGTGATCATGCACACCTTCGTGATCATGCCCCCCTGCCTGCGAGCCTCCCGTGCGTGATCATGCACACGTTCGGAGAACACCCCTCCGACCTGCCCGTTCTCCGAGCGTGATCATGCGCACCTTCGCTGCCGACCACTCTGACCTGCGAGTTTCCTGTGCGTGATCATGCAATACGGCGAGTCGTCATCGAGAACGCCCACATCGTCCCGATCGTCGGGCAGGAGATCTCCTCCGGCCACATCGTGATCGAGGACGACCGGATCACGGCCGTCGGCCCGGGCGCGGCGCCAGCCGTACCCGAGGGCGCGCAGCGCGTCGACGGATCCGGCTGCCTGGCGACCCCGGGGTTCGTCAACACCCACCACCACCTCTACCAGTGGGCCTCGCAGGGCATCACGCCCGACGGGACGCTGTTCGAGTGGCTGGTCGCCAGCTACCGGTTGTGGGGACGGATGGACGCCGAGGTGGTGTCGGGAGCGGCGACAGCCGGGCTGGCCTGGCTGGCCAGGTCGGGCTGCACGACGTCGACCGACCACCACTACGTCTTCCCCAAGGGGCGCGGCGACCTGTTCGACGCCGAGATCGAGGCGGCCCGGCAGGTGGGCGTGCGGTTCCATCCGTGCCGCGGCTCGATGGACCGCGGCCAGTCCCAGGGCGGGCTGCCGCCGGACGACCTCGTCGAGGGGGCCGACGAGGTTCTCCAGGCCACCGAGGACGCCATCCGCAAATATCATGATCCGTCGTTCGGCTCGATGCTCCGCGTCGCCGTCGCGCCCTGCTCGCCGTTCTCGGTGACCGGCGAGCTGATGCTCAGGTCCGCAGAGCTCGCCCGCTCGTACGGCGTCCGCCTGCACACCCACATCGCGGAGACCGCGGACGAGGACGAGCACTGCAGAGCGCAGTTCGGCATGCTCCCGGTCGAGTACCTCGAGCAGCTCAACTGGCTCGGCCCGGACGTGTGGCTCGCCCACTGCGTCCATCTGACCGACGCCGACATCCGACGTTTCGCCCAGACCGGCACGGGCACGGCCCACTGTCCCTCGTCCAACGGACGCCTCGGCGCGGGCATCGCCCGCATCTCCGACCTGCTCCGCGAGGGCGCCCCCGTCGGCCTCGGCGTCGACGGCGCGGCCTCCAGCGAGATGACCCCGCTCGCGGGCGAGGTGCGGATGGCGATGCTCATGCAGCGCGCACGGTACGGCCCGCGCGCCCTGACCGCCCGTCAGGCACTCGAACTCGCCACCATCGGCGGGGCCAGGTGCCTCGGCCGTGAGAAGGAGATCGGCTCCCTGGAGCCGGGCAAACTGGCCGACATCGCCCTGTGGCGGCTCGGCGGCTACCACGCGGCGATCGACGATCCCGTCGTGGCGTTCGCGTACGGTCAGACCCCGCCCCTGGCCAGGCTCCTGGTGGGCGGCCGGACGGTGGTCGAGGACGGCGAGCTGCGGACGGTCTCCGACGCCGAGGCCGCGCAGGCGGGGGCACGGGCCCACCGCCGGCTGCTGGCGGCCGCCGAGTGAGCGCCGCCGAGCGCGCCCCGGACGCCGCCGAGCACGTTCCGGATGCCAGGGCCGCGGACGAGCCGTACGACCTGGTCGTCCGGTCGCGCCGGGCCGTCACCCCCGAGGGGGAGCGCCCGCTGGCGGTGGCCGTACGAGCGGGCAGGATCGCGGCCCTCCGCCCCTATGACGAGCCGCCGCCCGCGAGGGAGGCCGTCGACCTCGGCGACCTCGCGTTGCTGCCCGGTCTGGTGGACACGCACGTCCACGTCAACGAGCCCGGGCGTACGCACTGGGAGGGGTTCGCCTCGGCCACCAGGGCGGCCGCCGCCGGAGGCGTGACGACGATCGTCGACATGCCGCTCAACTCGCTGCCGCCCACGGTCGACGTCGCCTCCCTGGAGGTCAAGCGGAAGGCGGCCCGGGGGCAGTGTCACGTCGACGTCGGCTTCTGGGGCGGGGCCGTGCCCGGCAACGTGGCGGATCTGCGGCCGTTGCACGAGGCCGGCGTCTTCGGCGTCAAGTGCTTCCTGTCTCCCTCAGGTGTCGACGAGTTCCCCGCGCTCGATCGCGACGGCCTCAGGACCGCGCTCGTGGAGCTGGCGTCGTTCGACGGGCTGCTCATCGCACACGCGGAGGATCCCGCCGCGCTGACCGAACCGACCGGCCCGACATATCCGGACTTCTTGAGGTCTCGTACTCCGGACGCCGAGCGGAGAGCCGTCGAGCAGGTCATCGAGCTCGCCGCGGAGACGGGAGCACGCGCCCACATCGTGCACGTCTCGGCCGCCGCCTGCATCGAGCCGCTGCGCCAGGCTCAGCGGGACGGCGTGCGGATCAGCGCCGAGACGTGTCCCCACTACCTCTGCCTGACCGCCGAGGAGGTCACGGGACCGGCGTACAAGTGTTGCCCGCCCGTCAGGGAGGCCGCCAACCGCGACGCCCTCTGGCAGGCACTCGCGGACGGCGTGCTGATGGGGATCGTCTCCGACCACTCGCCGTCGACGCCCGATCTCAAGGTGCCCGACTTCGCCGCGGCGTGGGGTGGCGTCTCCTCGCTCCAGCTCGGACTGCCCGTCGTGTGGACCGCCGCCCTCTCCCGGGGGTACGGCCTGCCCGACGTCGTCAGATGGATGGCCCGGGGGCCCGCGGCGCTGGCCGGCCTGCCGTACAAGGGAGACCTGCGGGTCGGCGCGGACGCCGACCTGGTGGCGTTCGACCCGGCGGCCGAGTTCACGGTCGACGTGGCGGCGCTGCACCATCGCAACCCGGTCTCGCCCTACGACGGCAGGACGCTGACGGGCGTCGTGCGGACCACCTGGTCACGCGGTGTGCCGGTCGACTACGTCACGCCGACCGGACGGTTCCTGACCCCAGGGAGATGAGATGACGGACTTCACCCGCTTGCCCGATCTTGCTCTTCGGACGTACGGCGGGGCCGTCGTCGCCGCCAACGACGAGTCGTTCGCGGAGCGCGAGGCGCTCATCAGGCCGGGCCCGCCGTCGTTCCAGCCGCACACGTTCGGAGCGAAGGGCCAGCTTTACGACGGCTGGGAGACCAGGAGGCGCCGGGAGCCGGGTCACGACTGGGCGATCGTCCGGCTCGGCCTCCCCGGTGTGATCAGGGGGATCGTGATCGACACCGCCTGGTTCAAGGGCAACTACCCGCCCCACGCGTCCGTCGAGGCGTGCACCGCGGACGGCCTGCCCACGCCGGGGGAGCTCGCCGAGCGGGCCGACTGGGTGGAGATCGTGCCGACGAGCGCGCTCAAGGGCGACACCGCCCACCTGTTCGAGGTCGCGGACCCGCGCCGTTTCACCCAC
>Ga0310811_10002979_pt1 | contig 21267 bp, 24 predicted proteins | sample YCmetagenome_FD_207642 | JGI IMG/M metagenome (GOLD analysis project Ga0310811, IMG submission 207642) | Soil microbial communities from experimental microcosm in Duke University, North Carolina, United States - YC | ecosystem: Engineered > Artificial ecosystem > Soil microcosm > Unclassified ...
CGGCGGTAATTATCTTTTCACGGCAGGCAAATCGCTTACCATGCGTTTTGCGAAATGTTTTTGGCAGATTAAATGGTTGGGTGTATGGTGCGACGGTCTTGAGGGCGGCCGCCGACCGGCGGAAATTTTCGGCATGAAACCCAGCATTCTTTTCCGAGTCATTGTTTTTTTTACGACCATCACGCTGCTCGCCGCGCTGATCGGCTGGACGGCGCTCACTTCCTGGCGGCGGACGGGCGAGTTGCAGGAACACTTGTCAGCGCAGCAATGGAAAAGCATTCAGATCGCCGATCATTTGCGGCAGACCATCCTCAGTCTGAACATCATGGTTTTGCGTTACGCGGCGGATCGTGAGACGAAAGACTGGGACGATTTTCAGGCGGCCAGCCTGGAGCTGGGAAACTGGATAGATGCCCAGCAGCCCATCGTTTCCCTGCAAAAGGAGCGCCCCTTGCTCAATCAAATCAAGGTGGTCTATGCCAATTATGTGGCGGCGGCCGATGCCATTAACAAGAAGATCTACGGCAACCGCACGCATTACATCCGGATGGTTGAATTCGCCGAGTTTGAGAAGCAGTCCCAAAATGTCCTGGACCTTGGTTTTCAACTGGCCAAGGTGCATCAGGCGGCGCTCGATTCATTTCAGCGGGAAACGACCAAGTCGCTCGACAGCCTGCGGTTCACCCTGCTGGGTTCCCTGGTGCTGCTGCTGGTGGCCGGCGGCTGGCTCGCGGTGGTGGTTTATCGCGACATGATCGCGCCGTTGCAAGTGCAGCTCGTGGAAAGCCGCCAGCTTGTGGAACAACAGGAAAAACTTGCCTCGCTCGGCATGTTGGCCGCCGGTGTGGCGCACGAAATTCGCAATCCGCTCACCGCCATCAAAGCGTGGCTCTACCTTCAACAGAAGCATTTGGTGCGCGGCACGCCGGAATTTGCGGATGCCGAACTTATCGGCGGCGAGATCAACCGGCTGGAACGTATCGTTCGGGATTTCTTGCAGTTCGCGCGTCCTTCCACGCCGCAGTTCGCCGTGGTGCCGGCGGGACAACCCTTGCGCGAAGTGCAGACATTAATGCAGCCGGGGCTGGAAAAAAACGGTATTGCGCTTGTGGTGGCGGAGGTTGCGGACGCGAACATCAAGATTGATCCGCAGCAGATCAAGCAGGTCCTGCTTAATCTCATTCAAAATGGCGCCGACAGCATCGACCGGAACGGCACGGTGACATTGCGGGCGCGGCGCGGCGAAAAGCGTCTCAATGATCATCCGATTGACGTCGTCATTCTGGAAGTCAGCGACACCGGCAAGGGCATTCCGCCGGAGGCTGAAAAACGATTGTTCGATCCTTTCTTCACCACGAAGGACACCGGCACCGGCCTGGGCCTTTCCATCGCCGCACGCATCGTGGAAAAACATCACGGTGCGCTCCAATATCAAAAACAGGCTGACTGTGGCGTCACTTTTGGGATAATCCTTCCGCTGCACACTCCATGAATTCACCGGCCAAAATTTTACTTGTTGAAGACGATCCAGCCATCGTGGCCACCCTGCGACGTGTGCTGGCCGGCGAAGGCTATGAAGTCGCCGTCGAGAACCGTGGAGACGCCGGTCTGGATCGCGCCAAGGCCGGCGTATTTGATCTGGTGATTACTGACTTGAAACTGCCGGGATTGACCGGGTTGGAGTTGGTGCGCGAACTGCATGGCGTGCGACCGCGCCTGCCGATTCTCATGATCACCGCGCACGGCACGACCGAGACCGCCATCGAGGCGACGCAGTCCGGTGCCTACGATTATCTGCTCAAGCCGTTTGAAGTTCCCGAACTTCTGAAGCTCGTCGAGCAGGCCGTCGCCGCCAGCCGGCTCATGTCCGAGCCGGTGCAGATCGGTGAACGCGGCCCGTCACGCGACGCCATTATCGGGAGGAGCCGGTCCATGCAGGCCATTTACAAGGAGATCGGACGCATCGCCTCCAAACCCGTCAGCGTTTTGATTCGCGGCGAAACCGGCACGGGCAAGGAACTCATCGCCCGCGCCATTTATCAATATAGCGACCGGGCCGGCGCGCCGTTTGTCGCCATCAATTGCGCGGCCATTCCCGAAACCCTGTTGGAGAGCGAACTGTTTGGCCACGAACGCGGTGCCTTCACTGGAGCGGAAACGCGGCGCATCGGCCGGTTTGAACAGGCGGACAAGGGCACCATTTTTCTCGATGAAATCGGCGACATGACGCCCGGCACGCAGGTCAAGCTGATGCGGGTGTTGCAGGAAAAAAACCTGCAACGGCTCGGCGGCAAGGAAACCATTCCCGTGGACGTGCGCGTGATCGCCGCCACGCACCGCGATCTGGAGACGGCCATCCAGACGAATCAATTTCGGGAGGATTTATTCTACCGCATCAGCGTCGTCGTGCTCAACCTGCCGCCGTTGCGCGAGCGCAAGGAAGACATTCCGGATCTGGTCGGTTTTTTTCTGCACAAATACGCCGCCGAATTTGGCGTCCAAAATCCCGCCATCCATCCCACCGCGCTGGAATTTCTCCAGGCCCAGCCGTGGCCGGGCAACGTGCGGGAGCTGGAAAACGTCACGCGCAAGATGCTGTTGCAGGCGCAGAGCTACACCATCAGCGTCGAACATGTGCGGGCCGTCCTCGTCAAAACCAGCCTGCCGCCGCCCGCGGCGGACAAATCACTGGCGGTGTATGCGGATGAACTGATCACCGCCGCCCAACGCAACGAACTCATGGACGCCCACGCGCGCCTCCATGAAACTGCCGACCGCATCCTCCTCAGCCGGGCGATTGAACTGGCCCAAGGCAATCAGGCCAAGGCGGCGCGCTGGCTGGGCATTTCACGGCTAACTCTTCGGGAAAAATTGATCCAATTCGGTTTGCACCCCAGTCAGGAAGCTCCCCAGTAAATTGAGACTGGCCCGGCTTCAGTGCCAAATGCAGCAAGGTGGCCTTGTCTCGATTTGGTGGACAGGAGCGGTGTAAATGTGCGAGCTAAGGGCAACCCACCATTTTCCCACTTGCTTGCCTCTTTTTAGATTCTCTGCTACACTTCGCTTCACTCGTCGGCGGTCATCAAGTTTTTCAGGCCACTGTGCCCTGTTATGAAAAATGCAATTTTCCTCGCCGTCTTGGCACTCATAGCCATTATCGCATGGCGTGTGCTCCACCGGGTTTCGATGATGAAAACTTACCGCCGGTTCAAAGTTCGACTGGCTCAGGAACATCATTTGAGAATTACGTGCGCAAATTGCGGAACTCGATTCGTGTTGGGGGTTGACTCAAAACTGCTCACCCATGAGGAGTTGGAGGCTCAGGACAAAGAGGTGCTTCACTCATCCACAGGAGCCGTGCCTCCCGGCGTTTCAGCACGCCCTCATCAGAAAATTGATTTGGTTGTTTGCAAAGAGTTGAGTTTTGAGGAAAGGCAGAAAACGATTCGAGATTTAGAGGCAATTTATCAGGACTTGTGCTCCGGTGTTGCAAGGGGCTGGTGTTGTGGCATCGGCAAGGGAGATTGTGACGGCTTTGTTAATGCTTACCCGTTGCAAAAATGACAGGCAGCGTCATTGTGTTTTCTCAATTTTCCCTAAGCCGAAGGTTGTGCTTTTACCTTTCAGCTTTCAACAAGCCGCGCATGAAGTGATCTATGACGGCGAAGCATTGCAATTTCCAAACTTCCGCGACGCCAAGCCGATTGAGCAGGCCAAACGAAATGCAAAATGGCTGGCCAATTATTTGGCCAAAAAGACCGGAGAGCCGGTGCAAGTCGTGCCGCTGGTAGTCTTACCCAGGTGGTTTGTGAAAATAGCGAAAAAGGGGAATTTCCCGGTTTGGGTGATGAATACAACCTACTTGCCAAAACATTTGCTGGGGCAGCGCGAGCAAATTGACCCCGCACAAGTCCGGCGAATCATTTCCGCGATAGATGACAAATGCCGGGATGTGGAATTTTAGGGCAGAGCAGTCTCAGTAAAATGCCGAGTGCCTTTCGGTGCCTTTTAGTGCCCTAAAAGCGGGTAAAAGTTGACCGAAGCTGGCCGCAATGGTCAGCCTGCTATCTGAAAATAAAACGCCGCAAATACTTTGATTTTCAGGGGATTTTGGCCGTTTCGAGAGGATTCCAAAGTGGTGCCCACGACAGGACTTGAACCTAATTGAGAGGCGTTTTCAGTGTTGCTCATAGTTGCGATTTTGTGCGGCTTGCTGCCCACCATTAAGCAATATAAAACCTTTAAATACAACATAAAAGTTGCAATCAGGTGCAATGTGATGCAGGAAAACTTGTGCGGAAAAATGTCAAAACCTGTCGTTGTGCGGAGTTGTGCGGAGACAAATTTAGGGGCAAAATCTGTGCGGGATTGTGCGGTAAAAATCGCACAGGATTTAAACCTGTCGCGGCTCCTGTTTAGTCAGATGTTGAATGACAATTTAACACGCGGATGCGCGATTGGCGTCGGCAGAATGGGCCGCATGATGGCCGAAGCCAAATCAAAAGGCCGCCGGAAAAATCCAGCGGCCTTGTGGTGAGAGTAAAATCAGTTTAATTCCAACAGCCACGCAATCTTGTCGCGAACCGATTTGATGACGCGCGGCTCAAACAGCCCGGCCCGCCGTTCTAGCCGGTGATTTTCAATCGAAGTCAGCCCTTGGACATTGGCCGCGCCTTCATCGTTGCCCGGCAGCCATTTTACCCGTGGCAAAATGACTTCGTAATCGCCGCCTCTCAGCGATGTTGTCAGCGGCACACAGATGCACAAGGCTCTGTCGGCGTCGTCATCTTCGCGAGAAACCACCATCAGCGGGCGAAGCTTGCCCTTCATGCCAAGATCAACCCAATAAACTTCACCAGGCTTTGGATTTGTCATAAAAACTTTCGAGGGTGGCGGCGCGCAGTTCCCAAGCTCCGGCGGGAGATTCGATTTTTTCTGGCACGGTGATCTTGGGCGCGGGCATAACCCACCAGCCACCGTTTTCCGAAGTTACCAGATATTTGACGCCCTTGCGTGCGCCCCGGATGGACACCCGGCCCTTGTCATCAGCTTTTACTAAAGTTGTTTCCATGTGGGAAAAATCCCACTACGCCTTTTCGCTGTCAAATAAAAATCATCAGGTTGGTTCCAACTGTGACGGAGCCGACTAGCCAACGCCACTTTAAGGTTAAACCCGGTTTTCAGCGCTAAAATATGCGTAAAGCATTATCCTACAATAAATAAAAAACAATTAGCATTTGACTCCAAAGCAAAATAGAGTGAGTCATAAGTTAGTTAGATTTCAAGCTGATGGATCATTTCTCAGCCGATTTTCGTAATGCGAAATAAGAAAACATCGCGAATCAAGCAGCTAAGTGACAAGCTGCCTCCCATTGGCATAAATGTATGGGTTCAATGTGATGGCTATCGGCGTATGGCCTATCGTGCTGCTGGGGGGAAATGGAAAGATTCTTACAATCATCAAGAGTTGGCTGACGTCATTGGCGTTTTGGAGATGAACTGGCCGATTTATTCAAACTCACAATCGCCCGCTGATAGCTACTGATTATGAAAGCGACTCGCCTCAAGATTGGCTTGACTGTCCATGCTGGCTGATTGGCTTAGTCATCCAGCTTGTCCAGACAGCTTGTTTTTGCCTTTTAGCGGACAGCAAATGGCTCAACGGTAGCTGCCAGCTTTGCTTAACCAACCAAATCATTTTGCTGAAATGTCAAAGATATTAGCTATTTAGCCTTGTCGTGGTTAATGGCATAAGCAAATAAAGAGATCGGCTGGAAATTCAGGAAATTAGCTTCCGGGTTGCGGTAGCTGGCCGACAAAAGCGCACATTTTGAGGCTTCATCTCTGCACGCTGGTTTAGCTGAATTTTTCGTGCGCCGTTCCCGTTCACGCCTCCCGCAGCTTAAAAACCGCCAATTTGAGGTGAACGGCGCACGGTCTGTGCATGCCCCCTTCATTTTCCTGTTTGTCGAATGTTCGCATACGCAGCTTTCGTCAAGTGACCGGATGCCAAAAGCTTGTCCGTGCGTTCGTTCAAATATCGGCTGGCAATTGCAAGGGCCACGCGCTAGAACTTTCTAACCCCAAGGCGTTTCTATGGGCAAAGTGGAAAATTTATGAATCGCATCTATCAAGGCAAGGTGACGGCCGTGGAAATTCACGACGGCAAAGACCAATGGAAAAAACTCGACGCCGGAGAAGCCGCCCTCTGGCAGCACCACCAACTTTTTCAGGACGATGTGAATTATCTGCTTGCCGCCTTTGCTGCTTTAGTCCCGACATCTTGCGAAGATGATATTTGGAAAGACTATCAAGCCGCGATTGAACGGAGTTGGGAATCATACACGGGCAGGCAAGGCACATGGGACCCGAAGCCCTGCTTGCCGGACAGCGAGGCATCAGCCTGGCGAGGCTTAACCAACTGAAAGATTTAAGGCAGTTAGCCCAATCCTTGAATCATCTTTGTCGGCGCAAACAAATTGAGCGTAACGAGACCGTGCCTGAACCTTTTGAAGATTGTCGGCAAGCGATGGAAGACGCACGCGAAGATCGAGCCAAGAAGATTGCTCACGAAATTTTCGCAATCGCTCTTGGGGTTGAGCTTGCGCCGCCACCAGCAGACAAACAGGAGCGGAAGCAAACTGAATCTTTGCATGGTGTCTATCGTTGCCTAGAACGTGGACCGGTAAATTTTATCGCGCTCGAAAATCTGACCAAATACAACCCTTCTGCAAAGCAAGGTCGGCGAGAAAACCGGCAGCTTTCTTCATGGCTAAAAGGGCGTATTCACAAAATACTCGGCGAGCTTTGCGAGATGGTTGGTATGCCAATCGTTCTTGTTAATGCGGAATACACTTCACGATTCAGCGCGAAAGACCACAGCCCCGGTTTTAGAGCAGAGGAAGTGCAAAAAGACGATTCACGCCGCCGATTCTGGCAACGAAAAGCGAGCGAAGAACCAAACGGCTGGCAAAACGAATTTCTCTGTTGGCTCAACAATGTTCCAGAGGGAAAATCCTTGCTCCTCCCCAGAAAAGGCGGCGAATTTTTTGTGCCACTCGGAGAAGGCGATTCGCTTTACCATGCTGACTTAAATGCAGCTTACCGCATCGCATTGCGCGCACTCGCACATCGAGATCGCGCCGAGTTGTTGGGACAGACATGGATTAGCTGCCATGTGTAGGCATCAAGTGACAGGCTTGTCACTTTGCCTTCATTGTCGCGATACGATTCAAGCCATGCTGCCAAAGTCGGGTGGATTTCTACCAAGCGACGTGAGCGGGTTTTGCTTTTCGCGCTGCTGATTTCGATATGGCCGGCGATACTCCAAACGTCATTCCAATCTAGGCGCAATGCCTCTTGCAAACGCAATCCACCAAATGCTTGCAAGGCGATAACAACCTGCATTTCCGGCGCGGCGGTATCGAGCATGGTGCGAAGTTCCTGCGGACTATAAAATTCAACGTCACCCGTGTCGGCATCCTCTTTCCGCATCCCGTCTGCTTCTAAAATCCGATTATTGTCTGCCAAATAATCACGGCGGATGCACCAGCGTAGAAACATTCCCAGCGTGTTGCGGAAGTGGTTCCGGCTTTTGGGCGAAAGCTTGCCGTACACATCCGACGCGGAAGTGCGACGCTGGTTTCGTGAAATTCACCTGCCTAAAGGCAAGGCAGGACGCCCACCGAAGAAAAATACGGACACTTCAAAAAGCAGATAATCCGGTTTTCTCCATTTTTGGGGAGGTAATTATTTACTGCAAAAACCTGTGCTACAAAGCGCAGGTATGATTACTACTACACAACAAAATGCACCGTCGGGCGAGACGGGCTTCATAGATGAAAAACAACTGTTGAAACGTCTCCCCGTTTCACGTCGCACGCTGTTTGCATGGCGTGAGTCTGGCAAAATCCCCTGTGTCCGGCTTCCCGGCGGCAGACGTGTCCTGTTTCACTGGCCGAGCGTTGAAGCAGCCCTGCTCCGCAAACAGAGCGGCGGCCCGCAATGAAATTTTTTGACGTGTGAACACAGAAGATTTCAATGTCGAGCCGGACACCTTCGACACTTCGCCAGACTTAAAGGCCAGCTTGCTCGCCGATTTTGACAAGGCGACCTGTTTGGCGGAAAAACTTGCGGAAATTCAAATCCCACCGCGTGCGCCGATTGTCGGCAACTGGCTCATGGAAGGCGACCTGGGGTTTATATTTGGCGCGCGTGGTTTGGGCAAGACATGGCTGGCGATGCTGCTGGCGCGGCGTATCGCCGAAGGCGTCACGCTTGGCGCTTGGACAGTTCTCCAGCCGCGCAAGGTGCTTTACGTTGACGGCGAAATGCCGTTCGACGGCATTCGCGAGCGCGATGCCGTGCTTTCGGCAGCAACCGACGCGGACATTTCCTATTTACAGCACGAAGCCTTGTTTCACACCACTGGCAGAGTCTTGAACCTTACAAACCCACTGGCACAAGCCGCGCTTTTGGAAAAATGTCAGCGCGAAAAAATCGAAGTCCTGTTTCTCGACAATCTTTCCTGCCTGTTTTCAGGGATCAAAGAAAATGACGCGGACGCATGGGAACAAGTTTTGCCGTGGCTGTTGGATTTGAGACGCAATCGCATTGCCGTTTGACGCAATTTGGCTTCCGCTTCGCTCTTGGCCTCTCCAAACGTCGCAAAGGAACGCATGACGCGCTTTCCCGCCACGCGCATTGCCAGCCGATAAAAAGGATAGGCTTCACTACGGCCATAAATTTTGGCCGTCTCAGATCGAAAGCGGATTGTGTGCGGGAATTTCACCTTGCGGGATACCGGCGAATTTTGTGCGGAAACTGTGCGGGAAGTCAACTGTCCTTCAAAAACCCTTGAAAAAGTGGTGCCCACGACAGGACTTGAACCTGTATGATGTTACTCACTAGAACCTGAATCTAGCGCGTCTGCCAATTCCGCCACGTGGGCAACGGATGAATCTAACAATTTCATTATGGCGAAACCAACGGTGACGGCAAGCTGATTCAGGCAAAGGTGAAGATTCAAATCAGGTTATGCGGGAGCCGATTTTGCCCAGATTTAGGCGTTGCCCTTTTATGCTCCGTCAGGGATGGACAAAGTCGGAAGCAAAAACTAGCATTACACCAATTCACAGGTTACAACACAGAGGCATGAGAAAACCTGACGGCGACCAGTTGCTTTTTGGTCGCAAGAAAACGTCAAAATAAATCACAACCAAACACACGTCATGAATATGAATAAAATCAAATCTCTACTTGTCATCGCCATCGTCGGCCTTGGTATTTTGCCGTTGATGGCCCAACAAAAACGCCTTAGCCCGCACGAGACGATCAGCGCGGTCGTTGACGGCAACCGGGTGACGGTCACGTATGGCCGGCCTTACACAAAAAATCCCCGCAACGGTGAAGTGCGCAAAATCTGGGGCGGCCTGGTGCCCTTCGGTAAAGTCTGGCGCACGGGTGCGGACGAGGCGACCATCCTCATCACGCAAAAGCCCATCACGCTTGGCGGAGCAGCGGTTCCGGCGGGCGCTTATACTTTGTGGACGTTGCCGGCCGAGGACGGTTCGGCAAAATTGATCATCAACAAGCAGGTCGGCCAATGGGGCGTCGGCCCCGGTTCGTATGATGAAGGTCAGGATCTGGCACGCGTGGATTTGAAAAAAGAAGCGCTCGAGAAACCGGTGGAGCAATTCACCATGTCCGTCGGCAAATCCGATGATGGCGGCATCCTCAAGCTAAGTTGGGAGAATACTGAATACTCTGTGCCGTTCACTGTCCAAAAATAAAAACTCTAGCAACTCACCCACCCATGAATTCTAAAATGAAAACCCTTCCATTGCTGGTCGCGGCCACGCTGGCTTTTGCGCCGGGCGCGTTTGCCCAGACACCCAAGGTGGACTTTCCCGCGCCCAGCCCGGCCTGCACCATCAAGCAGCGCGTCGGATTGACGGACATTGAAATCGTTTATTCCCGGCCCGGCATGAAGGGGCGGGAAATTTTCGGCGACGCCGGGTTGGTGCCCAACGGCAAGGTCTGGCGCACGGGCGCGAACAGCGCTACAAAGATAACCTTCAGCACGCCGGTGAAACTCAACGGGACGGACGTGCCGGCCGGCACTTATGCGTTGTTCACCATTCCGGGAGAGGATGAATGGACGATCATTATCAACAAGGGCGCGGAGCAATGGGGCGCGTATCAATACAACGAGAAGGACGATGTCGTGCGCTTCAAGGCCACGCCCGTCCACCTCGCCGAACACATCGAGACATTCACGATCGAGTTCAATCAACTGCGCGATGAGTCGGGCTACCTTAATTTGATCTGGGACGACACGGTGGTGCCGATCAAAATTGAGCATGATCTTACCGCCACCTTGGTTCCACAGATCAAGGCCGTGATGGCGTCCGATGAAAAAAACAAGCCGTATTATCAGGCGGCGATGTTTTACTACGACCACGGCCAGGATCTGGCACAGGCAAAGACGTGGATTGACGCGGCCATCGCCCAGCGCGAGGCGCACTACATGGTTTATTTGAAGGCTGAAATCCTTGCCAAGATGGGCGACAAGGAAGGTGCCATCGCCGCCGCGAAGCATTCAATTGAACTGGCGCAGGCCGCCAAGGACACCGGTTATGTGAAAATGAACGAGGATTTGATCTCCAGTCTCCAGTGATAAAATCCTTTGCGCGCTCAAACCAGCGGAAGTTGTCCGTGGCTAAAACTACGGGAGTTTTTCTGGCGTTGGCCACAGCCCTGACACCGATGACGATTCCAACCGGTGCGCGGGCGAATGAAGTTCCGCCCGCTGAAATTCTCCAAGAGCTGCGCGCCTTCAACGAGATGGGCAGCGTGCTTTACGTGGCCGCGCATCCCGATGACGAGAACACGCAGCTCATCGCTTACTTTGCGCGTGGCCGGAATTATCGCACCGCCTACCTTTCGCTGACGCGCGGTGATGGTGGGCAAAACGTGCTTGGCCCGGAATTCGGCTCGGAACTCGGCGTGATCCGCACGCAGGAACTGCTGGCTGCGCGCCGGCTGGATGGCGGCCGGCAATTTTTCACGCGCGCGATGGACTTCGGTTTTTCCAAGGACTACCGCGAGACGTTGCGGATTTGGGACAAGGATCAGGTCGTTGCCGACATCGTGCGTGTCATCCGCACATTCCGGCCCGACGTGATGATCACGCGCTTTTCCACCGTGCCAGGCGGCACGCATGGTCATCACACGGCGTCGGCAGTGTTGGCGCTCGAAGCCTTCAAGCTCGCGGGCGACACGAACGCTTTCCCCGACCAGCTCACTTATCTGAAGCCGTGGCAACCCAAACGCATTTTCGTGAACAGCCGCGGCGGTGAAAGCGCGTTGCAAATCGAGGCAAACGGCACCGATCCTGTGTCCGGCGAAACGTTTGGCGCCATTGCCGGTCGCAGCCGTTCGATGCACAAGTCGCAGGGCTTCGGCAATTTTGGCGGTGGCGGCGGCGGTTCGCGGATGGAATCATTTCAACTGCTCGCCGGTGAACCCGCGACCAACGACATCATGGACGGAGTGGATACGACGTGGAACCGCGTTCCGGGCGGCGCAGAAATCGGCAAACAGGCCGGTGAAATCATCGCCCGGTTCAATCCACAAGACCCCGCCGCCAGCGTGCCGGCGTTGCTCGCGTTGAAGAAAAATTTAAGCGCGCTGCCGGCGGAACCGCTCGTCGAGGAAAAGCGCAGGAAGCTTGACCAGATTCTTCAAGCCTGCCTTGGCCTGTCGGTTGTCGCCACCGTGCCGCATGCCGAAGTTGTTCCCGGTGAAAAACTGACGATCCATGTCACGGCGGTTGTCCATGCCAAAATTCCGGTGGTGTGGCTGAATCCGCCGGGTCACGCCCAAAATTTGCGCCCGGACGAGCCGGCCAGTCTGGATTTGGATTTTACGCATGAACTGGCCAATACGCCGCTCACGCAACCGTATTGGCTGCGTGAGGAACCGACGGTGGGAATGTTCCGTGTGGCCGATGCCAAACTGATCGGCCAGCCGGAGAATCCACCGGTCTTGCCGCTCACCGAATTGTTTCAAGTCGGGACAAACAGCGAGCCGGTTGCGGTTGAAACGGTGCCGGTCGAAGCGGGAACCGAGGCTGGAAAATTTGAAGCCCGGCGGACTTTGGAAGTCATTCCGCCGGTCTCGCTGGATTTTGTTTCAGATGTAAAATTGTTCGCACCCGGCTCGGCGCAGCCGGTTGAAATTGAAATCACGGCGGCCCGCGCTCATTCCACCGGCACGCTCAAATTGAACGCGCCTGCCGATTGGAAAATTTTGCCCGCGTCCCAATCGTTTGACCTCGCGACGGTCGGTGAAAAGAAAAAATTCACCTTCTCCATCACCGCGCCGTCGGAACCAGCCAGCGCCAGCATCACGGCCAGCGCGCAGATTGGCGATGCAACTTTCGGCACCCAGCGCATCGAGATCGCCTACAAACACATCCCGCACATTCTCCTCCAACCGCCGGCGCGACTGAAGGCGCTCTGCCTTGATCTCGCGATTCGCGGCCACCGCATCGGTTACCTTCCCGGCGCGGGCGACAGCGTGGCCGAAGCCTTGACGCAGATGGGCTACGAAGTCACGCCGCTCACCGGTGCCGACCTCACGACCAATGGGCTCAAAGATTTTGATGCCGTGGTCATTGGCGTCCGTGCGTTCAATGTCCGCAATGATCTGGTGCCAAACCTGCCGGTGCTGTTCGCTTATGTCGAAGCCGGCGGCAATGTTATCGAGCAATACAACCGGCCGGGACGCGATTTGGATTCCGAGCAGATTGCGCCGTATAGCCTGCATTTGTCCGGTGATCGCGTGACGGATGAAACCGCGACGATGACTTTTCTCGCGCCGGATCATCCGGTGCTGAACACGCCGAATAAAATCACGCAGGCGGATTTTGATGGCTGGGTGCAGGAGCGTGGCATTTATTTTCCGAACGAATGGGACGAGCATTTCACACCCATTCTTGCCTGCAACGATCCCGGGGAATCACCGCTCAAGGGCAGTCTGCTCGTGGCGCGATACGGCAAAGGTTATTTCGTTTATACCGGCCTTGTGTTTTTCCGGGAACTTCCCGCCGGTGTGCCGGGGGCTTACCGCCTGTTTGCAAACCTGGTTTCATTGGGCAAATGAAACCGGCCCCGCCTGATCCACACCATTCCGACGAGACTCCGGGCGTGCCGGGTTTCCGCACCTGGCGCGGCATTTACGTCTTTGTATTCGTGTGCTTCGTGGCGGTCGTGGTGCTGCTGGCGCTGTTCTCGCGCTATTTTGCATGAACACGCTCGACTGGATCATCCTGCTCGGCACGATGATTGGCATCGCTGCGCTGGGCACTTGGCGCACGCGCCATGTTCACAGTCTCAACACCTATCTTAAAGGCAACCAATCCACCAGTTGGGCGACCATTGGCATTTCGGTCATGGCCACGCAGGCGAGCGCCATCACTTTTCTCTCCATTCCCGGGCAGGGCTTTGAAAGCGGAATCGGGTTTGTGCAAAATTATTTCGGGCTGCCGTTGGCACTCATCATCGTGTGCGCGTTGTTTCTGCCGATTTACCGGCGGTTGGGGGTTTACACCGCCTATGAATATCTGGGGCAGCGGTTCGATGCAAAAACGCGTCTGTTAAGCGCCGGACTTTTCCTCGTGCAACGCGGCTTGGCCACCGGCGTGACAATCTATGCGCCGGCGATCATTCTCTCCGCCGTGCTCGGCTGGCGGCTCGATCTCACGATCATTTGCACGGGATTGCTCGTGATTATTTACACGGTCACCGGCGGCAGCGCAGCGGTGAATCTCACACAACGATGGCAGATGGGCGTCATCTTCGGCGGCATGGTCACGGCGTTCATCGTCTTGTTGATGAAGTTGCCGCCGGGTCTTGGTTTTGCCGGTGCGGCGCATGTCGCCGGTGCCATGGACAAGTTGCAGGCCGTGGATTTTTCGTTCAATCCCGACCGGCGCTACACGATCTGGACGGGCATGCTGGGCGGGACTTTTCTGATGCTCTCGTATTTCGGCACTGACCAATCACAAGTGCAGCGTTACATCGGCGGCGCGGCATTGCGCGAAGGCCGGCTCGGTCTGATGTTCAACGCGTTGCTAAAAATTCCGATGCAATTTTCCATCCTGCTGCTCGGCGCGCTAGTGTTTGTTTTTTATCAATTTGAGGAGCCGCCGGTGTTTTTCAACCAGGCCGAATGGCGGCAGCACGAACAAGGCGCGAACGGGGCAAAGTTCAAAGCGTTGGATGAACGGTTCAATATGGCATTCACGGAGAACCAAGCCAAAATCCGCGCCTGGCTCGCTGCTCGTTCATCGCATGACGTGGTCGCTGAAGCCGCCGCACGCACGGCCATGGTGGACTCACAGAAGAGCCTCCAATCTATTCGCACCGAAGCCAAGGCGGCGCTCGTGGCCGACGATCCGAGGGCGAAGACCAAGGATTCCGATTACGTCTTCATCACATTCATCCTCGATTACCTGCCACACGGCGCCATCGGCCTGCTTGTCGCCGTAATGATCGCCGCCGCCCTCGGCTCGAAGGCCGGCGAACTCAATGCGCTCGGCACGACGACAACAATTGATCTCTGGAGACATTTCCGTCCGCTCGCTGCGCACGACGAGGCACGCAATGTTCGCGTGGCAAAATGGTTCACCGCCTTCTGGGGATTTTTTGCGATCGGTTTCGCGCTTTACGCCAGCTTTGCCGAAAATTTAATTGAGGCCATCAACATCCTCGGTTCGATCTTTTACGGCGTAGTGCTGGGAATTTTCCTCGTAGCATTTTTTCTGAAAAGAGTCGGTGGCACGGCGGTTTTTTGGGCGGCGGTGGCGGCGCAAGTGCTGGTGTTCGTCCTCTTCTTTTCGCTCAAGATCAGCTATCTCTGGTATAATCTGATTGGCTGCGGCGCATGTGTGCTCTTCAGCCTGATTCTGCAAATCGCCATCGGTTTAAGAGAACCGCATGCGGAAACGACATCAAATTCATGAACACAGCCCCGGTCATCTGTTTCGGTCAGCAACCCTGCGGGTTTTTCCCGAAACGATTTCTCGTGGCCAAAATCCAGACCGCGCGCCGGCTGAAACAAGAAATCGGCGGCGAAATCGTTTTCTTCTATCACGACAGCGACCACGACCCGCGTGAAACCCAGACCGTTTTGCGCCACCGCAAAACCAACGAGCCGGCGATACTGAACTTTGCCTTCGCCAACAAGATTCAGCGAAAATTCTCGCCGCTTTATCTCAAACGCATTCCGGCGGACTGGCAAAATAAAACCGGGCTTCAACTTCCAAACTATGTCGAGCGCAACTGCATTGAGGTTTTTAAACGTGCCTCCGGGGGGAACGTCGCCGATTTTTGCCTGGAAATGTATCGGCACCTCGGCCTGTTGGAGGGCGTTCGTGTGGTGCGGTCGAGTGATCCCGATTTTCGCCGAGCGGCCTGTGACATCGCCGATTTTTTTGTAGATGTGCCGCATGAAGGCGAGATTGTGCGTGCCCGTTGGGTTGACGGCGCTTTCAAATTGCACGAGGGCGGAAATTCTTATTTGACCTTGCCAGCAACGGCCTTCACCAAAGAACAAATCAGCCCGACGCGCGACTCGCGATTGCGCTGGATGCAATCGGTTTTGCGTTGCACGCATTACGTTGCCGGAGCCGGCGAAAAAGCTTACCTTCGCGAGGAAGACGCTCCCGAAATTAAGTTTATCACCCGCGACACCATTGAACGATCTGATGAAGCCTACACCGAAATCCAAAGCTAAATCCGCGCCGTTGCTGGCCTTCGGCGCGCATCCCGATGACATTGAATTCGGTTGCGGCGGTGTCATCGCGAGCGAAACTCGTGCGGGTCGCCAGGCGCATTTTATCATTTGTTCACACGGCGAGGCGGGAACCTACGGCACGCCGAAGCAGCGGCAGGCCGAGGCGAAAAGAGCCGCCGCCTTGCTTGGCGCGACGATTGAATTCATTGAACTCGACGGTGACGCGCATCTCGAAATCCGCGCCACGCATACGATCAAGCTGGCAGGAATTCTCCGGCGCGAAAAACCGGGCATCGTGCTGGCACCGAGCTTGGGCGAAAACCAGCACCCGGATCATTGGCGGCTGGGGAAAATGGTGCGCGACGCCGCGCGACTCGCGCGTTACGGCGGCTTGAAAGAATTGCGCCATTTGCCGCCACACTTGATTGGTCAATTATTTTTCTACGCCGTGACGTCGGAAGCCGAGCCGCGTGATATTTCACCGGTGCTGGTGGATGTTTCCGATCCGGAAATCATTTCCGCGTGGACGGCGGCGATGACCGCGCATGAATCACAGGTTCGCGCGCGAAACTACATTGAACTGCAACTCACCCGGGCGCGCCTCCTTGGTGCGCGTGCCGGTATTGCCCACGCCATCGCCCTGTTTCCCAACGATCCGCTGGTGCTGGACTCGCTGGCGCCGTTGCGCCGGAGCGCGCGCCGTTTCTGACCATGAAGATCGGCATCACCTGTTATCCTTCCGTTGGCGGCAGCGGCATTCTGGCGACGGCGCTGGGTGTCGAGCTGGCGGAGCGCGGTCACGAAGTCCATTTCATCAGCTACGAACGGCCTTTTCGCCTGCCCGAGAATATGCCGCGGCTGCATTTTCATCCGGTCGTCATCAACGATTACGATCTTTTCAAATATCCCGACTACACGCTGCCGTTGTCGGTGAAAATGGCCGAGGTGAGTTGCCAGCATCAACTCGACGTGCTGCATGTCCACTACGCCGTGCCGCACGCCACGGCGGCGATCCTTGCCCGCGCGATGTTGCCGCCGGCCCAGCAGCCGCACGTGGTCACGACCTTGCACGGCACGGACACAACGCTGCTGGGCCGTGATCCCGGCTACGGCCCGGCCATTCATCACGCCTTGACCCACTCGGATGCGGTGACGACGGTTTCCGGTTTTTTGAAAAATGAAACCCAGCGCGTGCTGGGTTTCGCCGAGCCGATCGAAGTCATCCACAATTTCTTTGTGCCGCGATCGCCAAAACGTTCGCGTGAAGAAGTGCGCCGCGAACTGGGCTTGAAGGACGAAGTGCTGCTGTTTCACTCCTCGAACCTGCGCCCCTTGAAACGCATTGATCTGCTGCTCGAAACCGTGGCGCGCATCCGGCCACGGGAATCCTTCAAGCTGGTCATTCTTGCCGGCGGTGATTTCACGCCATTTGCCGGTGAGGTTCGCCGACTAGGGCTGGAGGACCGGGTAATCGTGCGCGAGAAGGTCGCCGACATTGAGGATTATCTGCAAGCCGCCGACCTGGGATTGTTCTTGTCGGACACGGAAAGTTTTTGTTTGAGCATTCTGGAAGCAATGTGCTTTGGTTGTCCGAGCGTTGCCCGGCGCGTGGGCGGAATTCCTGAGGTGATCACCGACGGCATGACCGGTCGGCTGGTGGATTCCAGCAACGCCGACGAAATTGCCCGGGCTGTCGAAGGATTGATGGCGGATCGAACGGGCCGGCTTGCGTTGGGCCAGGCGGCGCAAGCCAGCGCTCGCAAATTATTTTCCGCCGAAGCCATCGTGCCGCGCTATGAAAATCTCTACCAGCGCGTCTGTGCCGGATGATTTTCTCCCGAAGGTCAGTTTTTGATTCAAAAAAACTCTGACGCTGGTCAAAAGAACGGATTATGCGCCAGTTCTTCCGCCACCGTTGTCAAGGGACCGTGCCCGGGACAAATCAACGTTTCGCCCGGCAGCGACAAAATTTCTTCGCGCACCTTTTGTTTCGCCAGTTCCCAAGCCCCGTTGCCATTGCCCATGGAGCCGGCAAAAATTGTGTCACCAACCACCGCCACGGTCGGTGCGTTCTTTGGCCAACCGCTGACAAGATAAGTCACGCCGTCTTCCGCATGGCCGGGCGTTTCGCGATGCGTGATGCGCAACCCACCGAGCGAGACGACCTTGTCGCGCTGGTTTCGCTGGCTGGCTGGGGCGCTTTTTGAACTGCTGTGCAACTGCGCCTCAGGAAATGCCGCGCGAAATTTCGGCAGCGCCTCGATGTGATCCCAATGCGAATGTGTGATGAAAACATGCCTGAGCGTCAATTTTTCCGCCGCGATGACATCAAGCACCGGTTGGGCGTCAATTCCGGTGTCGAACAAGGCCGCTTCGCGCGTTGTCGCATCCCAGATCAAGTAGCCGTTCACCGTCAGTCCTTCGCCGGCCGTGGTGAAACTGCGGATCTCCGGCCAGCGGTGCAAATCTTTGGGCGTCGGCAGCCAGCCGCCGGCAACGGCTTCCAGTTTTTGCGGATGCAGTCCGATTATTTCCGCCAGCGCGGTTAAATTAATTTTTGACGCGCCTTGGCCGGACGCTTCAAACGCAGCCAGGTCGTCTTCGGAAATGCCCGCCGCCTTGGCAGCGACGGTTATTGAAACGTGGCGCATTGCGCGGGCCTTGTGGGCAATGTCGCCGGCATGATCTTCGAGTTGCATCCGGGGACGTTACCTCAAATTGGCCGGCCTGCAAGCGTGTGGCTTGTTGTTTGGTGAAAGGCATGTTAAAACTTGATTATGTTCGGTCGCAAATCCAAAAAGCCGCGTGAACGGTTCTACCTGCTGCCCGGTCAGGGCGGGGCAAACTATTTTCGCAAACAGCGCGTGCTGTTGACCTGGGCGGTGGTGGTGTCGCTTTTATGCGGACTGGTGCTGACGGCGGCGATGTGGTGGTTCTCGCACCCCAAATATTGAGCGACCTTGACCGTGCCGGCGGGGTTGTTACCATGCCCAAGATTTGATGAAATTGTTTTGCTTCACTCTAGGGCTGGCCGGTTGCATCGGCAACCTGGCCCTGGCCGAACCGGTGGTGATTGACGGAGTCAAGGGCGTGGTCAGTTCCCAGATCGTCACCTTCTCGGAGGTGGAGGAATTTTCCCAGCCGGCCGCCGCTGCACTCCGCCGCCAATACGCCGGGCAGCCTGAAGTTTTTGAGCAGAAATATAATGACGTGCTCAGCGACAGTTTACAGCAGCTTGTCGAACGCCTCCTGATCCTGCACAGCTTCGATACCGAGGGCTACAAGCTGCCCGATTCGGTCGTGGATGAAGCCGTGCAGGATCGTATCCGTGAAAAGTTTGGCGACCGTAGAACCTTCATCAATACATTGCAGGCGCAGGGCATGACTGTCGAACAATTCCGCAAACAGGTGCGCGATCAATACATTGAATCTGCCCTCCGCAACCAGAACGTGCAGCGCGACATCTTTGTTTCCCCTTACAAGGTGGAACAATACTACCTCGCCCATCAGGACGATTTCCGTCTGCCCGAGCAGGTCAAGCTGCGCATGATCGTCCTCACCAAGTCCGGCGCAGATGACACCAACACCATCAAGCTCGCCCACGAAATTCAGTCCAAAATCAAGGATGGCACGCCGTTCACCGAAATGGCCGCCATTTACTCGCAAGGCTCCCAACAGCATCAGGGCGGCGAATGGGGCTGGGTGGAGCGCACCGTCCTGCGCAAGGAACTGGCCGACGTCGCCTTCACGCTTCCGGTCAACACGGTCAGCGACATCATTGACACGCCAGACGCCTGCTATCTGATGCTGGTTGAAGACAAACATGCACCCCAGGTCCGCCCGCTCACCGAAGTTGCTTCTGATGTTGAGAAAACTTTGCGCATTCAAGAACAGACTAAACTACAGAAGCAATGGATTGATGGCCTCAAGAAGAAGACTTTCATTGTCTATCATTGAAACGTGGCGGTCGGCGCACGAGCGGTCAACTTTCACGCGCCGCCTGCTACGCATCACCGCACCATGAAAAATTGGATCGGCATTTCCCTCGGCGATGTCACGGGCGTCGGCCCCGAAGTCGCGCTCAAAGCCGTCACCGCTGAGGCATCGGTTGATGAAACAAAATACCTGCTCATCGGTGATGGAACCATGCTCTCGCGTTTGAACGAAAAACTTTCGCTGAACCTGCCGTTGAGAAACTTTTCCCGGTATGACGAACCCGGCAGGTTTTTTACCGTCAATCCCGGCGGCGCGGCGTTGCCGGAAAATTTGCCTGCCGGTTCACCGCTCGCCGCGAACGCCGCTGTGGCCGCCTTGCGTGATGGTGGGCAGCGCTGCCTGCGCGGCGAACTTGCCGCGCTTGTTACGGCACCGGTCAACAAGGAAGCCATCATCCGCGCCGGCCACCAGTTTATCGGCCAGACGGAATTTCTATCTGAGCTCGCGAACACCAAACGCACCGCGATGATGCTGCTCGGCACGGATGAACGAGGCCGCTGGCTGCGGGTCGCGCTGGCCACCGTTCATATTGCCATCAAGTCCGTTCCTGAAAAATTGACGGCAGAAAAAATCACGCTCGCCATCGAGCTTGCCGCGCAATCGTGCCACGACCTTGGCCTGCCGCGTGCGCGCATCGCCGTCGCCGGCCTGAATCCGCACGCTGGCGAGGGCGGAGAATTTGGCGATGAAGAAATTAAAATCATTTCGCCAACCATTTTGACGATGCAAAAACGCGGCTTTGATGTCGTTGGCCCGTTGAGCGGCGACACGGTTTTTCATTACGCGTTGAAAGGGGAATTCGACGCTGTCGTGGCGATGTATCACGACCAGGGACTCGCGCCGCTGAAGGCCGTCGCCTTCGACAGCGGCATCAACTGGACGCTTGGCCTGCCGTTCATCCGCACCTCGCCCGACCACGGCACTGCTTATGACATCGCGGGAAAAGGAATCGCCAATCCCGGCAGCATGATCGCCGCCATCCGAATGGCGAAACAGTTGGCGAGAACGTGTTGCGGCTAAGGTTTCAACTTTTGCAAACGCAGGCTATAATACCACTTTGAGCGTATAATTGAATTATTCACGATTGCGGTAGCGTTTACTTGTTCTACCAGCCAAGGGTGAGAGACCAACCTCTGCACGTATTCGGCGTTTTCACACAGCGGGCGCAGTTCCTCGCCGATGGCTCGCGCCAAATCAGGCCGGTTCAAGCGGTATCGCTTCGGCATTCCCCTCTCTGCCTGCATCCCCAGAATAGTGCAATCTCAAACTGAAAATAGTATCATTTCTCTGGTAACATTCGAATCAGGATGAAACTGATTGTTTAGCAGGGTGGACGCCACAATTTTGAAATACTTAAATCAGAACACTGCTGTCCCGATTAGTTTTTGCTGGCATGGGTTTTACAATTGTAAAATTGGATAAAACCGCTGTCCGGTCATCTTTCGATTTCAATTCTGCGACGGTTCCTTG
>Ga0310811_10002980_pt1 | contig 21258 bp, 20 predicted proteins | sample YCmetagenome_FD_207642 | JGI IMG/M metagenome (GOLD analysis project Ga0310811, IMG submission 207642) | Soil microbial communities from experimental microcosm in Duke University, North Carolina, United States - YC | ecosystem: Engineered > Artificial ecosystem > Soil microcosm > Unclassified ...
GCCGCGCTGAACGGATGGCCGCAGAAATTCATCGCGATCGGCGTCGCCGTCATGAGCAGGTTCATGAGTCCGTAGCCGAGGGCGCCGGCGAGCACCGCGACGACGAACTCCGGCTGGCGCGCGATCATGCGCAGCGATCGCCCGCGGCCGCTGCGCTCCTCGTGGGAGGGTGCGGGCACGTGCACGCGCGACTGGACGGCGAGCGCGACGAGCGCGAACGCCGCGAGCACGAGAAACGATCCCTGGAACGGCGTCGCGAGCCAGTCGCGCCCCAATCGCGCCGTCTGCGGACCGATCAGCCCGCCGACCACGCCGCCGGCGAGCACGAGCGAGATCGCCTTCGCGCGATCGGCCGGCGCCGCCACTTCCGCCGCCGCGAACCGGTATTGCAGGCCGACTGCGTTGTAGACGCCGATGATGCCGGTCGCCACGCAGAACAGCGCAAAGCTCTGCCACGCGAGCGCGAGCGCCGCGATGCCGCAGCCGGCGACGTTGATCAGCGCGCCCGTCATGAACCCGGCGCGGCGGCCGACGCGCGCCATCCACAGCGACATCGGCATCGTCGCGAGCGCCGAGCCGAGCACGTACGTCGTCGCGCCGAACGTTGCGAGCGTCTTCGTCTGCGCGAGCGAGAAGCCCACGAGCCCGTTCATCGAGATCAGGCCCGATGCGTTGGTGAGCAGCAACGCCTGGCAGCAGGCGAGGAGGAAGATGTCGCGGCGCGAGGTTTGCACGAAGCTTCCACGCGCCGGTGCAGCCCGGCGTGCGGACAAAAGTCCGTATGATAAGCGCGTGACCGCACTGGCCCCGCTCGCCGTCGGGATCCTCGACTTCTGGTTCGTGCCGAGGGGCGTGACGCGACGCGAGTGGTTCACGAAGGACGACGCCTTCGACGAGGCGATCAGCACGCGCTTCGGTGCCGCGCTCGCGGCCGGCGTCGCGGGCGCTTTCGGCGAGTGGTGCACGACGCCGCTCGGCAGTCTCGCGCGCGTGCTGCTGCTCGACCAGTTCACGCGCAACGCCTTCCGCGGCAGTCCCGATGCATTCGCCGGCGACGCACGTGCACTCGCCACGACGCGCGACGCGATCGAGCGTGGCTTCGACCGCTCGCTCGACGCGCGCGAGCGCTGGTTCCTCTACATGCCGTTCCAGCACAGCGAGTCGCTGGCGGACCAGGATCGCGGCGTCGCGCTGTTCGACGCGCTCGCGCAGGAAACCGGCCTCACCGATCCGCTGCCGTACCCGCGACGCCATCGCGACGTCATAGGACGGTTCGGGCGCTTTCCCCACCGCAACGACATCCTCGGCCGCGCCTCGACCGCCGAGGAGCTCGCGTTCCTGCGCGAGCCGGGATCGCGCTTCTGATGCCGACCCCGCCGCTCGCGCTGCTCGGCGGCACGTTCGATCCGGTGCACTACGGCCACCTGCGCCTGGCCGACGACGTGCGCAAGGCGCTGCGCCTTTCCGAAGTGAGGCTCGTGCCCGCCGGAGACCCGCCGCATCGGCGGCCGCCGCACGCAGCCGCGCGCGATCGCGTCGCCATGCTGAACCTCGCGGTAGACGCGTTTCCCGGCCTCGTCGTCGACACGCGCGAGATCGACCGCCGAGGCAAGAGCTACACGGTCGAAACGCTCGCCGGGCTGCGCAGCGAAATGCCGGATCGCCCGCTGCTGCTGCTGATGGGCGCCGACGCCTTTCGCGGGTTGCCGACATGGCATCGCTGGCGCGAATTGTTCGAGCTGGCCCATCTCGTCGTCGTGCCGCGGCCGGGCGTCGCCATCGACGCGGACCTGCCGGCCGAACTCGCGGTCGAATGGCATGCGCGACGACGCGACGACTCAGCCGCCTTGCGCTCGACGCCAGCCGGCACCATCTTCGTCCAGCCGGTCACCCCGCAGGTGATTTCGTCGTCGGAGTTGCGCGCGGCGCTGGCGCGTGGCGGTGCGCGATCGGTCGAAATTGCCGGTTTGCTGCCGCCCGCGGTTTTAGCCTATATTGAATCGAACGGACTCTATCCACCCACGCATGCGTCTTGACCCGTTGCAGCAAGCCGCCGTCGCGGCGCTCGAGGACATCAAGGCCCGCGACATCGAAGTGATCGATGTCCGCCCGCAGACCAGCCTGTACGACACGATGATCATCGCCTCCGCCGACTCCAATCGGCAGGTGAAGGCGCTCGCGAGCCACGTCTGCGAGAAGCTGAAGGAAGCCGGCGCCACCATCCTCGGCGTCGAAGGCGAGCAGGCGGCCGAGTGGGTCCTCGTCGACGCCGGCGACATCGTCGTGCACGTCATGCAGCCCGCGGTCCGCGCTTACTACAACCTCGAGGAGTTGTGGGCGCCGCCTCGCCGCGCTCGCGCAGCCTCCGCCGCGTAGCTTGAAGCTCCGCGTCGTCGCCCTCGGACACCGGATGCCGGGGTGGGTCGACGCGGGCTTTGCCGAGTATGCGCGGCGACTACCGCGCGATTGGGCGCTCGAGGTGGTCGAGCTCAAGCCCGCGGCCCGCGACCGCGGCAAGAGCGTCGAGCAGATGCTGGCGGCCGAGGCCGAGCGGATCGCCGCCGCCTGCGCGGGCTTTCGCAGCGTCGCACTCGATGAGCGCGGCGCCGGGTGGTCGACGCAGGAGCTGGCGATACGGATGCGAGGCTGGCAGGACCGCGGCCACGACGTCGCGTTCGTCATCGGCAGCGCCGACGGCCTGCACGCGGACATCAAGTCCCATGCTGCCGCCGTCGTCGCGCTGTCGGCGATGACGCTGCCGCACGGCCTCGTCCGCGTCATCCTCGCCGAGCAACTCTACCGGGCCGCGACAGTCCTCGCCGGCCACCCGTATCATCGCGGCTGACCGTTGCCCTTCGCCGCCATGAGCGCCCCGCTGCTGTACCTCGCCTCGAAGAGTCCACGGCGCGCGGCGCTGCTCGCGCAGCTCGCGGTCGAGTTCGAGCCGTTGCTGCTGCGCGAGGCGGCCGGCCGCCCGCGCGACGTCGTCGAGGAAGCCCTCGACGCCGAGCCCGCGGCCCATTACGTCGAGCGAATGGCGCGCACGAAGGCACAGATCGGCTGGCAGCGCATGCAGAACCGCAAGCTCGCCGAGCGCCCGGTGCTCGGCGCCGACACCGAGGTCGTCCTCGACGGCGACGTATTCGGCAAGCCGCGCGACGCCGCCGATGCCGTGCGGATGATCAGGCGTCTTTCGGGGCGTACGCACCAGGTGCTGACGGCGGTCGCGCTGCGCTACCGCGATCGCACCGACGTCGAGGTGTCGGTCTCGAAAGTGACGCTGCGCCGGCTCGGCGCCGCCGAGATCGAGCGCTACGTCGCAACCGGCGAGCCGCTCGACAAGGCCGGCGCCTATGCCGTGCAGGGGCGTGCCGCGGCGTTCGTTTCGCGGCTCGAAGGCAGCTACACGGGCGTGGTCGGATTGCCGCTGTTCGAGACCGCGACACTGCTCGCGCGCGCCGGCGTGACCATAGTCTAACGTGGCGAACGGCGCGACACTCGACGACGTTCGACGCTGGGTGCGCGACGCCGCTCGCATCGTCGCGCTCACCGGCGCAGGAATCTCGACAGAATCGGGGATTCCCGATTTTCGCGGACCGCAGGGCGTGTGGACGAAGAACCCGCGCGCGGAAAAGCTCTCCGACATCCGCTATTACATGGCGGATCCGCAGGTGCGCAAGGCGTCGTGGCAGTCGCGCCTCGCCCATCCGGCGTTCGACGCGCAACCGAACGCCGGGCATCGCGCGCTCGCCACACTGGAACACCGCGGCAAGCTCCACGCGCTGATCACGCAGAACATCGATGGACTGCATCAGAAGGCGGGCAATTCGCCTGGCCGCGTCATCGAGGTGCATGGCACGGTGCACCAGGTCGTCTGCATGGCGTGCGGGTGGATCGCGCCGATGCAGCACGCGCTCGACCGCGTGCGCGCCGGCGAGGACGACCCGCCCTGCCGTGATTGCGGCGGGATCCTCAAGAGCGCCACCATTTCGTTCGGCCAGCCGCTCGTGCCCGCGGTCATCGATCGCGCCTTCGCCTGCGCCGCGCAAGCCGATCTCTTCGTCGCGATCGGCACGAGCCTGCAGGTGTATCCGATCGCCAATGCGGTGGACACCGCGCAGCGCGCCGGCGCCGCGGTCGTGATCGTGAACGCGGAGCAGACGCCGTACGACGACGTCGCCGACGCGGTGATGCGCGAGCCCATCGGCGTCGTGCTGCCGCGCCTGCTCGAGTGGTGAACGCATGACGCACGAGATCCTGATCAACGTGACGCCGCAGGAGGCGCGCGTCGCGATGCTCGAGCAAGGCGTGGTGCAGGAACTGCACATCGAGCGCGCGAGTGCGCGCGGGCTCGTCGGCAACATCTACCTCGGGCGCGTCGCGCGCGTGCTGCCCGGCATGCAGAGCGCGTTCGTCGAGATCGGCCTCGAGCGCGCCGCGTTCCTGCACATCGCCGACATCTGGGAGCACCGGCAGAACGGCCACGGCGAGCATCGGCCGATCGAGCGCATCCTGCGCGAGGACCAGACGCTGCTCGTGCAGGTGATCAAGGACCCGATCGGCACGAAGGGCGCGCGGCTGTCGACGCAGCTGTCGCTCGCCGGGCGGCTGCTCGTCTACCTGCCGCAGGACTCGCACATCGGCATCTCGCAGCGCATCGAGGGCGAGCAGGAGCGCGAGAGCCTGCGCGGCAAGCTGCAGACGCTGCTGCCCGAAGGCTCGTCGGGCGGCTTCATCATCCGCACGATGGCCGAGGCGGCCACCGAGCGCGAGCTCGCGACGGATATCGAGTACCTGACGAAGCTGTGGCGCGACCTCACGGCGCGCGCCGGGCAGGTGCCCGCCCCCACGCTGCTGTATCAGGACCTGAGCCTCGCCGAGCGCGTGCTGCGCGACATGGCGAGCGAGGACACGGCGCGCGTGCTGGTCGATTCGCGCGAGACGTTCGTGCGCATGGGCGAGTTCGCGCGCGAGTACACGCCCGCCGTCGCCGACAAGATCCAGCACTACATCGGCGAGCGCCCGCTCTTCGACCTGCACGGCGTCGAGGACGAGATCGAGAAGGCGCTCGCGCGCCGCGTCGACTTGAAGTCGGGCGGCTATCTGATCATCGACCAGACCGAGGCGATGACGACGATCGACGTCAACACCGGCGGCTTCGTCGGCGGCCGCAGCTTCGACGACACGATCTTCAAGACCAATCTCGAGGCGGCGCAGGTGATCGCGCGCCAGCTGCGGATGCGCAACCTCGGCGGCATCATCATCATCGACTTCATCGACATGGAGAACTCCGACCATCGCAGCGCGGTGCTCGCCGAGCTCGACAAGGCGCTCGAGCGGGACCGCACGCGCCTCACCGTCAACGGCTTCACGCAGCTCGGCCTGGTCGAGATGACGCGCAAGCGCACGCGCGAATCGCTCGCGCACGTGCTGTGCGAAACGTGCCCGACTTGCGGCGGCCGCGGCGAGTTCAAGACCGCGCAGACGATCTGCTACGAGATCCTGCGCGAGATCCTGCGCGAGGCGAAGCAATTCAACGCGCGCGAGCTGCGGGTGCTCGCCTCGCAGTCGGTGATCGACATGTTCCTCGACGAGGAATCGCAGAGCCTCGCGCAACTGGGCGATTTCATCGGCAAGCCGATCTCGCTGCAGGTCGAGACGTTGTACACGCAGGAGCAGTACGACGTCGTGCTGATCTAGGGCCCAGCCGATGCGCGCGCTCTGGCTGCGCGTCAAGGCGTTCGTCGCACGGCTGTGGGCGCGGCTTTTCCGTCGCGAGCTCGCGCCCGGCCGCTTCGAGATCGGCCGCGCCGAATCGTGGCGCGGTTACGTCACGACGGCGCCGAGCGTTCCGCCCGAGCGCGACTACCTCGTCTACGTCCCGCGCGGCTGGTCGCGCTGGCGGCGCGCCCGCCTGCTCGTGCTCTGCCACGGTTGCCGGCAGACGCCCGAGGACTTCGCCACGCTGACGCGCATCGCCGCGCGCGCGGATCGCGATGGCACGCTGGTGCTGCTGCCGCGGCAGGCGACTCGGGCGAACGCGTGGGGTTGCTGGAACTGGTTCGAGTCGAACACCGAGCGCGGCGCGGGCGAAGCGGCGATCGTCGCCGCGCAGATCGTCGCCGTGCGCCGCCGCTACCGCGCGCGGCGCGAGCGCGTGTGGGTCGCCGGACTTTCGGCCGGCGGAGCGCTCGCCGCCGTGCTCGCGCTGCGCCATCCGCGCCTCGTTCGCGGCGTGCTCGTGCATTCGGGTCTCGCATGCGGCGCGGCGGCGTCGCCCGCGCGCGCGCTCGCCGTGATGAAGCACGGTCCCGATACCGACGTCGGCACCATCGGCGCCAACGCGCGTGCGGCCCAGCGCGACGATCCGCCGCTCGCTGTCGCGCTGCTCGCGATCGACGGTACGCGCGACGATGTCGTCGCGCCCGCCAACGGCAACGCGCTCGTCGAGCAGTTCCTGCGCTTCAACGGCCGCGACGATTCGGCGTCGCCGCCCCCGCCCGACGCGTCGTCTTCTGCGAGCGAACCCGACCGCTACGCGTCTCGCACCGACGACTGGACCAGCGCCGGGAAGCCCGTGGTGCGCCACGTCGTCGTCGACGGGCTAGCGCACGCATGGAGCGGCGGCGATGCGATGTTCGATTACGCCGATCCGCGCGGCCCCGATGCGCTCGACCTGCTCGCGCGCTTCATCGCCGAAAGTCCATAATCACGCCTTCACGGTCGAACACGTCGAGGGCGCGATGCCGGTTACCGCGATGAACCACTTTACGATCCTGACCGACGACGTCGACGCGACCGTCGCGTTCTATCGCGAGCTGCTCGGGCTCGCCGCTGGCCCGCGACCGCCGTTCGAGTTCCCCGGCGCGTGGCTCTATGCCGCTGGCACGCCGATCCTGCACGTCGTCGGCGGCCGCTCGCGCGACGAGCTGCGACCGGGGGTCATCGATCACATGGCGTTCTCGGCGACCGACCTCTCCGACACGCTCGCCCTGCTCGCCTCGCGCAACATCGTGCACACGTGCCGCCGGCTGCCCGGCGCAGGAACGTGGCAGGTGTTCTTCCACGATCTCAACGGTGCGCGGGTCGAGCTCGATTTCGCCGCCGACGAGCCGCATCACGGCGCGCGCGCAGCCTCTTGAACGCGGCGCGAACCCGCTGCGCGCCGCAGTGCGCGCTCGATCACCTCGTCGTCGCCGCATCGACGCTCGACGCCGGCCACGATTGGGCGTTCCAGACGCTGGGCGTGCGCCCGCAGCCGGGCGGCCGCCACTTGACCATGGGAACGCACAACGCTCTGGTCGGGCTCGGCCCGCGCCTCTTCGTCGAGATCATCGCGATCGACCCTGAAGGAACGGCTCCGTCGCGGCCGCGCTGGTTCGACCTCGACGAGCCGCGGATGCGCGCGCAGCTTGCGGAAGGGCCCACGCTGATCCACTGGGTTGCGCGCACGAACGACATCGAACTCGACGCGACGCGAACGCAGTTCGATCCCGGCACGATCCTGCCGATGCGGCGCGGCGATTTCGAATGGCGCATTACCGTTCCCGACGACGGTCATCTGCCGGCAGGCGGGCTCGTGCCGACGCTCATCCAATGGGCGGACCAGCGGCATCCTGCCGATGCGTTGCCCGCCGCGGGTGTGCATCTCGTCGCGCTCGCCGGCGAGCATCCCGAGCCGGCGCTGGTGCGCGCCGCGCTCGCCGCGCTCGGACTTTCCGAATCGCTGAAAGTGACCTACGGCCGCTCGGTGCGCCTTGCGGCCATGCTGCGCACGCCGCGCGGAACGGTCACGATCTGATCCCGCCTTGCTAGCCGAGCGCGCCGCGCGCTTCCACCGGCCACACCGCCTCGACGATGCCCTCGCGCACGGCAACGATGAAGTCGTAGAGATTGACCGTCGGGTCGCAATGGCCGGGAACGAGCCACATGCGTTCGCCCGCTGCAACGGGAGCGGCATCGGCGGCCACGCGCAGCACGCCGTGCTCGTCGGACGCTTTCGCGTATTCGACGCCGGCGCGGCCGTAGACCTGCGGCAATCCCGAATCGAACGAGAACGCCTTGAGCCCGGCATCGACGATCGCCCGATCGGCGGCGGGCGCGCTCATCACGCTCGCCAGCACGAAGAGGCTTTGCTCGAATGCGAGCTCGGAAGCGCCGCGGACGTTGCGCGCATAGTCGACGTCCATGAACACGTACGATCCCGGCTGCAGCTCGTCGAAAACGCCCGAGTCGCGCTCGTGCTGCCACGTGCCGGTGCCCGCGCCGGTGACGAGCTCGCATCGAATGCCGGCCGCTTCGATGCGCTCGCGTGTCGCGCGCGCGTCGACCACCGCCCGCGCGATCGCGGCGCTGCGCTCCTGCGGGTCGCGCACGTGTTGCGCCGCGCCCTGATAGGCCTGCAGGCCACGAAAACGCAGTCCGGCTGCGCTCGAGATCAGCGTCGCGAGCTCGACGGCGGCTTCGCCGGGCGCCACGCCGCAGCGATGCGCGCCCACATCGACTTCGATGTACGCGTCGACCGTCACGCCGGAGTGCCGCGCGGCGTGCGACAGCGCGTCCACGGCCTGCGGCGCATCGACCAGCACGCCGACGGTGGCGCTGCGCGCAAGCTCGGCGAGCCGCGCGAGCTTCGACGGCGCGACGACCTCGTTGGTGACGAGCACGTCGCCGACACCCGCGGCGACGAACGCGGCCGCCTCGTCGGTCTTCTGGCAGCAGATGCCGACGGCGCCGCGGGCGAGCTGCGCCTTGGCGATCGTCGCGCACTTGTGCGATTTCGCGTGCGGCCGCAGCCGAACGCCCTTCGTCGCATCCGCCATCCGGTCGAGGTTGCGCTCGAACGGGTCGACGTCGACGACGAGCGCGGGCGTCTCGATCGCCGCGACCGGGTCGCCGGAGCGCGCGGGAACGCGCTGCATCAGTAGATGAAAATCCAGTACGCGAGCGCTGCGATCAGCGCGTACTTCACCGTCCGGAACACCGTGCGGTTGCGCCGCTTGAGCCGCGTCAGCAGGTCGCTGCCCCGCCCGAGCAGCGCGTAGACGCGATTCGCTGCGCCGATCGGCTCGGCTTCCGTGTTCTGCGTGGCGCCGGCGCGAATGAACGTGCGGCTCACGAAGCGATTGACCGCCTGCATGAGCCGCGTGCGCAGCGGCCGCTCGACGTCGCAGAACAGGATGATGCGCGTCGTATCGGTCGCATTCTCCGCGGAATGGATGTACGTCTCGTCGAACAGCAGGTCCTGCCCGTCGCGCCACGAGTAAGGCTCGCCGTCGACGTAGATGCGGCACGCGTCCGAGTTCGGCGTGACGAGCCCGAGGTGGTAGCGCAGCGAGCCGGCGAACGGATCGCGATGGCGGTTGAGCTTGCCTCCCGGCGGCAGCAGCGCAAACATCGCCGCGTTCACGCTCGGCAGCGATTCGACGAGCGCCACCGTTTTCGGGCACGCGGCCTGCGCCGAGGGCAGCGGCTCTCCGTACCACTTGACGTAGAAGCGCTTCCAGCCGTTCTTGAAGAACGAATTGAAGCCGAGGTCGTTGTGCCCGGTCGCCGCGCGGATGCGCCCTTCGTCGAGCAGCGACAGCGCTTCGTCGCGGATCGTCTGCCAATTCGCACGCAGCACGTCGAGCTCGGGCAGGCTGCGCGGGTCGAGGATCGGCTTCGCCGGAACCGCCGAGAACAGGTACATCAGCGTGTTGTACGGAGCCATGATCGTCGAGTGGTCGGCGAGCTGCTTCGTGAGCTTGTGGCGCACGCGCCCGCGGAAATGGACGAACAGCGCCGACGCCGCGAAGACGTACAGCACGATGAATTTGGGTGCGAGAAACGAGGCGACCACGGCGCAATTGTACGCCGTGGCGGTTCGCTACTTCGTCGGCTCCTGCGCTGTGAGCTGCGCGTACACGATGCGTCCGATCTGCAGCAGCTGCGCGCGGTCGACGTTGCCGGACAGCGCGTACGCGCACTGGTCGTCGATCCAGTAGTAAACGCCGACGCCATCCTCGACCGCGTAGCGGAACGCCGTTTCGTCGGTGCCCGGCGGTTGCTTGCGCGCCTGCAGTGACAGGCGCTGCTTCGCCGCGTTCTCGTACATGAAGAGCGCCGTGGGGCGCTCGTTGCCGGCGACCAGGCGACCACCGACGAGCGCGTAGCCGACGCTGTTCAGGTCGGGCACGTGCAACGGATAGTCGAGCCGCCGCGACAGCCACGCCACGAGCCGCTTCTCCTCCGGCGCCCAGATCTCGACGGGCCGGTTCACGTCGCGCGCGTACAGCACGTGCGTGAGCGCGGCCTGGCGCGCGAACGTCGTCGGCGTGCCGTCGTGCTCGAGCAGCGCATCGCGCAGGAACCAGCCGCCGACGAGGCCGATCGCGAGCGTCGCCGCGGCCGCCGCGCTCGATGCGAGCCAGCCGCGCGAGCGCCGCGGCGGCGGTGCGCTCGCGGCCTGGACCAGCCGCTCGGGCAGCGGCTCGTGCAGCAACGCGTCGAGACCGCCGCGCAGCCACGCATTCTGCCGCTCGATCTCGGCGGCCTTGGCGGCAAGCGCCGGATCGCGCGCGAGCGCCTGCTCGATCGCAGCCCGGCGCTCCGGCGAAAGCTGCCGGTCGGCCCAGGCGTGGAGGTCATCGTCGATCGTCGGCATGCGGCTCAGCGTGGCATCGGGTTCAACGGACGATCTTGAGCGATGCCACCGGCTCGGACGTCGACTCGGCGACCGAGCGGCGCAACTTCTCGCGCGCACGCGAAAGCCGTGACATCACCGTTCCCACCGGTATCGAAAGCACCGCCGCTATCTCCTCGTAACGCATCTCCTCCACTGCCGCCAGCATCAGCACCTCGCGCTGCTCGGCCGGCAAACGCGACAGCGCACTCAGCACTTCGAGCAGCTCCACGTGCGCCTGCTGCGGTGCGCGCACCGGCACCTGCCACGCGCCGCCCGCATCGCCGTCGCCGTCGAGCGAAATGTTCTGCGCCTCGCGCACCGCCAGCGCGCGCTGGTTCACGAACACGTTGTGCATGATCGTAAACAGCCATGCCCGAAGATCCGTACCAGCCGCCCACAGCCGCCGCTTCTCCCAGCCGCGCGCGAGCGTCTCCTGCACGAGATCGTCGGCGCGCGTCGCGTCGCCGGTCAGCACGCGCGCATAGCGGCGCAGCCGCGGGATGGCGGCAAGCAGGTCGGGCTGCGGAAGCGGAGGATCGGCGCTCATGCTGGGCGCGCCCGCGGGGCGGGCGGCGGCGACGGACGGGAAGGCTCCGTTTGCCGCCTGCACGATGTTACGCCGACCGTCCTCTCGCGCGTGGCTCGCGTGCTTACGCAATGCGCTCGGCTCGGCGCCGGGCCAATCTATGTAAACAACGGATCGGCCTCGCCTATTCCCTACATCAGCAGCAGCGTCGCGAGGCCCAGAAAAATGAAGAAGCCGCCGGAGTCGGTGACGGCGGTGATCATCACCGACGACCCGACTGCCGGATCGCGGCCAAGCCTGATCATCGTCATCGGGATCAGCACGCCCATCAGCGCGGCGAGCAGCAGGTTCAGCGTCATCGCGAGCACCATCACGAGGCCGAGCGAGACCTGCCGATACAGCATCATCGCGACCACGCCCATCACGCCGCCCCAGATGAGCCCGTTCAGGAGCGCCACGGTGAGCTCCTTGCGGATCAGCTGCCGCGACTGCTCGCGCGTCACCTGGCCGAGGGCGACGGCGCGCACGATCATCGTGATCGTCTGGTTCCCGGAGTTGCCGCCGATGCCCGCGACGATGGGCATCAGCGCGGCGAGCGCGACCAGGCGCTGGATCGAGCCTTCGAAGACACCGATCACGCGCGAGGCGATGAACGCGGTGACCAGATTCACCGCGAGCCACGCCCAGCGGTTCTGAAACGATTTCCACACCGACGCGAAGACGTCCTCCTCCTCGCGCAGGCCGGCCATGCCGAGCATCTCCTCCTCGCCGCGCTCGCGCACGAAGTCGAGCACCTCGTCGACCGTCACGCGGCCGACGAGCTTGCCGTTGGTGTCGACGACGGGCGCGGATACGAGGTCGTAGCGCTCGAAGGCGCTCGCCGCCGTCTCCGCCTTCTCGTGCTGCAGCAGCTTCACCACCGGCGGCTCCATCACGTCGCCGACTCGCTTGTCGGGGTCGCTCACGATCAGGCGGTTGAGCGGCAGCACGCCGAGCAGCCGCTCCTCGCGGTCGACGACGAAGAGCTGATCGGTCTGCGACGGGAGCTCGTCGAAGCGGCGCAGATAGCGCAGGACGACCTCGAGCGTCACGTCCGAGCGCACCTGCACGTCGTCGAAGTCCATCCACGCGCCGACCATGTCCTCCTCGAAGGACATCGCGGCGCGCAGCTGCTCGCGCTCCTCGATCGGGAGGCTCTGGAACACATCGTCCATCACCTCCTGCGGCAGGTCGGGCGCGAGCGCGGCGATCTCGTCGGCGGGCAGTGCCTCGGTGGCCGCGACGAGCTCCTCGGTATCCATCGAGGAGATCAGCGATTCGCGAACCGCGTCGGAGACCTCGACGAGGATCTCGCCATCGCGCTCGGCCTTGACGAGGTCCCAGATGTACAGCCGCTCGTCGAGCGGCAGCGCCTCGAGGACGTAGGCGATGTCGGCCGGGTGCAGCCGCGCGAGCGTGCGCTCGAGCTCCGCGCGGTTCTGGCGTGCGACTGCGCTTTGCGCGAGCTCGTCGCGCGCCGCCTCCGGCGCATCGCCCAACTGGTCGTGGATCAGGCCTTCGACGAGTCGGTTCTTGCGCAGCAGCGCCGTGACTTCGGCCAGCGCGTCCTGCACGCGCTCGCGCGGCTCGGGGCGGTCGGCAACGTGGATGTCGGAGCTGTCGGGCATTCGAATCGGGATCTTCAGGTGATCGTGCGGGTGTAAACCGGCATGACGCACGACGACCCGTGCGCGGCTATCGCGCCCCATTCACGAGGTAGGTCTGGATCGATCCCTTGCCTTTCAATTCCAGCAGACCGCGCGACTCCACGTCGAACCTCTCGCGCACCCGTTCGGCTACCCTCTCCGAGACGTGAATGCGATCGGGCGGTGCCGTCGATTCGAGACGGCTCGCGACGTTCACCGTGTCGCCCCAGATGTCGTAGCTCATGCGCAAACTTCCAATGATCCCCGCCACGACCGGTCCGGAATTGATCCCGATCCGCATCTGGAACGACCAGCCAGCGTCGAGATTCACCTGCCGCAGGCGCTCCATCATGCCCAACGCCATCCGCACGACGGCTTCGCAATGGTCTTCCCGCGCCTCGGGAATTCCCGCGACAACCAGGTAGGCGTCGCCGATCGTCTTGACCTTCTCGACGCCCAGCGACTGCGCAAGAGCATCGAACGCCGAGAACAGTCGGTTGAGATACAGGACCACTTCCGCGGGCGCCGCCGCCGCCGAGCGCGCGGTGAACCCGACCAGGTCCGAAAACAGCACCGTGGCTTCGTCGAAGCGGTCGGCGATCAACAGCTCGCCGCGATTCAGGCGGCCGATGATGGGCTTCGGCAATACGCTCACCAGAAGGTGCTCGAACTTCGTGGTCTCCTCCTCGAGCCGCTTCGTGTAGACGCGCTCCTGGTCGCGCAGGCGTTTCTTCGCGAGAGAGGCGTTGATGCGCGCGCGCAGCAGCACCGGGTCGAAGGGCTTGTGCAGATAGTCCTCGGCGCCCGCTTCGATGCAACGGATGACGCCTTCGGCTTCGCCGAGCGCCGAGATCATGATCACCGGGATCTGGCGCAACCTATCGTCGGCCTTGAGACGGGTGAGGACCTCGAACCCGTTGAGCTCGGGCATCATCAAGTCGAGCAGGACCAGGTCGAAATTCTCCTTCGCCAGCATCTGCAATGCACGACGTCCACCCGCCGCAGCGGCGACGCGGAAGCCCTCGCGACGCAGCCGTCGCGTGAGCACGTCGCGATTCGCTTCGACATCGTCGACGACGAGGACGTAGCCCGAGGCTACGTGCTCGCCCGCGTCCTGTATCGGCCGCCCGATCTTGCCGAGAAGGTCGTGCAGGACCGACGATGAGGTCGAGCCTGCATCGTCCTGAACGGCATCCCGAACTCGCTCGTCGGGGAGCCGGACGAAGGCCTCGAGACGCGCGAGCAGATCGACTGCGCTGGCGTGCACCTTCCCCACGCACGTTCGCAGATCGCCGAACTGCGTTTCGGCCAAGTCCTCGACCAGAAGCTCGCTGTAACCGATGATGGCATTGAGCGGCGTGCGCAGCTCGTGCTGCAGGCTCTGCTTGTCGGTCGCGAGCGCGTGATCCGACACGTGCTCGTCGCCGCTGCGCGAGGATAGCAAGCCGGACACTCGCTCGCCGAGGCTCCGCGCAGCCGCCAGGATCCGCTCGATATCCTTCGCGTGGCTGTCGAGCATCCGCGTGCGCGCTTCTTCGTGGGCGATTTCGGCGTAGCCGATGATCGCGTGCACGGGCGCGATCAGACGCTGCTGCACCTGCCAGAGCCACGCATGGCGCGGACGCGAAGCACCGGTCGGACGTCGGCTCATCGCCCGCTCGCGACTCAGTTCTTCCTGTCGTATCGGTGCCGCGACATGAACGCATCGAACGTATGCTCGGCCACCTGGAACCAAAGCTCCTCGTCGCCGAGAAACGTTTTCCACGGTTCGTAGATCTTCCTGAACCGCGGATTCCCGGCCGCGGTCTCGTCGAAGAGCTGCACCGTCGCCTTGAAGCACGCCTCGAGCACCGAGCGCGGAAACGGCCGCAGCTGGGTGCCGCCGCCGACGAGGCGGCGCAAGGCCGCGGGATTCTCGGCGTCGTACTTGGCGATCATCCAGCCGTTCGTCTCGGCGCTTGCAGTCTCGAGGACCACCTGGTAGCGCCTCGGCAGCGCGTTCCACAGGTCCAGGTTGACGTAAAGGGACAGCTGCGCGTTGCCCTCCCACCAGCCGGGGTAGTAGTAATACTTCGCGATCCTGTTGAGGCCGAGCTTCTCGTCGTCGTACGGGCCCACCCACTCGGCGGCGTCGATATCGCCTCGCTCGAACGCCGCGTAGATGTCGCCGCCGGGCAGCGCCTTGGACTGCACGCCGAGCTTGGCCAGCACGCTCCTCGCCCAGCCGCCGGTGCGAAAACGTAACCCACGCAGGTCCTCGGGATTGCGAATCTCCTTGTTGAACCAGCCGCCCATCTGGGCGCCCGTATTGCCGGCCGGTATCGGATAGACGCCGTGCTCCTTGAAGAAATCGCGAATCAGCGCTCGGCCGCCGCCATGCCACATCCACGCGCTCTGTTGCCTTGCATTGAAGCCGAAGGGCATCGTGCAGTCGAAGGCGAACGTCGGATCCTTGTCGACGAAGTAGTAGCTCGCCGTATGCGCGAGCTCGACCGTCCTGTTCTTCACCGCATCGAGGACGCCGAATGCCGGTACGATCGCGCCGGCCGGGAAGACGTGGATCCGGAACCGGTTGTCGGTCGCGTCTGCGACGCGCTTCGCCAGGAACTCCGCGGCGCCGTAGAACGTGTCGAGGCTCGTGGGAAAGCTCGACGCGAGGCGCCAATTGATCTCGGGCGCGGATTGGGCGATCGCAGGTCCGGCGAGGGTGGCGGCGGCGAACCCAACGCTGCCGCCGGTGACGAATGCGCGTCGTTTCATGGTCCGATTGCCTCCTTCAACCTCCGGTTACTGCGTGGTGCGGCCTCCCGCTGCCCTCGCCGGTTTCGGCAGCAGACGATCGATCGTCTCGAGCAACGACCTGCCGTCGGCGTCGCCTTTCGGGATCAACCCCTGCATGTGCGTGCCGAGCCGGGTTCTCTCCTCCTCGGTCAGCGTCTTCGCGGTCACGACCACGATCGGTATCGCTCGGTAACGCGCATCGGCGCGCACGCGCGTGATGAATTCGAAACCGTCCATCTCCGGCATCAGCAGATCGAGCAGGATGATGTCGGGCCGCGTGTTGTCGAGCCGCTGCAGTGCAGTCAACCCGTTCTCGGCCTCGGTGACCGCGCAGCCGTTCTTCTCGAGGACGGCGCGCATGAGCCCGCGAGTCGGAGCATCGTCTTCGACGACCAGGACGTTCCGCGGCGCCTTCGCGGGGCAATGTTTCTCGAGCGTGCGAAGCAGCTGCCTTCGATCGACCGGTTTCACCAGATATTCCGCTGCGCCGAGCGAAATGGCGATGTCGCGGTGGTCGGTGATCGTAATCATGATAACCGGAATGTCGGCGAGCGCCGGGTCCTCCTTCATCGCGGTGAGGACCGCCCAGCCATCCATCCTGGGCATCAGGACGTCCAGCGTCACGGCGTCGGGCCGCGATGCGCGCGCCACCGCCAAAGCCTCCTCGCCGGCGCTGGTCGTCGTGACCGCGTAGCCGCCACGCTCCAGGCACGCGCGCAACAGATCCCGCGAAGCCGGATCGTCGTCGACCACGAGGACGCTGGGCCGTCCCTCCCGCGCTTCGAGTGCGTGGTGCGCTTGACCGCGCCCGTCTCCGGTCTCGCTGGACGAGACTGCCGGCAGGCGGACGGTGAAGGTCGTCCCTTTGCCTGGCGCGCTCGTGAGCATGATGTCGCCGCCGAGCTGGCGGCAGAAGCTCCTGCTGATGGCGAGACCGAGGCCAGTGCCGCCGTAGGCGCGGGTCGTCGAGGCGTCGGCCTGGACGAAGGCCTCGAAGAGCTTCGCCTGCTGCTCCGGCGTCATGCCGATCCCGGTGTCGCTCACATCGAACACGATCCGGTCGCCGCCCGTATCGCGCCGCACCGAGAGCGAAACGACTCCGTTCTTCGTGAATTTGCAGGCGTTGCTCAGGAGGTTCAGCAGCGTCTGGCGGATCTTGGTCATGTCGCTGTGCATCGCTCCGACGTCATCGGCGCACTGCATGTTCAAGCGGTTGCCGGTCCTCGCCGCGATGGGTTTCACCGTCTCGCAGACCATCTCGACGAGCGGCCGAACCTCGAACGTCTCGAGGTAGAGCGACATCTTGCCGGCCTCGATCTTCGACAGGTCGAGGATGTTGTCGATGAGCTGCAAGAGGTGCCTCCCCGCGTCCTTGATCTTGCGCAGGTCGGAAGCCGCCGCCTGGTCTCCGCCGCCCTCGGCATCCTCGAGGAGCATCTCGCTGTAGCCTATGATCGCGTTGAGCGGCGTTCGCAGCTCGTGCGACATGTTCGCGAGGAACTGGGACTTGAGCTGGCTCGCCACCTCGAGCTGGTGGCTCTTCACCTCGATCTCGTGGAACAGCCGCGCGTTCTGGATCGCCAGCACCGATTGCGAAGCGAACGTCTGCAGCAGCGTGACGACGGTGGGGGGAAATCTGCCCGGGGATCGCCGCCGGATGATCAACGCGCCGATCACGGCGTCGTCGCGCAAGAGCGGCACCGCGAGAAGCGCACGCATTCCTGCCTCCAGCAGCAGGGCGCGCAGCGGATAGTCGTGCTCGCTCTCGACGTCGGGATTCTCGACGGGTGCCCGTTGCACCGCGCATTGACCGACGACCGTCTCGCCCATCCGGATCCGTGAATTCCGCAGCGCCTCGACCATTTCGTCGGTCAGGCCGAAATTTGCCCGAGGCTCGAAGACGCCGGCCGTCGGGTCGAACTCGTAGATCGTTCCGGCGTCGGCGCGCGTGAGGCGCACGGCGTGGGTGACGATGGTGACGAGCACGGTGTCGAGGTCGAGCGAAGAGCCGACGGCACGTCCCACCTCGCCGAGCGCCTGCAGCTCCTCGACCGAGCGCGCCAATTCCTCGGTGCGCTCGGCGACGCGCCGCTCGAGGCGCATGGCCGTGTCGGCTCTCTCCGCGAGGAGCTGGTCGCGCTCGAGGGCGTTGCGACGGAAGACCTCGACTGCGCGGCCCATCGACGCGACTTCGTCGTTGCCCGCGATGGCGACCGCGCTGTCGTGCCTGCCTTCGGCGATCTCGCGCATGATCGCGTCGAGGCGCGTCAGCCGCGCGACGATGCTGCGCCCGACATAGAGCCAGACGATGAGGACGGAGCAGAGGACGCTCAGCACCGCGACGGAGACGAGTACGTTCCGGGCGAACGTCTGTGCCGATTTGCCCCTGTCCTCGGCGGCGGCGATCTGGTCGCGCGTCCGGTCGAAGACCTGGCCGACGGCCGCCTTGAGGCGCGCGGAGAGATCCTCGTTCTCTGCGATGAGCCGCCTGCTCTCGCTGTCTGCCGTGAGCGCCTGGCGGCGCAGCGCGACGATGCTGCCGTCACCGGTCGCTGCCGTGCCGAGACGACGAATCGGTTCGGCGAGCGCTGCGGAGACGTCGTTCCCGGCAGCGGCGGCGAGCGTGCCGATCGTCGCAATCGAGGCCTGTGCCTCGCGCTGCTGCTCGTCGATCTGGCCGGGACTGGTTGTCCCGCTCGCGCTGAGCAGCTCGACCGCGGTACCGCCCTCGCGCTGGATTCGCTCCAGCGCCGCGAGGGCGGCGATCGCCTCGTCGAGTCGGTCGAGCGCGACGCGACGCGCGGCGAACGGCGTTGCAGGCGACGCGATGAGCTTCCGCAGCTCCGTCACCTCGCCGTGCAGGCGCACGAGCTTCGGCGCCAATCTTTGCGAGAGCTGGCGCCGCGCCGCTCGCACGTCGTCCACGAGCGCGCTTTCCTTCTGCTCGATGGCGATGCGAGCGAGCGTCGCGGATCGAATGTCGGAGACGTTGTCGCCAAGCTCGTCGAAGGCGTCCTTGATCTCGTCGAGCCGGTCGACGTCCAGACCGGCCAGGGAGAGCACGACCAGCTGATTCGACGCGTTGCCGAGCCTGTTGAGCGTTTCCGTGGAGCGGGCCTCGACCTCCTTCGCGTCGGTCGCGCTTGCCACCGTGGACGCGGTGGCAACGATGCTCTCGGCTTCGCGCGAGAGCTCGGCCGCCGCGAGCGCCGACGGGACGGTCTCGACCGTGACCTTGCGCAGCGACTGCTCGACGCCGCGGAGCGCGTAGAGCCCGGCTGCGGCCGCGACGATGACGAACAAGCTGATGGCGATGAACGCGAGGAGAAGGCGGCCGCGCAAGCCGAAGGCACCCATGCTCATGCGAGGAGCCGCGCCGGTTGCTTTCGTGGACCCGTGAAGCCCGTCCATCAGCGCCGGCCCGAGCCGCATGTTCGTGGAAAGAACGGATACCTATTGCTGCTTGCGCCCCGCCAGCAGCCGCTCGATCTTCTCGAGCAGCCGCGGCAGCTCGATCGGCTTGGTGTCGTAATCGTCGCAGCCGGCTTCGATGGCCTTGTCGCGGTCGCTGCCCATGGCATGCGCGGTCAAGGCGATGACGGGAATCGCGCGGAGATCGGCCGACGCCTTGATGCGCCGCGTCGCCTCCCATCCATCGATCACGGGCAGGCTCATGTCCATCAGGATGACGTCCGGCCTGTCCGATTGCGCCATGACGACACCGGACTCTCCGTCCTCGGCCATGATCACCTCGTAGCCTTTGCGGAGAAGACGCCGGGACAACATGTCCCGGTTCATCTCGTTGTCTTCGACGATCAGTATCTTGCTCACGGTTACCTCGAATAGGACGCCCAACGTTGATTCGCCTTCCGGCGCTGCCCGCACGCTCTCCGAGGGGCGAGGCACTGTACCAGCATCCAGGAAAAGGCAGGGTCTTCGGGGACCCGCGTGGGTGGCTTGCAGTGAAGCGCGGGGAGCGGCGACTGTTGCGCCGCTGTGCGTGATACCTGTGCCAGCAACTCGGTGAAGAAGCCATTCACGGCAAGTCCGCCGCCGGCATGCGCGCGAGGATGATGCGGACCTTGCGATTCAATCCCGGCGCGCCCTGGTTGTGCTCGTAGAAGCGCGGGTTCGGCGCCATCGCCGCGAGCCGCGCGGCCTGCTCGGCTGAAAGGCGGGCGGCGGGCAGGCCGAAGTAGCGCTGCGCCGCGGCCTCGGCGCCGAACACGCCGCTGCCCCATTCGATGACGTTCAGGTAGAGCTCGAAGATGCGCCGCTTGTCGAGGATCGCCTCGAGCATCAGCGTGATCACCGCCTCCTCGCCCTTGCGCATCCACGAGCGCGAACCGGACAGGAACAGGTTCTTCGCGAGCTGCTGCGTGATCGTCGAGCCTCCGGCGACGATGCGCCCGCGCTTCTCGTTCTTCTCGATCGCAAGCGCGATGCCGTCCCAGTCGAATCCCTCGTGCTCGACGAACTTCGCGTCTTCGGCGGCGATCATCGCGCGCTTGAGCGGCATGGCGATGCGCTCGTACGGCACGAACTGGTAGTGCAGCACCGCGCGCGGGTTCTTCGCGCGGAGCGCGTCCATGCGCTCGGCCATGAATGCCGTCTCGCGCGGCGCGTGCGTGCCCCACCACGCGATCATCGCGGCGAAATAGACGTGCAGCAGCACGACGGCGAGCGCGAACAAACCGGCGGCGAGCGCGAGCGCGCGCATCACCGTCCGCTTCATCGATCTATTCCTCGGCGTCCCCGCGCGGGCGGCGGCAGCCGCCGCAGCGTGATTGCGTCACTCGCTGTGAAGCTCGTCGCCGCGCGCGAACGTCCACGTGCGCGTGATGCTCAGGATGTCGGTGTCGCGGCGGATGTCGTCGGGGAACGGCGAGTACGGACCCGCCATCTCGACGATCTTGACCGCCGCCGCGTCGAGGATGCGGTGGCCGGATTTGCGGTTGACCTCGACCTTCTCGATGCTGCCGTCGGCGCGGATGAACACGGTCAGGATGAGGTTCCCGTAGAGCTTGTTCTGGCGCGCGGCCTCGGGATAGTTGAGGTTGCCGATGCGCTCGACCTTCATCCGCCAGTCCTCGACGTAGCGCGCGAAGCGATACTCGCGCGCCTGCGAGCCGATGTGCTTGCGCCGCGGGATCTTCTGGTACGCGTCCATGTCGCGCGCGATCTGCGCTTCGAGACGCACCGCCTCGAGCGTCTTCTGCATGAGTTCGTTGGCCGTCGGCGACTCGGTCGGCTCGGCTTCCTCGACCGGCTTGGGCTCGGGAGCGGCGATCGTCGTCGACGAGCGCAACTGCGTGAGCATCTCCTGCGTCGTGTTTTCCTTCGTCTCCTGCCGCACCGATGCGACGGCGACGTTCTGCCGGGGCGTCTCGCGCGGCAGCACCGGCAGCGGGGTCTTCGCGCGGCGGTTCTGCTCGGTGTTGCCGCCGCCGTCGAGATTCGCCTGCGCCAGCAGGTCGGGCTTCACCGGCTTCGTGGCCGATTTCGCGTTGACCAGCGCCACGGTGAGCGGCGGGGCACGATCGGCACTGCGGCCCGGCCCGATCGTGAAATGCGTCGCGAGCGCGAGCGCGTGGATCGCG
>Ga0310811_10002981_pt1 | contig 21251 bp, 22 predicted proteins | sample YCmetagenome_FD_207642 | JGI IMG/M metagenome (GOLD analysis project Ga0310811, IMG submission 207642) | Soil microbial communities from experimental microcosm in Duke University, North Carolina, United States - YC | ecosystem: Engineered > Artificial ecosystem > Soil microcosm > Unclassified ...
GTTGAACCAACTGGTATAAGGAAATACAAAAGGCGATGCGCGGCCCAAAAAAGCGAGGCTTCCAAAAAATAAGAGCAGCCCAAAACAAAGCGGGTAAACGATATGCTTTTTCGGCTCAAGATTTATTTCCTTTTTTGCCAGCGTACCTATGCTAACCAGGCAAATAAGGGCGAACGTCGCAAGCTTGCTGTAAACGGGTTTATTATAGATGGGGATATGAGCGATCTTGCCTAGGGGGTTAACAAAAACGCCCCAAAAAGGGGCGTCGGGGTAAATGAAAATGGCGGCTTCCAATAAAATGGATACATAAATACCGCATTGCAGGAAGCCATGCAGCTTTTGCTGCTCGCGGGTTTCTTCCATAGGTAATTTGATTATGTGGTTGTGGGACTTTCAGGAGGCTTGTTCAGCGCCTGAGCGCGGGGATGACGACCGCATCTTCTTCCTGTTGTTCTTCGTCAATTACCCGCAGAACTTCGGGCTGACGTTCTTTTTCATGGATATTGCGGTTAATTTCCGCCTCCAATCGTTGTAATTCGACTTTCAGGGTCTGCAATTCAATTTCCTTATCAAAGGCTTTTTCGGTTAATTTCTTAACATCGGGTATTTTCTTATTCGTCTCCATAAGATCCCGCTCGTATTTATCAGCAAGGCCAATGACGCGATCTATGGCGTTTAGGAAATAGCGTGCAGCCAGTTTGGGGTTGTCGATATTCGGGGCACCGCCATTTTGCAGGTATTTGATCCCGGTTGTCTTGCTCTCGGCATAAAGACTGGTAACAAAGTCGATCTTCTGTGAAAAAGCGAGGTCGATAGTCGTAAGCTTACGGCGGATGTAAAGGTTGAAGCCATATAATTCCCCTATCAGGAAGTCCGGGTCTGAATAAGACTTTGGCACATACTTTTGGTAAATTTCGATGATGCGTTTGCCAATCGCAGTTGCATCAGCTACCTCAAAGCCTTTCAGCTTTATGGGGTTTAGCTTAATGCCTTCCTTATCCTTCTTCAATTGTGAGCGATAGGAGTCCTCGTCGACTTTTACCAGGCTAAGCATATCTGTTGTTTCCTTCAACTTCTTTTCGAGGTCTTCCAGCAGATAGCGGCCACGTGATACTTCCTTAAAATGTACAGACTTGTAGCTTTCGAGTTCAGCAATTTTTCTTTCTACCCTCGTTTTCTCCAGCAGGGAAGTATCACCTGAGAGAATGGCTATATACTCGGAAAAGTTCATGCCGCTTTGTTCATCAATTGCGCCTTCATCGATACTGCGGATGCTGAGCTCGCTGTTTTTCATCTGGCTGATAAACCGCTGCTTATTTTTCAGCAAGTTGAATTTGTAGTTGTCAAGGGACATTTTAACAGCATAGATGTAGTTCTTTACCTTATTTCCGAAGAACTCTTTCGCCAGCCAGTTCCCTTGTCTCGCGCCACGGCCGTCACGTTGCTCCAGTTCAGAAGGCTTCCAGGGAATATCGAGGTGGTGCATGGCAACTACGCGCTTTTGAACATTCAATCCGGTTCCCGCCTTTTCCGTGCTGCCGATCAATACCCTGATCTGCCCTTCATTCATCATCCTGAACAGGTCCTTTTTCTTTTTGTCTGTCCAGTTGTGGATGAAAGTGATCTCGGACGCCGGAATGCTAAAGTCATTGACCAACTTATCACGCAGGGCGTCATAGACATTGAACCCGTCTGGTTTAGGTGTGCCGATGTCGCTGAATATGATCTGCGTACCTTTGTAGGATGTGCTTTCTAAATAGTGTTCTGCGACTTTCCGGGCACAAACATTGACTTTGTTGCCGGGATGGTCCGCATATTTATCCGGGTCGATCAGGCGCATGTCCACCGCCATTTTCTTCGCGTAATTTGTCGCGATCAGCATCCTCGCCGTATCCTCGTCCGTCGTCAGCGGCGGTCTGCCAATCAGTTCGGCGTCGCCGGTTTCGGCGAAGCGCATCAGCTTTAGCGTAAACTCCTGCTGGTCCGGCGTAGGCTCAATATCAACGAGCACTTCATCGATCTCCGGTTTGTCAAGGGAAATTTGTTTTGCGGTCTTATAGTCGGTGATCTGGTTATAGAACAGCGCCAGTTCAGGTACTTTGATAAAATGGCGAAAACGCTCCTTTGCCCGGATCTGATTAGTTACCGTGAACTCAAAATCAACCGTCTTGCGGGCAAATACTGCGGCCCAGGCATCGAAATTCGACACGCGTTGCCGTTCCATTTCATTTGGCCGGAGATATTTGAAGATGAGGTACATCTCCGTCAGGCTGTTAGAGATCGGCGTTCCTGAAAGAAAAGTGGCGCAAAGGTCGCTGTCAAATTTTGCCTGTAATGTGCGAACCGCAAAAAGCATATTCAATGCTTTTTGACTGCCTTCCATATTGCCTAAACCGGCAACGCGGTTATGCCGGGTCGTAAAAGTAAGGTTCTTGAACTTATGCGATTCGTCCAGGAAAAGGTGATCGATATGCATTTCCCCAAAGTTGATGCCGGTATCCTTTTTTTCCTGAATCGCATGAAGCACTACGCCCAGTTTGCTTTCCAGGTTCGCCATTCTTATCTCCAGCCCTTTCAGCATTTTTTTGCTGACTTCACCCCCAAGGCTCCTTAAGGTATCAAGGTCACGACATACATTATCCAGTTCCGTTTCGAATATCTGCCGCTGTATCTCGTTGGATTGCGGTATTTTACCAAACTGGTCATGCGTCAGGATGATACAATCCCAGTTGTTGTTTTTTATCTCGTGGAAAATGCGCTGGCGTTTTGCCGGTTCGAAATCATTTTCTCCTGGTGCAAGCACCTTTGCTTTTGGATATGCTTTGCGAAAGGTTTCAGCGATTTGGCTTACGTTGGTTTTCAATGCCAATATCAGCGGCTTATGTACGATGCCCAGCCGTTTCATTTCCATTGCCGAAACGATCATGGTCAGTGTTTTCCCGAGTCCTACCTCATGGTCAACCAGCGCACCGCGATTCTGGATGATCCGCCAGGCTGCATTTTTCTGTGAGCTGTACAAGTCATCGATACCCAGCGCCCGCCTGTCTAACCCGGGAAATTTCAGGTGGCTTCCATCGTATTCCCGGAGTACAAAGCAGTTAAAGGTGACGTTATATATCTTTTCAAGCCTTTGCTTGTCCGCGGATTCAAGACCGAACAACCATTCCACGTAGCGTTCACGAATGGTTTCGATCTTCCTGTGCGCATTCTGGATGGCGTCTGTATCCGGCAACCGGATGACTTTCTCTCCCTGTTCTACGGTATAGGTGAAATGCGGCGATGTATTTTCTAAGGCATGCTCCAACAGTGTATGCCCGGTGACCTTATTGCTTTGTTTGGGAACGACGGCAAACTCTTCGTTGGTAATCGTGTTACCACGTCCATAACTGACCTTAAAAGTATCAACCGAGGAAAAATAACTGACTTTGGTATCAAGATTAAACAGGGCTTTGGCAAAACGCTCATAAAATTCCAATGGTACCCATCGTTCGCCCAGGTTAAAGTCCAGCAATTCGAAGGGTATTTTTTCCGGCTGTACGCGGATTATGGCCGCAAGACTGCGTGCAAGCTGCAGGTTCTCAGGGTCGGCATCCGCAAACCGCTGCGCAATGGCAAGTTTATTAACAACGTTTCCCGAGAGGTAATTGTCGGTAGTTTCCCAAGCGTTTGTTTGGGGGTTAAGCAGGATCTGACCGTCCAGCCGCGCGATAACCTCATCTTCGGTAAGACCGGTGACTAAAGCGATCCTTCCAAGATCAACACGGCCTATATCATTCAGGCAGATCGCTAAAGCTTCCGAAGGGTCATCGGTTTTAACCAGCGCCTTTTTGGGAAAAACAGGTCCTTCAAAAATATCGGAACGGACAAAACCATTCTCCTGCCGTACTTCCAGCGACGACAGCATACGAAAACCGAAAGCAGCGTCCAGCAGCAGCTTTGTCCGGTTTACCGGCTTATTCAGATCTCCATATTTTGCAACGAAGCTCTCATAATAGAAATTGAGGCTTTTACGCAACTCTGGAAATTCGACCCCGTGTTCCGTCTCATAGCCTGACAACTGGAGGAAGGCATCTCTCAATGGGATATATTCCCTGAATAACCGAACATCGGGCTGTTCCTCAAAGGGCTTAAATGGAGCTTCATACCCAGAAGGCTGACCAATCAATCCGACTAATCCGTCAAGAATGACCAGGGTGCCCTTTTCATAGTAAGGTCTGATATCCTTAAAAGCTTTTGGCCTGTCAGGCCGAAGCTGAAAGGCATTTTCAAGCGACGAGTCGCCCTCGTACCGGTAATCATGGGCAAACGTTTTTAATTTGGAAGAGAGCGCATTCAATTCCAGTGCCAGTTGCTGCCCGCTATGCCACTTGGCCAGTGGGTTGATCTCCGCTACGTTGCTGTAAAGCCGGTAGAGATAACGGCCGTTGGCCCGGGACCGTGCGGTCACCAGGATAATACTGTCATGTGCAGGCTTAGAGATGGTCCTGATCACGCTGACCACCTTTGCAGAACCGGCGTCTATCTGGGCTTTGTCGAAATCGTCGATGTAAGCAAGCGCCTTGTTTACAGTGGGAACCGTATCAAACAATCCCAACTGTCCGATTGTCGGACTATCCTTTTCTTCCGGCAAGGGCAAAAAAGTAAACTGTTTAATTGGCGTAAGTTCCGGACCGAAACGAATCGCGTCCCACCCAGCCCTATTCATCAGCCGGATTCCATTTTCGAGTATTGTGCCAAGCGGAGCCGCAATGCTCTTCATGTCGCCGGACTGCCACAGCACCCGGGTGGCCTGCCCATAAGCGTTTGTGCCCTCTTTGATCTCATCGCCGATCCAAAGTCCGGGATTGGCATTCAGGTACGCATTGATATGGTATTTTCCAAATGCGTTCTCTTTTTCGACTGAATCAAGCAAGAGTCTTTCGGAACTTGACAATTCATTTTTCTGGTCGTTCTTCTGAACAATAATTAGGTGCGTTCCGACCTCTACGTTAGCATTTTCCTTCATCAGGTTTGCAGGCAGGGCGGCGACCGCCAACAGGTCGGCGGAAGTAAAGAGGTATTTCCGGGCTGTACTGTTTGAAGGGCTGTTTAAAAAGGCATCCGTTACGAGGTATGCCAGTATGCCGCAATCATGAAGTTTATCGAGCCCCTTCGCAAAAAAGTAGTTGTGTATTTTAGAGGCGATCCCTGAACGGTTATATGCCGGGTCGTTGACGGCGAAATTGCCGAAAGGAATATTACTGATCACCAGGTCAGCCGCTCCTTTTTCTGTCGGCGCTGTTTCTTCCAGTCCTCTGATCTGAACATTTGACGGGACTTTAAGCCCGGCAAGCAATGCCGTCAGAATTTTGCCCGTTAGCAGGTCTTTTTCGACGGCATTAACCATACCGATCTGTCCGAAATGTTCAAGGGCGCGCGTAATGAAAATGCCGGCTCCGGCGCTTGGTTCATAGATGCTCCGGGGTGTCAAGCCATTCTGTCGAAACGTGCTATAAATAACATCGGGAATTAAGGGTGGAGTAAAGAAGGCAGTTAAAACGCTGTTTTTAAGCGAGTTTACGACTTGCTTGTACGCCTTTTCGGAAAATCCCGAGCGCAGTAGCTCGTGCAGTTCCATCACCTGCGGGTACAACTTCAGGTCGGCTTCCGACGCATTTAGTTTTCGCCATTCTTCCAATGGCCCCGGGGGGTAAAGGACCGCTTTGATCCCGCCGAAACCGGCGAAGCGTGTTAGTGCTGTGATCTCGTCACCGGACAATTCGCCGCCTTTAAAGGACATAGCAATGCGGATGGCCGATATATTATCTGCCAGCGTGTTGCCGGAATGAAAGGCCATATTAAACCTCCTGTAAATAGTCTGCTATTGTCCCGGTTACCTCATACCTGAGGAACCGGTCATCCTCGTCAAGCCCCTGTGTCAGCGGTTCGCACAATTCAAGGATGTTAGTGAGTTCGTAATGGAGAATGCCAAGGTTCAAAAAACGCAGGTAGTCCGAAAGAAACTCTTCCTCCAGCACCAGCTTGACATAGTCATAGGCGTCGGTAGTGGTCATAGGTTATAGAGGCAGGGTATCCGCGCTGAGCACATCCTGGTAACTTATGTTCAACGTTACGACACGGCCGGAAAGTTGTTTCTCGCGCAATTCAACCCGGAGGATTTTGTTACCGGGGAAGGTCAATTTCCGGATGACGAATATGTTCCGGTAATATTTAGAAAAGGAGGGAACGGGGAATAAGACATATTCGGGCTTCAGTTCTATGGACTGAACATTGGAAGCCTTGGTCACCTTTTTATCATCAACCTTAAACGTAAAATCTTCGATTGTATAGCTTAGGTTAGTCCGGTTATGATAGGAGATGTCTAAAAATAAATAATCACCAACGGAATAAATATGATTTAAGCAACCTTGGATGCCGAATGAATTCACCTTTTCGAGGCGCTTTTCAGGCCTCGAAGCGAATAAATCAAGCGAGAGTTTGTACAACTGATTTTGGGACAGGCCAATTCCGGCAATGTCGAGCGGGCGCGTATCCGCAGGAACGATGTTTATCTCCGAAGGACTGAGGTTATTGCCCGGAAAGAGATGGTATTGCGCAATGAACTTTTCACCGGCAATGGTAATGATGGCATCCCTGAATTTCGCGGAGGTATCGCGCAGTTTTATCCGGCATACATTTTTCAGGGGCAGGTCGCCTTCGAGGGATTTGGAGGATATGTCCACATATTGTATCGGCTCCGGTGAAATGAAATGGAGCGTATGGTTATCCGGTAAAAAAACGGTGGTCGTCTGTGCATAGAGGGCCGGGGCAATGAGTATTGCCAATAAAAAGAGAATGGTCTTCATGTCAATATTTTTTTTGAGCGTTTTGTAGCGCATCGGTGTCGATGAGGTAGATATAGGTGTTGAACTTGAGCTTGGCCTTATTTTTCCGGATCATGTCCGCAATGGCGGAGGAGGTCGACTGGAACATCCTGCCCATCGTGCTCATGACAAAAGAGCCCGAAGCATTATCGATGCTGATGCCCTGTACGGAATTACTTCCAAGGTCCTTGGTGAAATCACGGAATGCTGAAGCGGGAACATAGAGACCCGGCATGCCATCAAGATCATAGATGTCAAGTTTCACCGGCAATATCTTGCCTGCAGACAGGATGGATGTCACTTTTAGCGTAACCCGTTGCCCGGAAAACCCGTTAATTTCGGCATAGATGAAAGTACCTCTGGGTATGACGAAATTCCCGGCCCTGATGTCATCCAGTAAACGGAGCCTCAGCCGTGAGCCGGCATAGCCGGTGATATTTTCATCCACCACGGCACTGATGAAAGGGTCGTCTTTTTGTGGTTTTACGGTATTGAAATCGTCCGAAGAAGCGTCAGCTTTTGAAACGGGCAACTTTACCTCAGCTGCTTTATCACGTAAGGCCTGCGCAGCTTTTTCCTGCTTCAACTTTTCGGCCTTGAAACCGGGATCTTTTTGTTTCTGAAAGCTGTCGATATAGGCAAGTTGCTGCCTGAACATATCCATCGGATCTTTTTCCTTAACCGGTGCTTCGAAATGTTCTGTTTTGGTTTTCCGGGAGGAATTCACCTGGTTAATGGCTTTTGCGACCGCTTCGTCTGAAGCAGGTTTGCGCGGTTGGGAGAACCGGACCTTCATGACCTGATCGATCGAGTCCAGCTTCTTCTTTGCGTTGTCAGCATCTCTCACCGGTTGATGCTGCTGATCGCCGCTCCCTGTCGGAATGAGCGTGACGGCGCTCCGGCCATCTGCTTCTTTGTAAGTATTGCGGTAAGCGTCCAGTTTGTCTGCGAGTTGCTTTTTACGCACTTCGGGTGAAACGTCTGCGACTGTAGCCTTAAGCCCTTTTTGTTCCTTCATATCTTTGCCTGATTTTCCTGCTGAGGAATGCCAGACGTAAAAGAACAGGCAGAGAAAGGGCAAAATAATCAGCGGCAGCACATACCTGGGCTGTTTAAAATTGATTTTCATGCGTCATTATTTATTTGATTTCTGAATGGATTGTAAGCGGTCGAGCGCTGAATCCAGGGTTAAGCTGTCTTTGGCGGTCAGCAACTTTTTAGAAGTGAGGCTGTCCACCAAACTTTTCAGCGCCAGTGTCTTTTTTAGTTTCTCTCCGGCAATGATGATCGCTGAAAAGCCCTCCTGCACAGGGCTCATTTTAACCGGGAAAGGCTTTGATTTGGCCTTGTCCTTGTGCCGGAGATAAGTGAACGAAATAAACAGAGAGAAGACGAGTAAGGTGACCATGACCCCAAAAGTCACACGCGGCCTTCGCTCCATTAAGGCAGTAGAGAAATCGCCCAAAGCACGGAAATAGCGGCTGAATTCTTTGCGAAGTTCACTGAGCACCGTATCGTTCGGGTCGCGGTTAGAATGAATTTTTTTGAACATCCTGCAAGTCTTTATTTTCTATTGTTTTCCAGCCGCAGATCAAGACGCCATGCGGATTATTGTCACTGCGGGGGATATCCTTCAGGTATCCTTCGGTGACCAGGGAGCGAACGACTGTCGAACTCCTGCGGTCGATCTTCAGCTTACCGTAGTAGCGGAAATATTTCCTGGACATATCCAGCGAAATAGAATCAGTTTGTAATGTCAGTACCGAACTGGAAGAAAGAATGGAATTGAAAAAGCCGTTTTCTTTTAAGTCGTTGTATTGCTGCATCCCCGATTCATCGACGAGGTACATCGCTTTTTTCATTTCGTACTCCATGTATTTATCGTCAGGAGTGAGGGAAAAGAAGAGCGCATGAAACAGGTCGATATGCGCACGGTATTCTGCGGGCCGGTTCATTTGAATATCGGTCTGCATCGCCTGAACAGGTATGTTTTTGTCCAATATGTAGATGCTCTTTTGAGCATTCGCAACGGTACGGTATGCGAAAAAGCAAACGAACCCAACCATAATGATCGCGGACAACAAACTAGCTATGGACACGAGTGTTGCCAGCCTGATTTTGGCTTCAATATTTTTGATAATCATAGTTTTGGTCATAAAAAAGGCCGCCTGAGAGGCAGCCTGTTTGTCGAGCGATGAAAGAAATTAGATAAAGCTTCCTGACGCTTTGCGTGTAATGGCAGCAACGGTTCCGGCACTTCTGCCGAAGGTGGAAGCTGCGGAACTTATACCTGAAGTTGAAATTATCCAGGTGGAGATGCTGGGCACGGTGAACATGCAGATGGCGCCGATCAGGAAAACGATAATTACCGTTCCAAAAGATAGTACACCATTTCCGGCGAACCAGGCCAGCTTAGTCAGGTCGGCAGTGGTGCCGTTTTGGCCGACAAGAACCTGGTATTTACTGATCTCGGATTGCAGCGCATATTCCTGCATCAGGGCACAGAGATACATGATGAGGTAGCCAATACCCGAATAAAGATTGACGGATACGAACCTTGCCACCCAGGTTGAAAAACTATCGCGGAACGCGGGCAGGATACTGACGGCAACCGAGAACGGCCCGAGGATGATCAGTATCGAAGAATAAATGATCTGAATCATAAAAATCACGTATACAGCGATACGCAATATCCAAATGCCGATCAGTTCCAGTAGTTGCGTGAACAGCAGCTGCATCCCGACTTCCAGGCGATTTTTAAGTTCCAGCAGCGGCGAAACGACATCTGAAATGCCCTGTTTGATGGTGCTTGTCACTGAGTCCCATGCCTGCCCATACCAGGTATCGCTTTCTTTTTCGGCTACTTGCGTTTGTGCCTCAAAAGTGATCAGCGAATTGGCCACAGCAAGCATCAGGGTTGAGCGTTGCACCCGCAATGCGTTGACCGTGCTTTGTTCGCTGTTAAACATCTGGTCTGTTTGAGTTTGCACTAGATCCGTCGGGAATGCCACCATTTTCACAAAGGCACCCCACCAGATGATGATCATGGCCAGACCGAAAGGACGTAGCAGAGGCATCACCTCCAGCCGTTTGTCACCGACCATCATTTCATAGGATTTGATGGCGAAATAAACGATCATGAAAATCGCGGCAAGGGCCTGAGCATCGCCGATGAAGAGACCGAAATGGTTCCAGATGGATTCCTTCAACCCGCCTAAAAACGTCATCATCCCGTTCTCGTAGACGCCGTCACCCTGGAGGAACTCCAATGTTTGCTGCCCTGATGTACCAGTTGAGCCCTGGGCGGATACAGCTATAGTCACCAACAAGCCTATCGCAGTTAAAAAAATAGTTTTCTTTTTCATGTTAATACTTAGCGTTGAGTAAGACCTTGTTGGCTATTTGCACATCGGTCTGCGGTGTCCAGTTTCCAGGGTTGACACTACCGGCTTTTAATTGATGCCGCTGCGCCGCCATTTGCAGATCTTTCCCGGCAGCCGCGATGCGGATATCCCAAACGCCTTTAAGCGTGCGAAATTCCTTCAACATTCGGTAATAAGCCATGATCCTTGAGCCGCGGTCCATATCGGTAGTCCGGGCACCCTGCAGGCGTTCCTTCAACATTGCGAGTTGATTGGTATACCAGGCATAAAGCCCCTCTGACACCAATTGTGCGCTGACCTGCGGTTGCAAAGGGCCGAGAATTGAAAGTGCCGAGTAGTTTAGTAATGGATCGAACTGTTGTTTATAGTACAGCAGCCACAGTGGGTCAGCATCCGACAATAACCCGGACTGGCTCGCGATCTGTGATAACGCGGTTGTTCTGGCGGTATCCGATTGCAGCTTGTACTTGCCGTCAATCGTGTTTTGCGCAGCAACCAGAGCGAGACGCTGCGTTTCCGGGCCTGAAGCGCTCAGCGGACGGCGATCGGTTTTATGATAGTTAGGATCAAATAAGCCCCATACTATCCAATAGTACGGGTTGAGGCTGAGAAAGCCTTTTTTAGGATCAAACTTATTTTGGTCCCATTGCTGGAACACCATACGCTGGCTTTGGTGAATGATGGCGTTGTCCTGTACCTCGGTCTGGGCGTAGCAGGAGAAAAATGCAAATAATGCCAGTAAAGGAAGGATGATATTTTTCATTGTTTTAAGTATTTAGCGTTTGCAATGATCTGTTCGACAAAATTTTTATCCTTATTGATCCAGCCGGCATAGGGATTCAGCGATGCAATAACTCTGCGCTGTTTTGCCCAGTACATCGCCCGCCAGGCGCCGTAGGCCAGTCCGTCGATGATCTGTAGTTGCTGGCTGACCGTCCGCATCAATTGGTCACGTCCATTATAGTCCGCAAGGATGTTGCTCCCTTCTTTCAGGATATATCCGGAAACGTCCGTTACCAGCGCCAGGGCCCTGACCCTGATCGTAGATTCAAAATTGGAGGCGAAAAGCAACAGGTAGGGTTCAGCGCGCGCCATAGATACGCATTGGCCCAGATAATTGTTAATATCCGCAACAATGACGGCCATGTTTTTCACTGCCAGGCCGTTTTTGAGGGCGGAATTCACATTGGACAGACCGTTGTAAATGATGTTCTGCGCAAGTACTACGAAGCCGACATTCGCATTAATAATGTTCAGGTCATTGTTAATTTTACCGAGGTAATTGTTATGCAACGCTTCTGCGGCATTGAGAACAGCGGCATTTTCGGCAACTGATGCCGAATATTGAGGATCGTAAACGATTTCCACGTAGGTCTGTGCCTGGCAGCAACACCAGCATTCGACCAAAGCAAACAGCAGTATAAGCTTTTTCATGGTTTTAGGTATTTGGCATTGTTCAAAATATTGTTGATCATCGATTTGTCCTGATCGATATAAGATTGAAAAGGGTTAAGCGCCCTTAATACTGCCGCGATGTTGTTGTACTGCAGTAATCCAAGCATGTTACCAGAAAGGCTTTGGATACTGCTCAGTTCGCTGAGGATATAATCGAATAAGAGCTTGCGGTCGGACGCCTTCATTTGATTAACGTCCCCAAGCGATAACGTCAGGCCCGTCACGTAACCGGCGAGTGCCTCCGCCTTTTTTACGAACTCGATCTCGGTCTGGTAACCTAAAAAAGTAATCGCGGGGTTCTTTTCGACCAGTTGAACAATCTGGCCCTGGTAGCTAATAATATGCTTCACCATGGGTGTCGCGTAGATCCCAATGTCGGCAATATTGATCGCGGTGCCGAGACTATTGTACCGTTGCTGCAGCGTACGGTAAGTGTTTTTCATCTTTTTAAGGAGGGTCAGATTTCCTTGTTCGTTTGCAGTATTGACAGCCTGCTGGTTCTTTGCCTTGACTTGCGCATCGTATTCCGACTTCGACTCATCGATGAGCTGGTGCATCCCAGCCACATCCAAAACTTTTTGTTGCCCGAAAGTTGAAATGGAAACAGCGACAAAAAGCATCGTCAGGATATTTTTCATGGCTTAAGATATTTCGCGTTACGGATGACGTCGTTGGCTATGCGCACGTCCTGGTTTTGCCAGGCAGCTAGGGGATTAAGTGAACGGAAAACGCCGTTGATCCTTGCCCAATACATGGCACGCTGCATGCCGTAGGAGATGCCGCGCAGGATGCGCATTTCCGCAACGATATGATTCAGCAGTTTACCGCGCTCGCCGGAATCCATAAGGTTGTTGCCGCCTCCTTTCAGTACGAAGGCAGATACATCGGCCGCGATAGTTACCGCCCGTGCCTCGAAATCACGGGCCCCCTGCTCTGCGAAAAGCAAAAGGACAGGGTCAGATTTAGCGTAGGTAATGGCCTGCCCGACATCGCTAATGATGTCCGATCCGCATTCGGCAATCTCTTTTATTGATTCCAGGTTGCGGATCACTGAAGCTACCTCGCTCAGCCCTTTATAAACTTTGTTCTGCAGGTCATTGACAATAACTAACTGTCCGGTCACCGCCATCTGGCCCTTGGCGATAAGACTGAGGTTATCGTTTGTTTTGTTTAGCTGGCTATTGATTACTCCGGCATTGACCGCAATGGCCGCGGACGTTACCGGATCGACAACCAATTCCTGTCCCAGGGCCTTAACGCCTGATAACAATAAAATAACTACAATAAGATTTTTCATAACTATCCTGCTAAGTTCACTTGTGTAATAAAGGCGGATAACGATTTTTCACTCTTTTTGAAATCCTCAACAAAAGCATCGAGAGCTGCCTCGTGGGAGCCGTATTTGCCGGTATATTTTTCCACGGCTGATTTCTCGGGTTTTTCTGTCGTATAGGTGAGATATTGATGCAGAGAAACCTCTACGCCGTATACTTCGCCAACCGAACCACGCCGGATATAGACCTCCTTGAAACGTCCACGACCTTCGAAATTATCCAGCTGATTTATCGTGAATATTTTCCGGCGTTCGGTTTCATTGATAGAGAGTAAGGCAGCGATATCGTTGTAATTGTCCTTGAACTTGGTTTGATCGAGCAGGCAGATCGTATCCGAGTTATTGACAATGCTGTCATTAACTACCTCGTTCCCAATAATATCCCCCAGTTCCTGAGTGACAACGATCGCCTCACCCCAAAACTTCCGGACGGTTTTATACAGATAAAGCAGGTAACCTGCCATTAGGGGACTTGCTATAGCTTTCCAGGCTTCTTCGACCACTAGCGCTTTTCGCCGGTCAGAACGGTAACGCATCTTCTGGATAAAGACATCCATGATGATCAGCGTTACGATGGGGAAAAGGATCTTGTGTTCCTTGATCGAGTCGATTTCAAAAACAATAAAGCGCTCTGAGAAAAGCGACTTGTCGGCCTCCTTGTTCAGGATCGTGCCAAACTCGCCCCCTTTGTAAAATTTTTTCAGAACATAGCGGAACTCGTCAAAATCAAAGACGATCCTTTCTTCGTGCCTGATCTGTGGGATTTTCTCCAGTGCAAATTCATAGAAGGTATCAAATTTCAGTTCCCCTTTGTCCGCGAAGAATTTGCTGAAATAAGCGGATATAACATTGGCTACGACGTCTCGTTCTACCGGGCTGAAAGTTCCTTCGGCACCTTTCCAGGCTACACCGATCAGCGTACATAAAAAATCCTTTTTTTCGATGTTATACTCTTCCTCGGTAATGCGGAAAGGGTTCATGGTGATCGGGGCCTTATCCGAATAGGTGATGTATTTACCCTGGTAATAGGCGCAAAGACCCGAATATGAATGGCCGGTATCGACAATGACCATATCCATGTTATATAGCATGTATTGTTCAATGAGCGCGTTCATGAAGAAGCTTTTACCTGAGCCGCTGGGACCGAGCACGAACTTGTTCCTGTTATTGATCCTGCCGGTTTGCATGGGCAGGTCGGCAGGGTCGATACCGACCGGGATACCCTGCCTGTCCGTAAAGCGGAGCAGGAATTCTGAGCGCTCGTCTTTTTGCAGTGACTCTTTAAAAAAGAAACAGGCGGCTGCATCGCAGGTGGTCAGAAACCAATCATACTCCTTCAGCTCGATCCCGTTGCCTGGGAGGGCCGCCCGGAAAAGCTCCAACTGGTTATAGGCATTTTTACTGGGGATGATCCCCAATTGAAAGAGTGAGCTTTCAATGAAATTGGATGCCTTTTGAATCGAGTTCTGCCTGCCGGCAATAAGAATATTAAAATGGCAGTTCACCAGGAGTTGGTTTTCGCGAGCCACATCGGTTAACAATAGGTCGATGTCTTCCACGCACATTTGATTTGCCGGGTCGGGAATGCCTGAATGACGCTTCTTTTTTTGCTCCAGTTTTCGCAGCGTCGCCACCTGGTTTGGTATTTCGATCAGCTGATGAAAGACCACTGCATCGCAGCCTGGTACCCTGAAAAGAAAAGAAAGAAAATCGACCGGGAAGCCGTGCATACTTTCTTTTTCATTCAGCTCGATATAGGCACCCACATCCTGAGGCAGATCAATGCTGTCAATATTAACCAGGCTTATGCAGCGTACCGCTTTTTCACCAATAGATATCCCGTTATCATTGGGCGCCAGGTTATTCAGGCTTAGGTGACCGCTGCCAAAATCCATGGCCAGCATTTGTATGACGAGCAGGTTGATCCTGTTTTTTGTAAGCAGGGCCGCACCGGGGAGCATTTCGATCACTTTGCCTATAGCCTGGCTGAAATCGTGGAGCCCGCGCTCATCATAAACATAAAATGCACCTTTCTTCACCTGCCGGGTAATGGTCAGGTAAGTCGAAACATTCATACATTCCCGCCCGTCGAAGTGCCGGTTATATTGGATTTGCAGATATTCGGAACCTTTTATCCCATGATAGGCACTACGGCTGATGATATCATGTTTTTGCAGGATGTAACCATCACCCAGGACCTTCACGATATTGATCAGGAGACGGTGGAACTCTTCGTAACCGGCCGGATAGGCTGAATAACGGATGACGGGGTTGGACATGCTGATGATCGCGGAGAACTCACCGTTAAGTCCGATCAACAGGTCAATTCCACTAGAGTTGTCAATGCCGGCGTAGGGGATGTTAAACAAAGTTTTTACGCCCATAATGATTGAGGATGAAGATGTTTGAAGATCGGCTCTTGCTGTGAAGCCCGCCTTTTTGTTTAGCGGCGGTGAAAAGCAGACCACCGACGATGGTACCGATCAGCAGGATGGCGCCGAGCCACATGTTAACCACGGACATGGTGACGGCGCCGAGAACAAGTCCCAGGAGGACAAAGCCGAGGCCCCAATAAATGAATTTGCCTTTGAAGCCTTTGAATATAAGGGGCCGTTGCAGCCCCTTATAAACCGGGAATTTCCGTGCGCTCATTACAAACCGAAAAAGGCTTTAATGACAAGCGAGGAAACCACGAGAAAAACACATGATCCTCCCCAACCCATGAGTTCCTTGTTGATGTCCTGGTCGCCGGAATTCCATTTGGAATACACGCGGATGGCACCCACGACGCCAACAATCCCACCGATGACCAGCGTAATATTGGTGACGGGGTCGACATAGGTTTTGAGTGTAGAGGTCGCTGTGTTCAATCCGTTGACACCGCTTTGGGCGAAAGCCGGTACGGAAAGGGCCATAATGACGGCGGAGGCCCAGAGTTTTTTAGTTTTGGTAAACATGAAGAACGGGAAAAAGTAGAGCGGAGATCTTTTAAAGCCCGGATGGGCTGGGTATGAAGAACCGGCGTTCAGATCACGAACTACGCCTTGCGATTACACCCGAGGGAATATTTCCAACGAATCGGAAATAGTTAATCAAAAAGAGAAATGGGATTTAAATGCTAAACATGCCTCTGAGGAAGGCACCGGCTAACACCATGAACATAGCAGAAAAAAACCAACCGGCCACCTGAACATCGATCCGTTCGCGACCCATTTGCCAGTTATGATAAATTCTTACTGCCCCGGCGATTCCCAAAAGGCCGGCTAAAACAAGCGAGCAATCGAATGCTGAAAAGAAGGATGCCGAAAGATCCTGCCGCGCCTGCTGCATTTCGGATATGCCGGGTTGGGCAAAACCTACAAAGGGAAATAAAAACAGACTGCCTAAGATTATTCTTTTCATACTAAAAGCTTACAGGCCTGATATATTCTATCGCTTCCTCACGCGCTAGATTGAACAGTTGCCGGAGGCTGATACCGCCGGAAAAGATTACCGGATCGTCAGTGTCAGGTTGGTATTCCGCGATCGTAGTTACCGGCGCGATGTCTTCCGAAAAAGTTAATTCATGACTACCGCTTTTGGACGGCGGCAGCCGGTTTTTCATTAAATCCCAAAGGATTATTCCGAGGTAATAGATGATGTAGAGGCCGCAAAGCCAAGTAGCGAATTTGATCCATGTCATAGGTCTTCGTTTTGAATAAATTGTTTAATGATGGTTTTTAATTCAGGATAGGATTCAAAGAGGTGTTTGACGGCGAAGGCGACGAATTTGGTGACATCCACATCAGTGGCCATTTTGAATTGGTTCATGAGTTTGACAGTTTTCTTGTCAAAGCGGGTGTGAACCATGTTTTTGTTATCGCTGTTATCATAAGCAATGATCGCCTGCAGTATTGCGGACTCCAGTCTTTTTTCGACTTTCCTGATTTTCTTAGCCTGTTTATCCGTTGGCTTTACCAGCTGCTCCCGCAGCTGGTCGGCCAGCGATTTCATGTTTTCCATATAGATGATCAGCATAGATTTGTTCGAATACCGGGTTTATGATAGCATCAAGTGAGGGTGGTGTTTGAAAGGTATTAGTGCGCTGGAAGTCGATCCTGTCTGGCAGCGGCGCAGTGATGGTACCGAACTTCAAAAGCTGTTCGTTCACTTCCTGCATAATCTCGAATTTGGCGTTTGCCTTGATGCGGTTTGGAATAAAGATCATGGGGATGCCAGGGCGTAATTTCCGCAGCACGAGCGTAAACAATATGGTCGATTCGAAAGTAAATTCGTCGTAAGCAAATGGACAAATAAAAAGGTCAGATGCTTTAAACACTTCGAAAAGGCCGTCGTCATCTAGTTTGCCCGGCAGGTCGATGATGGCCACGTCCTTAGGGTTCTTAAGCAACACTTTTTTTAATACGGGGAACGATTGCAGTGTTGCCGGCAAAACTTCGTAAGGCTCGGCGTTTTCCAGGACCTTGGCCTTGTCGTATTTCTGAGCGATCGATTGCTGGTAATCCATATCGATCACAGTCACGGGACAAGACTTTGCCAGGGTGAGAAAATTCGCAAGCAGCATGGTCATGGTACTCTTCCCTGCACCCCCTTTTTGATTTCCGATAATGATGGTCATATAATTAAGGTTTAAGTTAACGGGTATTTGTGCGGGCCTTTTTCTTGCGACGTCGGTTTCGTCCATGAATCGCCTCGTCATCGATATCATCTGAGATACGTACCGGGCCAACGTATACCGACGCAGCCGTATCCTCGAAATCTTGAACCGGTTGTTTGGTAATTTCATCATGCGAGTCTGAAAGAAGCTGTTTCAAAGGCATTACGTCACCGCCTTTAAAAACGCTTTTTGTTGTATGGTCGATAATGGTATATCCGTATGGCGCTTTATTATCTGCCGAATGAAAGACCAATTCCAAATCGTATCCGGCCCGAAGCGCACAGACAAAATCTTTCTGCAGCCTGGCTTTTACGAGTAATTGCCTTATTTCCTCTATCCGCACCTTGTCAATCCGATGAGTGCTGATTTTTGCATCCAGCTTTTTACTATCAAAGTCTTTTCCCAGGTAGCCAAAGGATTCCAGCACGGTGTAGAATTGCGCCTTTGTACTAAAGCCATACTCCATGCCTAATGAATATCCAAGCACTGAGTCAAGGCACCTAACAGCCCTGACTTTCTCAAAGGCGCTATTGATCTTTTCTCCTTCGCGCGTGACCCTGGTGGTGACGATATGAACATGATTGTTATCAGTGTCTTTGTGAAAAACGACCAGGTAAGGCTGTGAACCGTAACCCATTTCCTTCAACCATTTTTCGGCAATGGCATTTAGTGTGGCCTTATCATAGGATTGGCCTTTTGCTGATAGTACCGCATGAAACTGAGGTTTGATCACCCGGTTGTTCAGCTTAGATATCAATTGCAGATAATTGACATAATCCTGCGGTCGCAGTCGGGTTAATGCTTGCAAGGAACCGAAATTGGCAACCTTCAACAGTTCGCCTTTATTCTTATCGATCTTATTGCTGTTATATCTGACACCGGGAAAGCCGGAGACAGATTTGAGAATTTTGACGATCATGGGGTAGCATAAGAACTTTATATCGACAGATCGTGCTATCAGCATAGCTTGATAACAGGCTAACCAACGATCTCTATAGCAAAATATCGGTGTAGCCTTAAATCCTGGTAACCAGGTAGCTTTCGATCGGTATAGCAATATATCCATATGACACGATAACACCGTAGCGATATAACGATAGACCGTTATAACCCGATAACAGGATATCAATGTAGCCGCTGATCTTTGCATCACTATAACCCGGTATCCGGGTATCAATATATCTGTATATTAAACCCCTCGATCATTTGCCCATCTCCCGGATGATCTTTCGCAGCGTCGCTTCAACAGCCTGCAAAACCACCAGGTATTGTTCGAAGAGCTCATTGAACCGGATTGCTACCGATGCCTGTAGGGAACCCGCTAACTTCAATGTGTTTGCATGCCTGGCCAATTGATTGATGTTATTTCCGACACGTCCCATCTCGGCACCCAACTGGTCGATTTCCACGATGAAGTTTTTCGCGTTGATGACATATGTTGATGCATCATTCAACAGGCGGATCCTGACCAGGTCGGTTTCGGTCACACCCAGTTGTTTTTCCAATGCAACAATAATGTCGTATTCCTCCTGCGTAAACCGGGCTCCGATTTTTTTAACTCTTTTTCCCTTCTTCAGCAATGGTCTCCCCGTAAGCTTTCTGCGATCACCCATAAAAAAACGAGTTGCGAGTTTTCAATTCCCCCGGAGGGCAAGTGACTTTTTGTGGGACAAAAAGACATCTTGCCATTGGAAAAACAAGGCTGATTTGGAATGTAAATTGCTATTGCAGAAGTGCCATCCTAACGCCTGAAAGGTACCTTAACAGAAGAAAAGAAGTCCTTACCACGATGTGCTGCAGCTGCAAGACGTTCTGCATCAGCTTTCACTTTGTTATTATAATCATTGAAGCCATCATAGGCTGCTGAACGGTCAGATGCATAAGGAAGCGCCTTGATAAATTCTTTTGTCGCTCCCAGGCCCGTCTTATCCCGGTCGAAGAAAATATCGATAGCAGAAAAAGCCTTTCCCTTTTCGATTCCGGCACGCAACAGTGCAACCGAGTTCAAGACAATAATGCTGTCGTCCCGGTCAGGATGTTCAACTTTCCAGCTTAGGAAATTTATAAAGCCCTCAAAAACGCTTGTTTTTTTGAGGTTGCCTGAAATAAATGTAATGGCCTTGCTGCCATGGCAGCCTTTGAAATATTTATTCCGCACTTCCCAGCCATTATTCTCGTTTTGCCAGCCCGCTGCAAAATAGTTCTTGCGTTCTCCTTTTTCGTCTTCAAGGAAATAGTAAACTTCTGACAAGTACTTTTTCGCCGGTTCAAATACCGCTCTGCTTTTCAGGTAATCGGTTATAGCCGGATGGGTACCGATGTCCCTCACTTTTTCCACAATGTAATGCGGCAGCTTTACGGATTTGCGCGGTCGGAGGGGTCGCTTTTCTGAAGTGGACATCATCGATACTTGGCGAATTTTATCCAGGACACCGTTAAAATCGAGGCCTTTCCAATAGGTGAGCCCAAAGTCAATAATATTCCCCCCTTTGCGAAGACCGTGATCAAACCACACTCCGAGGTCATCGTTCACGGTGAAGGAGGGTGAAGTATCATCCTCCCTGATCATACTGATATATACCTTTTCCCGGCCATGCCGCGGAACAGGTTCGTAGCCCAGCCGGGAAAGCAGATCCACGATGGAGACCTGTTCCTTGATCTCCTTTGCACTAATAAAATCTGACATAATGAATTATTAAAAAATGGTTTAGCATAGAATTGTTAATTGTACCGGCAGCGGGGTAACGACCCCGTGTAATTCGTTTCTGCCGGTAATAGAAATTCGGAACTACCCACGTCGGATCCTACGATCCGGGCTCTCACCTGCCAATGCGTTCTCGGTTATGATATGATCTCCCCTTCGCAAAATTTCCGGTGACTAGCCGGATAATGTTTCATTCCCGTATGTCAAAGACCTTTCGGCGGGCTATAAGAAAAGATGTCCAACCCGACAGGGTCAAAGGTGAAAAGAGGAAAAAAAGGTATTTCAGGAGCTTTTCGGTAATACCGAAAAATAAATTGGGGGGAAACAGAAATGCGAACCGGCGGGGCCATTCTGAAGAGAATAATGTTGAAAATTGTCCCGCAAGCCTTATCGTTTTTGGGGTTAACTTCGCAGCATGACGAATTTTTCAATTGAGCTGGAGGGCGTGTTGTTTGAATTTCGAACCATGAACGTGAATAAGCTTCAACTATTCCAGGTTTATATTCAGTTTGATGGCCGAAAGGTTCGGTTTCATATGCAGCGAAAAGGGGACGAAGGGTTTTATATAACTGATCCGGATAAGGTGCCGGAACAATACAGGCACCTGGAAAAAGAACTGAATGCTGCAATCTTCACCGCGCATCCGAAACATGAAAAAGCCGGTTGACGTCATTCCTTAAACTTTTCACGCAATCCTTGGGATAATTTTCAAGGTTCCGGCATCTGCCGTCAGGTGATGCATGGGACATTCCAGTTTACCATCTTTTTCAAGCATTGTTGTGCCGAAATGAGGACATTTTCTTCCCTTACAGGACCTGCCGATGTAAGAGGAATACCAATCCTTATATAGCCTGAG
>Ga0310811_10002982_pt1 | contig 21249 bp, 17 predicted proteins | sample YCmetagenome_FD_207642 | JGI IMG/M metagenome (GOLD analysis project Ga0310811, IMG submission 207642) | Soil microbial communities from experimental microcosm in Duke University, North Carolina, United States - YC | ecosystem: Engineered > Artificial ecosystem > Soil microcosm > Unclassified ...
CAGTAAAGGCAGGCGCAAAAAGAACAGTTAGTTGACATAACGGAAAGGTTTTCGTGTCTAGAAAACACATTTCCGACACTCGGTCTTCCCCCAAAATGGCCTAAAAATAACCAAAAAGAAGCCCTGAAGCTGTACATTTTCTGCTGTTGTGCTTCAGGGTTTCATCTGGCTTGTAGAGAGGCTTTAGACTATCGTTAGATATGACAAATGCACCTGGAGGGATTCGAACCCCCGACACTCGGTTCCGAAGACCGATGCTCTAATCCACTGAGCTACAGGTGCAACGCCGTTATTCTGCCATATCTCACGCTCAATGTCAAGTATTTTGGTGCTTACCCTCACAAAATAAGGCCAATAACGCCGTATTCATCATATCTCAAACATCTACTTGTGTAGGCAGTAAGCTAATCTGCCTCAATCTTTTGCTCTTCACCAACCTGCTGCTGGTCAACTACATACTCCATCAACTTCTCTAATGGCATCTCATCAAGCGATTTCAGACGCAAAAGAGCATGATCAAGTGATAATAGAGCTGTCAATTCATTTGGGATCGCAACGCAGAAGATACCAGCCGTTTGAGCGGCGTAGACACCATTGGGTGAATCCTCTAGCGCAATTGCTCGCTCAGCTGATACCTGTAACAAATCCAGGGCCTTTAAATAGAGTTCTGGGTCGGGTTTTTTATTGACTACTTCATCACCACAGGCCATCGCATCAAATTTATCTAACAGCCGTAAGCGCGTCAGGTGTCGCACCAGCCAACTACGAGGGGAACTTGAAGCAACAGCAAGTTTCAATCCTAAGCGTTTCGCATCAGCAATATAAGCCTCAACGCCTGGAAGCGCCACCTGTTGATCAATCAGCTCTAAATGTCGCTTCTCCAGACGCGCCCTCACCTCTTCCATAGGAATTTCAGATCCTGCCACTTCCGCAAGATAGTGATATGGATTAAACGCTTCCATGCCGCTACCAATACATAATGCCCACTTTTCCAGCGGCAAATAACTATTGTAGGACTTATAAATTTCTTGCCAACTTTGATACGCAGGAACTTCAGTGTCTAAAATTAACCCATCAAAATCAAATACCAGCGCCTCTATCATGAATGAACCTTTCACAATCACATAAACAATTCTCATCTTCCATGCCACCATATCACCATCTCAACCACTCTGTCATTGTATCCCAAAACTCATGAAGCACGTCAGCTTTCATGATCGAGCTACCTTGCCATTCTATTCGTATACATTTTATACTCAAAATAACTATAGATATATTTCCCTTTATTAACATGAAAATAAAATGAATACCAATCCGTTTTCATTTCACTTTTCATGAGTCACCATGTTAGTGCAACATCATCAATGGAAAGGACCGGTATATTCACGCGCTAGCTTCATGAATATACCAGCAAAAAGATGAAAATCACAAAACTTGAGCTATTTAAAGTTCCACCACGCTGGCTTTTTCTGAAAATCAGCACCGATGAAGGTATTGCTGGTTGGGGAGAGCCAATCGTTGAGGGCAAAGCAGAGACGGTACTGGCAGCAGTTAACGAAATGAGCGAGTATCTGATTGGTAAAGACCCCGCAAACATCGAAGATATCTGGCAAACACTCTATCGCGGCGCGTTCTATCGCGGCGGCCCTATCTTATCCAGTGCGCTCTCCGGTATCGATCAGGCACTCTGGGATATCAAAGGGAAAGCATTAGGTGTACCAATCTATGATCTACTTGGTGGTGCGGTGCGCGAAAAGATGCGTGTCTACTCCTGGATCGGCGGTGATAAACCAGCAGATACAGCACAACATGCACAACAACGCGTACAGGCAGGCTATAGTGCACTAAAAATGAATGCGACCGCCGAAGTCGAATGGATTGATTCAGCGCAAAAGGTACAGGAAACAGTTGACCGTGTTGCCGCCGTTCGTGACGCGGTTGGATATGGCATCGGGCTTGGTGTGGACTTTCATGGTCGCGTACATAAAGGCATGGCAAAAATACTGGCAAAAGAACTGGACCCCTATAAACTGATGTTCATTGAAGAACCAGTCTTATCAGAAAACAACGAAGCACTCGCGGAACTTGCCAGACATACAAGCATCCCGATCGCAACCGGAGAGCGCCTTTACACCAGGTGGGACTTCAAACCACTGCTAACCGCAGGCGTGGTTGATATTATCCAACCTGATCTCAGTCATACCGGCGGCATCTGGGAAGCAAGGAAAATAGCCGCCATGGCAGAAGCGTTTGATGTCGCAGTCGCTCCACACTGCCCACTGGGGCCAATAACGCTCGCAGCCTCACTGCAACTTGACTTCTGCACTCCCAATGCCTTCATCCAGGAACAATCGCTGGAAATACACTACAACCAGGGAAGTATGGGATTACTCGGCTATCTCAAAGATCCCAGTGTCTTCCTCTATCAAAAAGGCTTTGTGAAGAAACTGACAGCACCAGGACTGGGCATCGAGGTCGACGAAGGAAAAGTGCGAGCAGCCGCCAAAGAAGGCCACAACTGGCGAAATCCCGTCTGGCATAACGAAGACGGGTCCGTCACGGAATGGTAAAAGAACAGGGTAGATATGACATATGACTATCATATCTACCCTCCCACAGGACAATAACCCGACACATAGCCATTTCCGCATTTCATACGTACTACATAGTAGTAGTCGATAAAGCGATTAAAATTACGTCATTGTCATTCAAGATATACTATCCATAGGAGATAATCCACTCGTACCATGAGTAAGCCTATTGCCTTTCACATCTACTGGATATGAAGTACAATAGGTAATCAATACAAAAAACTGTGAATAACCCATGAGGTATTAACAGTTCACTGTTTTGCTGGTCTATAGTAATATATGTCATCAATACTCTTTATTGCACACAAAATATGTTCATATTTTGTCATGAATATACTTGTCGGGTAATTGAAAGGATCTCTGAATGCATCGTATTTGTGTCTTCGCCGGGTCAAATTCAGGTGTCCAACCTGCGTTTGAACAGGCAGCACAGGACCTTGGTGTAGCTCTCGTCAAACATGGATTGGGACTCATCTATGGTGGAGGAAGCGTTGGATTAATGGGCGTCATTGCTGATACTGTATTAGCAGCAGGAGGAGAAGCGATTGGCGTCTTGCCAAAGGGACTTTTTCAACGAGAAGTTGAACATCTAAACCTGACGAAACTGTATACCGTTAGTAGTATGCATGAGCGCAAAGCCTTGATGGCGGATCTTGCAGATGGCTTTATTGCCTTACCCGGAGGCTACGGAACCTTCGATGAACTGTTTGAGATCACAACCTGGGCACAAATCGGCCTGCATAACAAACCAATTGGTCTGTTAAACGTTGCTGCTTACTTTGACCCACTCCTGGCACTTGTCGCCCATGCATCTGAGTCCGGGTTTATCCGACCAGACCATACTCAACTCTTACTGCATACATCAAATGCAGATGAGTTACTCCATGAGTTTCTGTCGTATATCCCCCGTCCACAACCCACGAAATGGACGGAGACACCACCAGAACGGTAATCAGTAGCAATGACAAAAGAGAACACATTGTGGAAACAACAAAAAAACAAAGGTTACTCTCGTCCGTCACCTTTACTACCTGATAACCGTTTGATTACAATAGAGTATTCAAAAAGTACGCATCTGAATTATCGCATGCGGAAAAGGAGTTCATCATGCCACGAGAGGTCATTCCGCCAGCGGCACAAGGCCCCCGGAGCACAACAATATTAATCGTAGAAGATGATGCTGATATCGCTCAGTTCCTTCAACAATTGATCGAAGAAGAGACGCCATATCACACAACCGTTATTAATAATGGGCAAACGGCCCTCGAACAGGCCCCCCAACTGCGCCCTTGCCTCTTGCTATTAGATTATCGCTTGCCAAGGCTCAATGGTGTTGATCTATATGATCGTCTGCAAGAAAGCGAGGAGACAAAAGGGGTTCCAGCAATTATGATGAGTGCGACGCTCCCGGTCAAAGAATTAGAACAGCGTGGTATTTATCAATTGCGCAAGCCAATGGACATTGGTAGCGTTATTCGCATGATCACCCATGCCCTCGCTACCTTTGAAGAAAGAGGGCTACAGGAACAATATAATTATCCATAAATTTGTCCGATCAGCCAACCTCGTTGAGCACCTACCATCGAGTGCCATCTATATGATGTGCAGTTATGGCATAGGGAGGTACTTGTCGTGGCAAATTATAATACAAATTTATAGTTAAAAACACATCTGAAATACTCTTAAAATTTTACATCTACATATCATGTCTGCATTCGTTTGAATGCAAACAAAGGGCGCTCTGGTGGCGTATATTCTACTCCTCTCTTCAGGTCAGAAAAATTGCCACCAGCCTTATTTTCTGCTGCATACCATCTACTTCCTCATTTCAGGTTCACTCCTGTTCTCATTTTTCTACCATCCATGATTCCATTTACCATTCTCGAACGTTATTCTATATAAGAGGCAAGCGGTTACAATGAATGAGGCGCATATAGTATTTTGACTTGACACTCTTGTTACAATGCGGATGGAATGCTTTTATTACGTCAGGTACCCACGCAGCGAGGCGGGACCTGTATCATGCTACTTACGACCATGATGATAGGATATTTTTTATTTTACAGTATCATCTAATGAAATCGTTATCAAGTGGAAAACAGGTCTGAACCTGACCAGCCTCTAAAGATTAAACAAGAAAAGGATGGCACGCATGATCACATACGTGCTACATACTTTGCCAAGAGAAAATGGGGGTGTGCATGCAACCAATGTCAAATGATGCATACAAGCGCAACACGGCCTCAGATCAAAGGGCAGAAAAAAAGGTCAGGCCCCGACCAGATATGCTCGAAGAGCAAGCAGATCAATGGGCGCTCCTTCGCCATGAGATAGAAGAGGAACCACAACAACCAATCGAGCGAGAACGATCAACCTGGGATCAACGGAATACAGAAGGAGATGCCATCTCTGTACAATCCCCATTTGCCCCTGGCTCACTCGAACCATCAACCCATCATGTGGACATTGTCGTGGTTGGCGTCGGTGGCGGTGGTATGAATGCCATTAATCAGATGATGAATACAAACGTTCGTGGTGTACGTTTTGTTGCCATGAATACAGACGCACAGGTTCTTGCACTCTCAAAGGTACCTGACCGCATTTGTCTGGGTCAACATCATACACGTGGTCTGGGCGCCGGGGGAAATGCCGCCATCGGGATGCGTGCAGCCACAGAGAGCGCGGCTGAAATTCGTGCTGCCCTTGGAGACGCGGATCTGGTGTTTATCGCAGCAGGCATGGGTGGCGGAACTGGAACCGGAGCTGCTCCGGTTGTGGCATCGATCGCCAAGAAGATGGGGGCATTGACAGTCGGAATTGTAACTCTACCATTTACCTTTGAAGGCACACGCCGCCGCCGTAGCGCAGAACAGGGATTAGAAGAACTACGAGCGGAGATTGATGCATTGATTACCGTTCCTAATGATCGCTTGCTCGGCACAATGGCACGTGAACGCAACCTTACCGAAGCCTTTAAGGTCGCGGATGATGTGCTACGTCAGGGCGTACAGGGCATCGCGGAAGTCATTAATGTACCCGGTATGATTAATGTCGACTTTGCTGACGTGCGGAGTGTTTTGCGTAATGCAGGAACCGCCTTGATGAGTATCGGTGAAGGATCTGGATCTAGCCGTGCCCAGCAGGCAGCAGAAGCAGCTATCGCAGGGGGATTTCTCAATGTCACCATTCAAGGTGCCAAAAAAGTCCTCTTCAACATCAGTGGTGGAGAGGATATGACCTTATTTGAGGTCAACGAAGTAGCAGAACGCATTGGCGAAGCCATTGATGATGCAGCAGAAATCATTTTCGGTGCCGTTATTGATCCAACCCTGCAAGACACATTACGTGTCACCTTGATTGCAGCCGGGATGGAAGATTTTCATACAACACGTATCGAAAACCATCGTACAGAGCAATTACAGAACCGACGTTTTTCACCAGCACGACCAGTACCAGTATCAGGAACCCAGAACGATGGACCCCACCATCCGGCACCACGTACGCTTCCACCAATTCGTTCAAACTCACCGCTGGAACCGCCGCAGACACAAATGCCACCATCCCTCCCCTCCTCCACCGCATCACAACGGCAACAGAGGAGTCTGGATGATCTGCGGGGCTTGCGGAGTATGGCCCGTCGTCAGGAATTACGACGCTACCATCTGCAGCGTGAGAATGATAACACGGTTGAGCCACCACCCTTTTTAAAACGGCCCGAAGCCGAGTAACCAGGAGATGTGGGCAAACAAGATACAGGTCTCATCCGTTCAATAGCAATCAAGGGAACGCTAGAACGAGATGAGACCTTTCCTAAAGAATCGAGAAAACCACCAGAGATTAGAATACCTTACTTACTCACTAGCACCATCCGAGGTTGTACGACCTCGTTCACCACCTTTTTTCCCGATGCGTGAATAGAACTCAGAACCTTGCTGACGCTTGGTTGACTCGCCGCCTTTCTTCCCGATCTCAGCATAAAATTGTGGCCCACGTTTTTCTTTCACCGTCTCACCACCCTTTTTGCCAATCTTCGAATAGAATTCCGGACCATATTTCTCGCGTACAGCTTGACCACCATGTTTGGCCTTTTGCGATCCTGGTTCAGGTCCACGTTTGTTGTTTGCCATAGAAAGTCCCGCCTCTCTTAAACTTCGTACCCACACATTTACCCAACATATCAGCGGTGAGACATCCTATATTCAGAACATCTCGCTGCTTCCCTACTGCGACTGATGTTCACGCGCTTGCGCCACACGATTAGCAACCAACGCCGCCGTGACCCCTGCGCCCACACCGTTATCGATATTGACAACAGAAAGACCTGGCGCACACGTTTGTAACATCGTAAGCAAAGCGGCAATGCCTTTGCCACCTAGCCCATAGCCAATCGAAGTCGGTAACCCGATGACAGGAACTGGTACCAGTCCGCTAACCACTGAAGGTAAGGCTCCATCCATGCCAGCAGCGACGATGATCACATCTACCTCATCTGCGAGAAGATTCCGCAATGGTCCTAATAATCGGTGTAAGCCTGCGACCCCAACGTCATAGATATATGTGATACGGCATCCCATCTCTTCCGCGATCAGTGCCGCTTCCTGTGCTACTGGAACATCTGATGTTCCTGCACTAATAACCCCCACGTGTCCCCCTGTATGTTTCTGTACATAATCAGGGTGATAGATAACCATAGCACGAGCCGCTTCAAGAAAACGAACAGTGTAGTCTTGAAACTCTTTCCGTAAAGGCTCAATTGAGTCTGGACGCAAACGACTGATAATCGCACGACCCGTGTTGGCAAGCAATCCATGTGCCATCGCGATAATCTGCGCAGTCGATTTCGTCTCGCCAAAGACAACCTCAGGAGCACCTTTCCTTCGCTCGCGTCCTCCATCAGGACGTGTTTGGAGCACAGATGATTGATAAGTAGAGCTTTCTCGTGGTGATTCTTGCTTCTCTTCAACAAAACGAGTCTCCTCGTCCTGCTGCTCGGCCCCCTGCACATAATCCACTTTGTGCTCGTAAAGTCCTTCTCCGAGCATCTGGCTTAAGAGTTCGATTTGTTTATTGATTTCCTCATTCACAAAATTAACACCTCAAGTTAATCACTACCTATTGATTATCCATCTGCATCCTGTAACCAGTGACAGTGTAACACAGTCAAACATATTCAGCAAGCCAACGGCGGTATTTTATTACCATAAGTCGTGATTGATTACTTTTTAATCATTACCAGTAATCAGATCATTGTTCTCTTCAGCAATTTGACCTGCATCTCTTTACTCATGCTTGACTATACATCATTATGTCATTCGCTTGTACATAAGAGCCACCTACCTCAAAGTAGATTGACCATTATTCGTATAAACTACACGAATAATATGGTATACTGTACTCGAATTCCCTTTGTACATTATCTGCATTTATCATTCGTGTAGATTTTTTCACGCATGACATATGCTATGTTCACCTTTACAGATAGACAAATTCAATAGACGTCATTCCTGTTTCATGCTATAGAAATAGGATAAAACAGGAACATTACAAAAATTCAGAAGTACATTTTTCTTGTTTTATGAAAGAAATTTTCCTATCCTTACGGAGTATGACTGTAATTCCTTTCATACTCTTTGTATCCGCATGTAGTACAGTTACCTATCAAGCCAGACCACATGCGACTGTTACGATAGATCCGGCATTTCAGGCTATCGTAAGTCCAGAACCAACGCCTCTCTATCGCTGCGGAGCCTGGACATCAAATAATACACCAGATCTATATGGTACGATTACAATTTATGCGAAATTGACAAGCAATGTCCATGGTATCTCTGGCGCGACAGCACAAGGAATTGTCCATTTTGCCGATGGTGATGTTCCATTACAACAACGACCCATCAGTGACAAGGGAGGGTATGTATCATTTACGCTACCCATTCAGGGACGCCAACCACAATTAGTTGCGGCAACAATAGATATTTCATTCAATCTCAGTGGTAAAAGGATCCATTGTTCACAGGCATTCTTCACTCCCCAGTAGACAGGCCATTTGCTTCATGTGTGAAATCTTGTGCTGAACCGTTTATTCGGCATTCATGGCAAGACTTTCGGCATGGAGCAGACCCTTCTGGCAACCTGGACAAAAATGAGCACTGCGTTGCGCTATCACCATACGCTCAATCAGGGTACCACAACGCGAGCACGGTTTGCCTTCCTGATGATAAACATGTACATGATTGAAGTTATCACCAGCCTCACCCCACAGATCACGATAGTCATTAAATGAGGTTCCACCATGCTCGATACTTGATGTGAGCACCGAGACAATCCCTTCATGCAGAAGGCGAACTTCATCCTGAGTCAGACCGTTGGCAGGACGTTGAGGATGGATTTGCGCATAGAAGAGCGCTTCGTCTGCGTAAATATTGCCAACACCCGCGACAACGGTCTGATCAAGCAGCACTTGCTTGATGACGCTACGTTTGCTTGCTAACGCAGCCATAAATCCGGACAGCGTAAATGCATCGCTCAGTGGTTCAGGACCAAGACCGTGAAACGCTTCATCCTCGCGATCTTTGCTCCACAGTTCGATACGACCAAACTTGCGTGGATCGGTAAAGAGCAGGCAACGCCCATCAGTAAAATGCAAACTGACACGGCAATACCGTAACTCTACGTTACTACTATCACCAGTACTCCCCGCCGCAACATCACTATAAAATGTCGGCCCCTTGGTGTTCCAGGCCGCAAGATCCTGCTCACGTAGAGATGTATCAATGCGCCACCCAGACGGTAACAACAAAAAATTCCCTGTCATACGACGATGAATCGAGAGAAACAGATCTCCACTGAGATCGAGCAGGAGAAATTTTCCACGACGGCGTACTCCCTCGATCCGTCGTCCAGCAATTTCTGCCTGGAAATCAGGTAAGGTTGGATGGCCGATGGTGCGCTCCCAGAAAACTTGTGCCTCTTGAAGCGTTGCACCAACCACGGCTACGCGTAATTGCCGTGCGGTATACTCAACTTCTGGTAATTCTGGCATACTATATATTTATCTCCACCTGGATATAGAGCGGCTTCATGCGTTTGCATACTGCGCTATAACCAGTATATTGTGATTTACTCTTTGTTTCCACAAACCCATTGCGATAATCTCTCTACCATAGGTATCTGGCATCTATCAATACGCAAAGTCAGGGAAAACATTTCCAAGTTCCACCAGCAATAGCATACCATAAGTCTTCTATTTTGACTGTCTTTCATCCACATTTACACTTATCATGGAAATACATCGTTGTAGTAGTACTTCTAACGCCCATAATCTCAGAGCTTCTGATCACTCTTTTGGCCTACCTTTCCCGCGAAAAAACAAGAAATCTATTTTGTAGTACCGATTTTTCCATACGAATATATCAACCATCCGAATGGAATTGCTGCTTGCTTCTCAAGACTCTGTAACTGTAGAGCACCCACAAAAATGAGAGAAAAGTAAGTACTACAACGACCCAGCAGATGAGACTGATAGTCACCATTCCCTTAAACAGATATAGGATAGCGATAATAACACATCCAACAGTAAAAACACCCAGCACGACAACACTCACTATTGGAGGTATATATAACCATGACCACTGTTTTCTCATCGTGTGCTCCTTGCCCATTTATTTCTGCTTTGTATACGTCATGACCCACCTTCTTCGATAAGTAACCAATTCCATATTACAAAATAAAAAACACCCGGACAATATATGTTCGGGCGCTATCAATATGCACAGGGCAATTATCATACTTACATCACGGTTGAGCAAGCTCCCAGGCAATATATCCCGTCTCGGTATCCTCAACCAGTATATCAGCAGGTAATGCACCTAAACGATGGACGGACCAGACATCACCAGCCGCGCCAGCAAAATTACCAATCGTCGCGAACAACGCATAGGAGGCCAGACCAGGAGCAAGCAGCGTAAAAATAATGCCGGCCAATGTAATCACCACAAGCGGCCCCAGACCAACCACCAGATACGCATTACGCAGGAAAAGTTGATGCCGCGCACCACAATAAACAGCCAGGGGCAATTTTGTCCCGAAATGGGGTTTGCCACCCCAGAAAGCAAACAGCGCACCATGAATAAGCTCGTGTAGCAGCAGAATGAGACCATAGCCGAGCACATTCACAAGTATCCAGAAAAGTACCTGCATCACCGTGAGGTGTATCAACCAGTGATGCGTATGCCAGAAATAGACAACAAAAGTGAGCGCAACAAAAAAGATGCCACTACCGATAAGCATGTACAGGCTCAAACGCGCTAATGGCAGCAGTTGCTCCTGCTCAAGCAACGCCAGTTCATCACGTTTATATAAACGACCAGCATCTACCTGCGCCTGGATACGCTGTCGTCGCTGTGGCTGATAACGGTCAACAAAAAGCAAAGACATTCTATATATACCTCTTGTATTCCTTATCTTACCACACAACGAGACAACGACAGACAGTAATCCTATTCCTGATCAGAAGCCCAGGATTCTGGTGGCAGATCCAATAAATACTGCTCGATACTCTGCCATTCCAACTGCTCCGCCTCGGTATTCCTCAAACGACGGCCATCGCTGGTCTGTCCCTGCATACGCTGTAAAACACGTTGCCGAAACCCGAAAAAAGATTTCTGTTGCACTTTTTGTGGTGGCATAATATGTAATGCAATCTTGTCTGGTTCATAAAACTCATCTGGATGAAACGCCAGCGCGACCAGATTGGCATAGCCTCGAACAAGTGATAAACGCGCTTCGGGAAGAAAATAATCTATCTGTGTACTCGATAATGACAAACAACCAGCAACATGGCAGGCCCGCATAATAGGACAGGAAACCGCGCTCACCTCATGCTCGCTCTGATACACAGGCAAAAATGTCTTATTTGTTTTGAGATTGCCAATATGTTCAAGGCGGCAAGAAACCGTTACATGTCCAGCCAGTGACTCAGCCCCTAACAGGAGTGCTTTTTCCTCTAAATCTCCCCCCCAGGGTGGAGTACCCAATCCAACACTTTCGCGCAAACTACGAATTTTGCCATCACGTGGGGGCATACAACGCACAATGGTAATTGACATACCAACTTGCTCGGAATCTAATTGCCTCAAAGCCTGCTGCAATACCATACGCGAAATATGCCAGAAACGTAGTAACTCTGGTATACTGGCACAAGCGTCCAACACTTCCAAAATAAACTTATAGGGAATCTCTTGATCTATCGTATCAATATCAACATCCGATACATCCGAAGCAGAATTCTCCAACATTGATTGCATCTGTAAGCGTTGTGGTTTCGGTAAAGAACGAAGTAGTTGCCGTAAATTATGCGGTCGTGGATTTGATTCACCATTTACCCAGCGCATTAGCGTCACCGAATGAACACCAATTTCCGTCGAAATACGATCACGTTCACCTGGATTGCTAATGATAGAGCCAAGAAATTCACGCCAATCCATTGACACCCTCCAATACAGTATGGGCACAACCTGTAATATTCTGCCTGCACCGGTTGTAACAACATCTTATATTAACATATAAGATGCAATATGTCAAAATAAAGCACAGGCAATGCAAAATATATGCAAAGACGTATTGATTGCATCGCAAACACACTGTTAGCATATCCTCTTACATCCAGACGTATCAACCGCACAAGCACATAAAATTGCCAATAAAACCTGAAAAAAACCTCACTTATAAAGCATCTGGAGTGCTTCCCGTCGCCATCAATTCATGATATGATGTAGCTCACGATACTATACGCATGTAAAGGATGCATAATGATTGATATTTGTCTGCTTGGCACTGGTGGTATGATGCCGCTTCCCGGACGCTGGCTCTCCTGTGCGCTGGTACGAAGTGGTTCAGCCCTGACACTCTTTGATTGTGGTGAAGGGACGCAGATCCCCTGGAAATCTATCGGCTGGGGCTTTCGCCAATTAGGTGCCATCTGTCTCTCACATATGCATGCTGATCATGTCGCGGGCCTTCCTGGAGTTCTCTTTATGGTTGCCCATGCTGGTCGTACAGAACCACTTGATATTTATGGTCCGGCGGGAACAAATTACGTTGTGGAAGGATTGCGGCGTATCGCAGCAGAGCTACCATTTCCTATCATCATTCATGAACTGCAAGGGGGAGAAACATTCGCACTCCCAGGAGATTTACAGGGTACGTGCGCACCCGCAGCTCATGGTATTCCCTGCCTGGCTTACCGTGCGAACTTTGCCCGACGTCCAGCCTTTCAGCCAGATAAAGCGCGAGCACTGGGTCTGCCAGTGCAATATTGGTCACATCTCCAACGCGGCGAAACAGTTGAATATGAAAAACAGACTATTACACCGGAACAGGTCTTAGGTCCACCTCGCCGTGGGATCTCCTTCTCCTACATTACTGATACACGACCAACACCAACCCTGACCGCGCTGGCTCATGATGTCGATCTACTGGTCTGCGAGAGCATGTATGATGATCAGGCTGATCTGCCCCTGGCAAGAGAACATGGACATATGGTATCAACAGAATCGGCAGGGATCGCGCTTGACGCTCACGCGCAGAGCCTGATCCTCACCCATTTCAGCCCAAAGGTATATGATCCAGGTCAGGCCGAAAAAGCGGCACGTCGCGTTTTTAAGAACACCAGTGCCGCTAAAGATGGTATGATTATTTCGCTCGATTATCGCGATTAAGCCTTTAGCCTGCTTCAGACAATTGCTTCGCATCTGCGCTGGAGATCTGAGTAGCAATTGTCCCTGGCTCGCTGGAAGATTGTACTACAGGCGGATTTTTTCGCAGATGGGTGTCGAAAAATTCCGCAACTTTACTGACGTACGCAGCACGATCAGCAAAATATGCGCCACAATGCTCAACACCATCAACAATCCATAATTCTTTAGGCTCATTAGCCGCTTTATATAAACGTGGAGCATCCAGAGGATCAACGATGGAATCGCCGGTCCCGTGAATAATTAGCACTGGACGTGGAGACAAACGCGCGATGTCACGTAGCGGTTCAACCTGATTCAGATGGTATCCGGCACGTAACCACAATAAAATGTCCGTAACCCAGCTAAACAGGAAGAAGGGCAGATGCAACGTACGGTGAACCGCGTATTCAATCACACTACGATGTGTCGCGAAAGCGCTATCCGCAATCACAGCTTCTACTTCCGTTGTACGTGCAGATCCCATAATTGAGATAGCCGCACCCATTGAATATCCCAACGCGCCAATTCGCGCCTCCGGCGCACGCTGGCGTGCATACTGGATCGCACCCAGGAAATCGTTCAGTTCACGATATCCCAGAGTGACTGGTGAACCAACCACAGTCCCATGCCCATAATACTCAAACATCAGAATATTATGCTTCTCGCGCCAGAGAAGTCCACTCAACCCCAGTACATCAGATTTACTGGACCGATAGCCCGGAGAAAGCACTAATGTACTTGTCGCTTCAGGATGAGGAATATACCAGCCATTGACAGAATGATTGCCATGAAGAGGAGGAAAAATAACTTCTTCAGCAGGAATACCTAACTCAAAAGGACTGAAGGTAAACAGGGAAAATATTCCGAGGCGTTTTGGCTTGATGAGGGTCTCTACAATGTACGCACCTACTCCGACAATAGCGCTTGCAACCCCTACTGCCCCTCCCAACCCACCAATTATAATACTTTTTAGAGAAGGACGTGGCGGACGCAGATTCGATATCTTAAACATATAAAATCTACAGACCTTTCTACTTCGGGCACCTTACCATAGTGATAGAGGCAATCTTACTATATTCATAATAATACAACAAAGAACTGTCCATAAATAGTCCCGTTTTAGCAATAAAATGAATAATTCACAGCTTTTCCACACCCACCCCTCACATTTTTTCACTTCGCAGTGCAATACAAGCTGATCTAACTCATGCTTCACTTCTTTAACGTTCTACCCATCTGTAAAGACGCACCATAACTATTCCATAAAATTATCGAAAATATAAAATATATGAATTGGAATAATGTATCATTTTCGTATACACTATGAGTAATGCCAGTAGACGTTAAAAATAGACGACTACGAGAAAGCTCATATCAGGGTTTACATGGCTATATTTATGTATTTTAATGTGGCGTTACCAACACACCACCTTCAAATATATCGCCTCATTTTATTCCTACAACAATCAATAAAGAGGTTAATCGATGAACCAAAACATGCAAACGCCGACAAATGAAAATGCAACAGTGCCAGCGCTAGAAAACGGAGGTGGCACTGCACTCACGCAGTCGCACAATAAAGAGACCCAACAACAGAATACATCCGCAATCATTATTGGTTGGATTTTACAGGGCGGTGTCCTCATCAGTTCTGCCGTGGTCATCCTTGGCTTAATAATCCTATCAATCCGCACAGGAGGACCAACCGTAGCAAGCCTCCTGGCTTTTCCACATTCTATTCCACAGCTTGGCACGGATTTACGACAATTCCAGCCAGAAGCCATTATTACAGTGGGTCTACTTCTCCTTATCGCAACACCAGTTATCCGTGTAGCAGCCTCCATTGTGACGTTTGCCATTGAGCATGACAGGAAATATGTCGTTATCACAACGCTCGTTCTCATCATTCTCCTGATCAGTATCTTTTTCGTGAGCAGCACTGATACGGCACAACACTACAGTGCGTTCGGTTTAAGCTTTGCATACACTGATATGCTCTTTATCTTCCTGGGTGCAATCGTCGCAGGTTTACTCGGTTCACTGGTTGGACTGGGTGGTGGTGTACTGGTTGTGCCAATGCTCACATTGGTCTTTCATCTCCCGATTACCTTCGCCATTGGAGCAAGTATCATCTCTGTCATCGCTACCTCCAGTGGTGCAGCAGCAGCCTACGTACGCGATCATATCAGCAATATGCGTGTTGGTATGTTTCTGGAACTGGGCACAACTATCGGAGCTATCAGTGGTGCCTTCATTGCTGGTCTGTTAGCTCCAAACTTGCTCTCCATCATCTTCGGTATCATTCTGGTCGTCTCAGCGGCCCCACTGGTCTTTAAAATCGGAGAAGAATTACCTCATGGGGTCAAAAATGATCGCTGGGCCAACTGGCTCAATCTGGCAAGCACATATCCTGATCGCCGTCTGGGGAAAGAGGTATCCTACGAAGTGACGCGTACGCCCTTTGGTCTGATTATGATGTACGTTGCTGGCGCGATCTCCGGTCTACTCGGTATTGGCAGTGGCACCTTCAAAGTCGTCGCTCTTGATACCCTCATGCGCCTGCCGCTCAAAGTCTCAACAACTACCAGTAACTTTATGATTGGTGTCACAGCAGCAGCAAGTGCAGGCATCTACTTCTCACGTGGTGATATTCCCCCACTGGTTGCCGCACCAGTCGCATTGGGCATTCTTATTGGCGCTCTGTTAGGGGCACGTCTGCTACCACGCATCAGCAACAAATCTCTCCGTATCCTTTTCCTGATCGTGATGTTGATCAGTGCCATTGAGATGATCTTACATGGGGCAGGATCTGGTGCTTTCTAACCATCACTACGCATAGTACTACAGAAACTTGCAAATACAATAAAAACAAGGAAATCACGTCTTTTTACAAAAAAATGATGCGATTTCCTTGTTTTTATTGTATTATTACATTGCAACGTATCTGGCAAGCTTCGAATACATTTTCATATTCATGATGCTGCCTATCATCCAAACGTTATTGACTGTATACAAATAAAAAATACTTATCAGTATACGATAAGTGATTTTTCATTGTATATGTATGATTAAAGCATGGTAGATTCAAGGGATAGAACATACGTGAGAGAACACATATGAAACAGACGGCACCTTCATCCTTGAAAAACTTTCCTTCAAAATGGCTCCTTCCCATTTTTGGATTTCAGCTCTCGGTAATAATAACCATACTGAGCAGCATCATTTTATTCCAACGCCACATAGAAATGAGCATTTCCACAGCCATCATTAGCCTTGGCCTTGACCCTGTACGTACTCAGTTGATTACAACGCTACTACTCACAGCAGCGACAGCAACCATCAGTGCCGCATTAACACGCAAGAAAGCAGGAGCTTTTATAGGAGGCGGTATTGTCTTCTGCTTTTTCTACCTCATCCCTTTCGTTCAAACACAACTCAAACCAATCTATGATCCTGGTGGTCAACGCGAACCACTCAATAGCGTCAGGCTGGTCCAGACCAGTATCATCTTGCTGGCGCTGGGACTACTCAGTACCCTGATTGGTATTGGCGTCGGCCAGATATTCGGGGAAACAGTATGCTCACAGCCCTATCGAGCGCTATATGCCCTCTATCAGCACCTGATCTTGAAATTACGAAAAAAGCCAGCAGACTCAGAACAACAACACGCAACCAACAAAATAACAGCACGCCATAGCGCAACATCTCCGTGGAGACTTGATGGTTGGTTATTAACATTTGGCGTTATTGCAATGATTCTCCTTGCCATACATTCCAGCGATCTTTTCCTGTTTTCGCCCGATGTTGGCATTCACACACAACCACGCTTCACAGATAGTCAGGGGCGGAACATCGTTGGAACGGTCATCCAGAGTACACTGATCAGCCCGGCACTAAACGGGCAACGCCGACCATTTCTGGTCTATCTTCCTCCTTCCTATAAAACACCCCAGGGTCTGCATATGCGTTATCCAGTGCTCTATCTCTTACATGGGACACCGGGAAAAGATATCGACTGGATCACTGGCGGTAAAGCAGACGAGGCAGCGGATAGTCTGATCGCAACCAAAAAAATTCCAGAGCTGATCATGGTCTTTCCCGATGGCAATGGTAGAGCAGGAACAACCAGTGAGTGGGGCAATAGCGCAGACCGGAAACAAATGATGGAAAACTTCCTGGTCAACGACCTTGTGAAATACGTCGATCAACATTTCCGCACAATTGCCAATCCGGCGCACCGAGCGATAGGAGGATTATCGGAGGGAGGATTCGGAGCCATGAACATTGCCATCCACCACCCCAATCTCTTCGACTCTGTCATCTCATTGGGCGGCTATTATCGTGCGGAAGGACTCATCTGGGGCGCCAACCAGACATATCATAAATTAAATAGCCCCATGTTTACTCTACCAGCAACAGAACAGGCATGGAAGCTGCACATGTTTCTGGGGGCGGCTACCAAAGATCAACCATATTATCACGATACTCAGTTATTTATGGCAGAACTCGCAAAGTTGCATATCACCTATCATTTTGATCTACAACAAGGCTATCACTCATGGCATGTCTGGCAACGGCAAATATACGACGCCTTGAAATGGCTCCATTGGGATATGACCAATGGAACGAAAAAGCCAATCCCTCTCCCACAGACAAAGCTACCCAAATTAGCGTAGCAACCTGACCTCTGAGGCAAGATACCTGTTTTGTTGGTATCTTGCCCCCACAACGAGGCCATTTCCTCTTGACATCCGTCTGAAACTGAATCATAATTCAATTATGAATGGTATTTCAGATTTAGATGTGACAACTGATAAGAAACAACCACGTGGAGCTAAACGTCGAGCACGCACGCGGGCAGAACTTCTGGCGGCGGCCCGTCAGGTATTCGCCAACCATGGCTATCACGATGCCAGCATTCAAGACATCACAGCGATAGCTGATGTTGGTGTCGGGACATTTTACCTTCATTTCCGTGACAAAGAAGAAGCCTTTACGATCCTGATTGATGAGGCTTTGCTGATTATAGAAAATCAGGTCGTCTCGGAGGTAGCAGAGCATCAGAAGTTTTCGCTCGCAGTGATCATACGCTCGATTCTTACGCATGCATACGAACAGCGCGATCTTTTTCGCATAGCGCTCACAGGCAAAGAAGTCCCCTCGCGAGCACTACGTATCGAAGATCAAATCGCCAAAGGACTAACACGCGCCCTTGATAGAGTAACAAGCACTGATCTCCAGGGCTATAACATACCGTTACTGGCACGACTAATCACTGGTATTATCGCGCAAGGTATTAGCTGGTGGTTTGATATGAGTGCTCCAGATGTCACACCGGAACAAATGTCAGAGCAGATTTTGCAATTACTACAACATGGTCTTCCTGCTTCGCTATTCGCAGACGAACACGCGGAACAGGAATCAGGCACATAGCAGTACCACCCACCTCACTACGATTAGTCATGATGACATTAGTGAATAGATCCATTGTTGTATTTGTGATTCACCAATAGTTCAGGAAGAAACTGGGCAACGTTTTCCCCAACTGACGCATATCATCCCTGAAAAACAAGATTTTGGGTATGACTTGCCCATAATGAGGAGGATCCTTTTCTATGACTATGCAGGAACATCTTCAAGAAATACCACAGCCGAAAGAAAAACCCATTGTCGGTAACCTGTTAGAACTTACAGGCGGCACCCCTATACAGAAAATGATGCAGTTAGCAAAAGAATACGGCCCTATTTTTCAGCTTTCTTTTCCTGGTCGTCAACTCGTAGTGGTCTCGGGCTATGAACTGGTCAAAGAACTCTCTGATGAAACTCGTTTTGATAAAAAAATCTGGGCACCACTTCAGAATGTACGTGCATTTGGTGGTGACGGTCTGTTTACCTCATGGACCACTGAACCAAACTGGCAGAAAGCCCATAATATTCTCCTGCCAAACTTTGGCAGCAAAGCACTGCAGGGATACTTCCCGGCCATGCTTGATATCGCGGAACAACTCATTGGCAAATGGGACCGCCTGAATGCTGAAGACGAGATTGATGTGCCGAATGATATGACACGTCTTACGCTGGATACCATTGGCCTCAGCGGTTTCGATTACCGCTTCAACTCTTTCTATCGTGAAGATATGCATCCTTTTGTCCACGCGATGGTCGAGGGACTCTCTGAAGCCATGGCGCAAGGCCAACGCCTACCTATCGAAAAGAAATTAGCGATTCGTAAGAACCGTCAGTTTCATGCTAACATTGCTTTCATGAATTCCATAGTGGATCGCATCATTCAAGAACGTCGTGCCAGCGGCGAAGATCTGTCCCAGAAAAAAGATCTCTTGAGCTATATGCTTACTGGCACAGATAGGGCAAGTGGCGAACAGCTTGATGATCTCAACATTCGCTATCAAATCATCACGTTCCTGATTGCCGGTCATGAAACAACCAGCGGCTTACTTTCCTTCGCAATCTACAACCTGATGCACCATCCCGCAGTGCTCCGAGAGGCCTATGCTGAAGTTGATCGCGTTCTCGGTAGCGATCTTACTACCTTGCCCACCAATACCCAGATACATCAGTTACACTACATTACACAAATTCTGGAAGAGACGCTACGCCTGTGGCCGACCGCACCTGCTTTCTCTCTGTATCCACGCAAAGACGAGGAAGTCATCGGTGGAAAATACCTTGTCAACAAGCAACAAGATATCACGGTGCTGATTCCCACACTCCATCGAGATCCATCTGTCTGGGGTGATGATGCGGATGTCTTTGATCCTGACCGCTTCTTCCCTGAACGTTCAAAAGATCGACCAGACGACGCCTTTAAACCATTCGGAAATGGTCAACGCGCCTGTATCGGACGCCAGTTCGCGATGCAAGAGGGTGCGCTGGTCATGGGTATGCTGCTGCAACGCTATAAATTTATTGACCATACCAACTATCAAATGAAGATCAAAGAGACACTGACGCTCAAACCTGATAACTTCAAGATCAAAATCAAAAAACGGACAGATACCAATGGTACGGTGATTACTACGCCAAAGGTGGCTGAGATCAAAGTTGAAGAACATGCATCAGTGGTAAAACCAGAGGTACCCGGACATAATACGCCTCTCCTCATTCTATTCGGTTCCGATCTGGGAACAACTGAGGATACGGCGAATCGTATTGCCGAAGAAGGGGCTACCTATGGCTTTGCAACGTCTATAGCACCACTTGATGACTATACACAAAATCTGCCACAAGAGGGTGCGGTAATTGTTGTCACCGCATCGTATAATGGAACACCACCACATAATGCTGAAAATTTCTGCGCATGGTTACGTTCAGATGAACTCCAATCAAACGCCCTGCAGGGAGTAAAATTCACTGTTTTTGGCTGTGGTAGTCGTGATTATGCCGCAACCTTCCAACGCATTCCCCGCCTCATCGATGAGAAACTCGCGCAGGCTGGTGCGCAACGCATCTATCAACGAGGCGAAAGCGATGATCGCGAAGACACAGATGCTCAATTTGAGGCATGGAGCCAGCAGCTCTGGCGTACCCTCTTTCAAGAACTGGCAATCACGACGAAATTCCCTGACACCACCGACACGAATGCGGCCAATGCTGCATATGAAGTCGATGTGCTGCAATTACCACAGGAACATCCACTGGTTGAGACATTTCATGCTCAGACCATGAAAGTATTGGTCAACCGCGAATTACAGCACCATGACGACGCTCATTCCTCAGAACGCTCCACACGTCACCTGGAATTCGCGTTACCAGCGAACATCAACTATACACCTGGCTTGCACCTGGGCATTATTCCACGCAATAATCACAGACAGATCGAACGGATCATGCGCCGCTTCAACTTTACCACCGATACATACATCATCTTGCATAAAAGTGATAAGCGCAAAACAAATCTGCCA
>Ga0310811_10002983_pt1 | contig 21241 bp, 17 predicted proteins | sample YCmetagenome_FD_207642 | JGI IMG/M metagenome (GOLD analysis project Ga0310811, IMG submission 207642) | Soil microbial communities from experimental microcosm in Duke University, North Carolina, United States - YC | ecosystem: Engineered > Artificial ecosystem > Soil microcosm > Unclassified ...
GAGCATGATGCGGCCACTTGGTGCCGTGGGAGCGGCCATGCTGGCGCTCGTGTTGTTCGCGCACGGCGTGGCGGCCCAATCGGCTTCACCTGAGACGCTTACCGTCGCCGAGGCGACCCGGATCGCACGCGAGGCGAACCCGATGCTCCGGGCCGCGCATTACTCGGCGGAGGCCGCGGCGCAACGGATTGGACCAGCAGGTGCCCTGCCGGACCCCCAGCTCCAGTTTGGCCTGATGAACCGGATGGCGTCGCAGTTCGGCTCAACGGCCGACCCGATGACGATGAACCAGGTGCAGCTGATGCAGATGCTGCCCTGGCCCGGGAAACTCGGGAACGCCCGTCGCGCGGCGGAACACACAGCCGACGCAGCACGGGCGGACGCGGACGACCAGGCTCTGATGCTCGAGGCGCAGGTGCGCATGGCGTATTACGAGGTCGCCGATGCGGACCGGGCTCTCGACGTCATGCGGCGCACTCAGGGCTTGCTGCGGGACTTTCTCCAGGTGAGCACGGCGATGTACGCCGTCGGCAGCGCCGTGCAGCAGGACGTATTGCGGGCGCAAGTGGAGGTGGCCCGCATGGGCGAGGAGATCACGCGCATGGGGCAGGAGCGGGTGGCCATGGCGGCGCGTCTCAATGCGCTGTTCGGTCGCGAGGCGAGCGTTCCAGTCCCCGCGCTGGAATTGCCCGAGCCGGGCGATTCGCTCCCGCCCGTGGACTCGCTCGTCGCGATTGCGCAGGGCCGCCGTCCGGCTCTCCGGGCCGGGACGGAGAGACTCGCAGCGGCGGACGCGGCGCTGGCCGGGGCTCGGCGCGAGCTGTTCCCTGATTTTCAACTGGGATTCGCCTACCAGAGCCGTCCAGCGTTTCCCGACATGATGAGCCTGATGGTGGGCATCAGCCTGCCGATCTTCGCTGGCGGCCGGCAGCTGCCAATGCGACGTCAGATGGCAGCGATGCGTGATATGTCGGCCGCCGAGCTCCTGAATCTCAGGAACGAGACGATCGCTCGCATCGTCGAAACGCGGGCGCGGGCGGTGCGCGATCGCGACCTCGTCCAACTCTACCGCAGCAGCATCCTGCCCCAGGCGCAGGGCGCGGTCCAGGCGGCGCTCTCGAGCTACCGCGTTGGGCGCGTCGCTTTCATGCAGCTCGTGGACAACCAAATGACCGTGAACCAATACCAGATCGAGACCCTCAGGCTGCTCGCCGACTACCAGCAGGCTCTGGGCGAGCTGGTCGCCCTGACGGGAGGACAGCTATGAACCGCATAATCGTCGCCGGGTTGGCCGGCGTTCTCGTGATCGGAGCGTGCCGTGAGAAACCGGCGCCGACCAACATGGCTGCTATGCCAGACATGTCCGCGGGAGGCGCCGACACCGCCAAGAATGTTGGCGAGCGGCAGCCCGTGCGCCTGACTGCGGTGCAGGCTCAGGCCCTCGGCGTCACCTACACGGTGGTCACGCGCGGCCCGCTGCACCGCAGCGTGCGCACCGTTGGGCAGGTCGTCCCGGCAGAGCCCAACCTCGCCGAGATCACACCGAAGGTCGACGGATTCGTAGACCGATTGTTCGTGGACGCAACCGGCGTCCAGGTCAGGCGTGGCGAGCCGCTCCTGGCACTCTACAGTCCAATGCTGGTGTCGGCGCAGGAGGAGCTGCTCACCGCCCTGCATCTTGCGCAAACGATCGATTCGACCGCGCCCGAGGCCTGGCGCAACGCCCAAGACCTGGTGGCTGCGGCGCGACGGCGGCTCGCCTACTGGGACATCTCGGAGGAGCAGATCGAGCGCTTGGAACGAACCGGTGAGGTCACCAAGACGTTGACGCTCGTTGCGCCGTTCGATGGGGTTGTGATGGAGAAGATGGTGGTGGCCGGCCAGAGCGTCATGCCGGGGATGAAGCTGTACCGGCTGGCGAATCTGTCGACCGTGTGGGTCGAAGGCGAGGTGTTCGAGCAGGATCTCGCCCTCATCAGGGTCGGCGCGCCGGTGCGCGTCGAGCTGACCGCCTATCCCGGCCAGACACTCACGGGACGGGTGGCCTTCGTGTGGCCAGTAGTCGACGAGCAAAGTCGCACGGGGAAAGTGCGTGTGGCGCTCGCGAACGCGAAGGGTCTCATCAAGCCGGGGATGTACGCCACTCTGCTCTTCGACGCCACGGTAGGTCGAGATGCCCTGAGCCTGCCTGCGGAAGCCGTCGTCCTGACTGGCGAGCGAAACCTCGTGTTCGTGGTGGGGAAAGACGGTGCTCTCGAACCGCGCCAGGTAACGCTCGGAGCGCGCGCCGGCGACCGGATTCAGGTCCTGGACGGCGTGGCTGAAGGTGAGCGCGTGGTCGCCTCGGCCAATTTCCTGGTCGACGCCGAGTCGCGACTCACGTCGGGAGCCGGGATGGCGGGGATGCCGGGCATGAACATGGAACAGCCGGGCAAGAAGGAGCGGCGTCCATGATCGCCAACCTGATCGCGTGGTCGCTGCGCAACCGATTCCTCGTTTCGCTCGCCACTGCGGCGCTGGTGGTCGCCGGGGTCTGGGCGATCCGCACAACGCCCGTGGATGCGCTACCGGATCTCTCCGACGTGCAGGTAGTCATTCAGACGGAGTTCAGCGAGCAGGCGCCGCAGATCGTCGAGGATCAGGTCACGTATCCCATCGCCTCCGAGATGCTCAAGGTGCCCGGCGCGCGCGTCGTCCGGGGATTCTCGTTCTTCGGAACGTCACTCGTCTACATCCTGTTCGAGGACGGCACCGACCTCTACTGGGCGCGCTCGCGAGTGCTCGAGTACATGAACGGGCTGCGGCAGCGCCTTCCGCAGGGCGTCGAGCCAACCTTGGGCCCGGACGCTACCGGCGTGGGCTGGGTGTTCGAGTACGTCCTGGAGAGCGACTCGCTCGACCTGGCTCAGCTGCGCACGCTCCAGGACTGGTACATCCGCTACCAGCTCACGGCCATCCCCGGCGTCTCGGAAGTGGCGAGCCTCGGCGGCTTCGTAAAGCAATACCAGGTCGAAGTCGATCCCGAGCGCCTGCGGGCGTTCCACATCCCGGTGATGCGCGTCGTCCAGGCGATCGGGACCCACAACGCCGACGTCGGCGCGCGCGTGATCGAAATGGGCGGACGCGAGTACATGATCCGAGGGCTCGGTTATCTCCGCACCGTGACGGACATCGGCAACGTCGCCGTCGGCTCGACCATGGGCGGAACACCGATTCGCGTTTCGGATGTGGCCACCGTCCAGGTGGGGCCCGCGCCCCGACGGGGAGCCGCAGACCTGAATGGCCGCGGTGAGGTCGTCGCCGGCATCGTGATCATGCGGTTCGGCTCGGACGCGCTGAAGACGATCGAAGCCATCAAGGCCCGCGTCGCGGAGGTGCAGCGGACCCTCCCGGCAGGCGTGCGGCTCGTTCCCGTGTACGACCGCTCGGACCTGATTCACCGCGCCATCGGGAACCTGCGCCGCACGCTGCTCGAGGAATCGCTGATCGTGGCGGCGATCTCCCTGCTGTTTCTGTTGCACCTGCGCTCCGCGTTGGTGGCGATCGCCACGCTGCCACTCGGCATCCTGTTCTCGTTCCTCGTGATGCGCTGGATCGGCGTCAACGCCAACATCATGAGCCTGGGCGGCATCGCCATCGCCATCGGGGCGATGGTGGACGCCGCCATCGTGATGATCGAGAACATGCATAAGCACCTCGAGCGCGGCGGGGACCGGCCGCGCTGGGAGGTCGTGTTGGAGGCGACCAAGCAGGTTGCCGCGCCACTCTTTTTCTCCCTGTTGATCATCGCTGTGTCGTTCCTCCCGGTGTTCTCGCTCGAGCAGCAGGAGGGACGGCTGTTCAAGCCGCTGGCGTTCACGAAGACCTTCGCCATGGTAGGGGCGGCCCTGCTTTCCATCACCCTCGTGCCTGTGCTGATGGGGTACCTCGTGCGCGGCAAGATCCGGCCGCAGGACGCGAACCCGGTGAACCGCGGGCTGATGCGCGTCTACCGGCCGGTGATCGCGTGGGTACTGCGGCACCCGTGGCAGGTCGTGGCCGGAGCCGCCGTAGTGCTCGCCGCAACCGCACTTCCCTGGAGCCGCCTGGGCAGTGAGTTCATGCCGCCACTCGACGAGGGATCGCTGCTCTTCATGCCCACCACCGTGCCGGGCGTGTCGATCGCGCAGGCGCGGGAGATCATGCGGCACCAGGACAGTATCCTCGCTTCGTTCCCGGAAGTGGCCACGGTCCTCGGCAAGGTTGGACGCGCCAACACCGCCACCGACCCGGCACCACTCGACATGTACGAGACCACTGTCGTGCTCAAGCCGCGAGAGCTCTGGCGTCCGGGGATGACCACCGACCGTCTGGTGAGCGCCATGGACGAGGCAGTGCGCATGCCGGGCGTGACCAACGCCTGGACAATGCCCATCAAGAATCGTATCGACATGCTCGCGACCGGGGTTCGCACACCGGTCGGCGTGAAGGTGTATGGGCCGAACCTCGACACCCTGCAACGGCTGGGGGAGCGCGTCGAGCGGATCCTCCAGAAGGTCCCGGGGACCCGCAACGTGTTCGCCGAGCGAAATGTCTCGGGATACTACGTGGACGTGGACATCGACCGGGCAGCGGCGGCGCGCTACGGCCTGAACGCGGGCGACCTGCACGACGCCATCATGGCGACGGCGGGTGGTGTGACTGCCGCGACGAGCGTCGAAGGGCGCGAGCGCTACGAGATCAACGTCCGCTACCCGCGCGAGCTACGGGACGACCTTCAGAAGCTCCGCGCGATCGTCGTCCCTACGATGACCGGGCCGCAGATCCCGCTCGGCGAGGTCGCAACCGTCTCGATCGTGCAGGGCCCGATGGCCGTGAAGACCGACAACGCGTTCCCCGTCACCACCGTGTTCGTGGACATCGCGGGTCGTGACTTGGGCGGCTACGTCACCGACGCCGAACGTGTCGTGGCACGTGAGCTGACGCTCCCGCCTGGCTATCGTCTCGCGTGGAGCGGCCAGTTCGAGTTCATGCAGCGAGTGCGCGAGAAGTTGAAGCTGGTCGTGCCGGTGACGCTCGGCATCATCTTCCTCCTGCTCTTCCTCAATTTCCGTAGCGTGCCGCACGCGCTGATCGTGATGGTCGCGTTGCCGTTCGCGCTGGTCGGCGGGGTCTGGTCCATCTGGGTCCTCGGCTACAACACGAGTGTCGCCGTGTGGGTGGGCTTCATCGCGCTGGCGGGCGTGGCCGCCGAGACAGGCGTGGTGATGCTCATCTATCTCGACGAGGCGTTCCATCAGGGCAGGGCGACTCAGGAGTCGTTGACGGTCGCGCAGCTCAGGGAGGCGGTCCATCACGGCGCCGTGGAGCGGCTGCGCCCCGTCATGATGACAGTCACGGCCATCATCGCTGGCCTGGCGCCGATCCTCTGGGGGGAGGGAACGGGCGCCGACGTCATGAAGCGCATCGCCGCGCCGATGGTGGGGGGGATGGTGACCGCCACGCTGCTCACGCTCGCCGTGATTCCGGCCATCTACTTCTTGTGGCGGAGCCGCGCACTGCGCCCGACCCAGTGACTCGGGGCCTGTGCACGGCACGTTCACGCCTGAAGAAGGGCTGCGGCAGGCGGCGCGGGATTCCACGATGAGCGCGCTTGCGCTCTGATGAGCTCTTACCTGCCGGGGGCCATGATCCGAAGGAGCGGCTTGCCCACGATGTTTTCGAGTGGGAGATATACTCGATGCGTACGCGGATCGACCGCCACGGTGTGGGCGTGAAGCATGCGTGCCTCTCCGGCTGGGTGTAGCACCTTGTCTTCTACCACGAATGCACTGACGACCCCGGACTCCGATGCGACATACAATCGGCGCCAGGCGGCGTCCCAGGCAAGGACGTCGGGATCGTCACCCACCCGGTGCGTGGAAAGCACCTTCATGGTCCGCAGATCGACGACCAGTAGCCTCGCGTTTCCCTCACACGAGATGAACGCGAGTCGCCCCGCCTCATCGACCGTAAAGCCGTGCGGATGATCGGCACCCGCCAGGTCGTAGCGGGCGACGATGCGCTCGGTTACCGGGTCGATGGCGACGAGTTGATTGCGAGTCTGGACCGCCACCAGCACGCAATGTGAAACGGAGTCGTAGTGCGTGTTCCCCGCTTCACCACCAAGATCGATCGTCGAGCGCTTGGTGTTCGTCCTGGCGTCGATGACGACGTCCGTGCCTCCCACCTCGTCCGAGACAAACACCTTGTGCTCTATTGGGGCGTACCCGATGCCGTCCGGGAACCGGATGCCGCCGACCCGGGCGCTGATCGTGAGTGTGCGATCATCGATGCCTACGACTTCGTGCCGGCCCGCGGCGGACACGTAGACCATATGATGCGCCGGCACTGCCCAGACGCCGGTCGCTCGGTCCAGTCCTGGAACCTCTCCGATCACCTTTGCAGAGTCGAGGTCGAAGACCACCAGCCGTCCTGCGTTCATGTGATTGATGAACAGACGCCGCGCCACCGGGTCGATACTCTGGTAATCGAAGCGGCTCGCAGGACCGGGGAGGGGAATGTCCTGAACCAGCTGCAGTGGGCCACGAAGCGCCCCAGAAGCTGCCGCAGTCGGAGCGTTCCAGCCTCCGGGCGTCAGTGAAGTCGGCGTGGCAACGCAGTGTTGCGCCTGACCGTCAGCAGCGAGAGGGAACGACAGGACGCTGACGCTGATCGCTAGCGTCCAGAGGATGCGCTGGCCGGCCTCGGAACCGATCAGGCGGGCGGCTCCGCGCTCAGAACCCGCTCCACTTCAGCGAGGCGCGGCTCGATCTCGATCGGCCGGTTGGCGCGCTGCGGCGGCGGTTCAGTCTCCTGGTGGTACTGGGTCACGACCCCCGGGTCCTTGAGGACGTGTCCCGTGAGGATCGCCACGACACGGTCGCTGGCCCGAATGATGCCCTCCTGAACCAAGCGTCGTGTTCCGCCCACGCTCGCCGCGCTCGCCGGCTCGCAGCCCGCGCCGGACGCGTCGACCACCGCTTTGGCCTCGAGAATCTCGTCGTCCGTGACCGTCGTGACCACGCCGTTGGTGTCCCGGATTGCGCGGACTGCCCGTTCGTAGGACGCCGGGTTCCCGATCCGGATCGCGCTCGCCACGGTTTCGGGCTGCACCGTGTGGCGTCGTGCGAACCCGTCGCGGAAGCTCCGGGCGAACGGCGCCGCGCCTGCCGCCTGCACGGCCGCCAGGCGCGGCAGCCGGGTGATCAGGCCACAGTCGCGAGCTTCGCCGAGCGCTTTCCCGAACGCGGCCGTGTTGCCGAGATTGCCGGCCGGCACGACGATCCAGTCGGGCGGGTCCCAATCGAGCTGCTGCAGCAGCTCGAGCACGATCGTCTTCTGACCCTCGAGTCGAAACGGGTTGATCGAGTTGAGGATGTACACCCCCAACCGTTCGCCCGCTTCCCGCGCCAACGCCAGGCAGGCGTCGAAATCGCCGCGCACCAGGAGCGTCCGGGCGCCGTAGGCCAGGATCTGCGCGAGCTTGCCGATGGCGACCAGTCCCCGGGGGACAAAGACGAGGGCCGGGAGCCCGGCGAGCGCCGCGTAGGCGCCGAGCGCGGCCGCGGTGTTCCCGGTCGAGGCGCACGCGACGGCGGTGGCATGGATGCGCCGGGCCTGGGTGACTCCCACGGTCATGCCGCGGTCCTTGAACGACCCGGTGGGATTGTGGCCTTCGTGTTTGAGCAGCAGTTCGGCCACGCCGGCATATGCCGATACCGTCGGACGGTGGAGGAGGGGCGTGTTTCCTTCGGGATAGGTGAGGACATCGCCCGCCGTGGGGAGCACCATCTCGTGGAAGCGCCACACGCCGGAGGCGAACGGCCCGCGTCTCGCGCCGGTGCGTAAATCGAACAGCGCGCGCAGCGCGGCGCCATCCACACCGGACGCGGGAGGCGCGTGCCGGAGCTCGAGCAGGCCGCCGCACTTGCAGCGCACGCGGGCGTCCGTTTCGGCGAACGACTCGCCGCAGTCGGCGCACACCTGCCAGCTCGCTGGCGCGCTCACGCGCCCGCGAGCTTCAGCACATCATTCAGAATACCAGCTGCCGTGACCGCCGGGCCCGCTCCAGGGCCGGTGATCACGAGTGGGTTCTTTTTGTAGCGCATGGTGGTGAAGATAAACTGGTTGTCGGTGCCGCTCAGTGAAGCCAGCGGGCTCCGCGCATCCACCACCACGAGGCCAACCTTGATGCGGCGGCGAGTGGCGATGGCGCGGTAGCGCAGCACGCGGCCACGCGCGCCGGCGGCCGCGACCCGGCGTCGCCAGGGTTCGTCCCATTCTTCGAGCCGCTCCAAAAACTCCGGCAGCGGAAGGCGCCGCGCTTCGTTGGGCACAAGGGACTCGACTGCGATGTCGTCGAGCTCGCCCCGGAAGCCGAGCAGGCGGCCGAGGATCAACGCTTTGCGCGCGACGTCCTGGCCCGAGAGATCCTCCCGGGGGTCGGGCTCCGGGTAGCCTTTCGCCATCGCCCCGCGGAGCGCAGCCGAGAATGGTTGCCCGCGTCCCAGCTCGCCGAACAGAAAACCGAGCGTCCCCGACGGACACGCCTCGACCCGGTCAACCCGGTCGCCGGACTCGATCAGCTTGTCGATCGTGTCGATGATGGGGAGCCCGGCGCCGACGGTCGCCTCGAGCCGCAGCTCGCGATCGTGAGCCTCCGCCGCGGCTCGGATGCGGTCGTATTCGCGTTGCGGTCCTGTGAGCGGGCGCTTGTTGGAGAGCACCACATGCATGCCGGCGGCGAACGCGGCCACGACGACGTCGCTCGTGTCGTCGGCCGTCACGTCCACCAGGACCGGGTTCGCGAGCGCGTGCCCCGCGATCAGGCTCACCGCCCCGGCGGCCGTCCCCCGGTGCCCACCGGGCGTCCTGGCGAGCGATACGCCCCGCGCCTTGGCCGCGGCGAGGATACCCAGGCGGCGCGATGCCAGGCCACGAGCGTCGAACACGAACCCGGAGCGGTCGATTACCCCCACGACCCGGAGCACGGATCCGTCGAGCTTCGTCTTTGCGATCAGGGCGCCCAGGGCGCGGCCGATCTTCCCGAAGCCGAGCAGCACGACGTCCGTGCGGCGTGGGCCGCCCATGGCGCCGCCGCCGATCTTGCTGAGCTGGAAGGCGGCGTGGACCGCCCGCTGTGCCGTGGCCGCGTTGCGGCCGTCCACCACGAGCGAAAGGTTCAGCTCCGAGGATCCCTGGGCGATGGCGATGACGTCGATGCCGGCCTCGGTGAGTGCGGTGAAAGCCCGCGCCGCGACACCCGGCGCGCCGGCCATCCCGAGCCCGACCAGCGCGAGTGTCGCCGCGCCTTTGCGCATTTCGACGCCGTCGATCTCCCGTCGGGCGATCTCCTTGTGGAACGTCGCGAGCAGGCTCGTCCGGGCCCGCGCCGCGCTCGCGTCCGGCACGCTGAAGCAGATGGAGTGCTCGGACGACGCCTGGCTGATGAGCGACACCGAAATTCCTTCGTGCTGCACCGCGGCGAACGTTCGGGCGGCGATCCCGGGCACGCCGAGCATGCCGTTCCCGGTCACGGTGATGAGCGCCTGTCCCGAAACCGCCGAGAGCGCCTTGACGGGGTAGTCGGTGAGCGTGTGGCGCCGGGAGATTTCAGTGCCCGGTGACGCGGGATCTGCAAACGGCCGGATGCGCACGGCGAGGTTACGGTTCCCGATCGGGATCAGCGCGCGGGGATGGAGGACCTTCGCGCCGTAGTAAGCGAGCTCGGCCGCTTCACGGACGTGCAGCTGCGGCACCACCCGCGCGTCGGGGACGACCTTGGGGTCCGCGGTGAGCACGCCCGGCACGTCCTTCCAGAGCGAAACCTCTCGGGCCAAGAGCGCGCGGGCGAGGATCGTGGCCGTGAGGTCCGACCCGCCGCGACCGAGCGTCGCGACATGACCGTCGGGCGTCGCGCCCAGAAAACCCGGCACCACCGGGACGATGCCCCTGGCCAGGAGTGGCGCCAGCGTTTTGCGAGCGGCTCGCTCGGTCCGCGTGAGGTTCGGCGCGGCGCCGCCGAATGTGCCGTCCGTCTTGACGACCAGGGCCGCGTCGACGTACGCCGCGGGACAGCCGGCCGCCTCCAGGGCCGCCGCGAACAGGTGGGCGCTCAGCCGCTCGCCGCGCGCCACGAGGTAATCCAAGGTGCGCGGCGTGATCTCCCTTAGGATGCCGGTCGCCGCGACCAGCTGGTCGAGCTCGCCGAACGCCTGGTCCACGAGGCCTTGCATCTCGTTCCGCCTGGCGCCCGCTGAAAACAGAGCGCGGGCGACCTGTGCGTGCCGCCGGCGCAGCCCAATCGCCGCAGCCCGGAGCGCGCCGCGCTCGCCCCGCGCCACTCTCGCGGCGATTTCGAGCAACGCGTCCGTGACGCCCGCCAGGGCCGACACCACCACGACCACCGGGCCCCGTCGCTGGGACTGCACGATCGAGACGGCCTGCGCGATCGCCGGCGCGTTGGCGAGCGACGCACCGCCGAACTTGTTGACGTGCGGAGGACCGGCGGGTCGGGGCAGATCAGCCGCCGGCAATGGCGGGGACGACCGTGACTTCGTCGCCGTCCTGGAGTGGGGCCTGGAAGCCTCCGCGGAAGCGACTGTCCTCGTCGTTGACGTAGAACACGACGAACTTGTACGGATTCCCCTGGTCGTCGCGGAGCCGGGGCGCGAGCTTCGGATATCGTGCGGCGACGTCGGCCACAGCCTCGCCGAGCGTGCCGCCGTGGGCCTCCATGCTGCGCTGGCCGTCAGCGAACGCAGCGAGCACGGTCGGGATGTGGATCTGTATGGGCATATGCGCTCCTCACGAACTGGGTTCCGGCGCGGTCTCGTAGCCGCCGACGCGCCGCTTGACCACGAAACTCTCGGTCACGACCTCCCATTCCTGCCAGGCCCGGCCCATGGCGTCCGCCACCGCGCTGGTGCAATTGAACGGGGCCAAGGCGACGACGGTCGGGCCTGATCCGCTCAGCGTCGCTCCGTGCGCTCCGGCCGCTCGCGCAGCATTCGTCACGGCGTCGTACCCGCGTACGAGCTCGCGTCGGTAGGGCACGTGCAAAACGTCGTCGAGGGCGACGGCGAGCAATTCGGGGTCTCCCGTGGCGAGCCCGCGCACCAGCGCCGCCCCGCGCGCGGCTGCAAGGGCGGCCGTGGCGTGCGGCACGGATTCCGGGAGTGCGGCGCGGGCCCGCTTCGTCTCGAGCGTGAAGTTGGGAACGGCGAACACGAAGGCGATCGAGGGGTGAATCTCGAGGGCGGTGACGAGGAAGCCGCCTGCCGGACGGTGCAGGGCGAGCGTGGCTCCGCCGTACACGGCGGGCGCCACGTTGTCCGGATGTCCCTCGATCCCGGCACAAAGTGCCAGGAGCGCCTCGGCCTCGAGCTCGATCCCGAGCAGCGCGCTGGCGGCCGCAGCGCCGGCCACGATGGCCGCCGCCGAGGAGCCGAGACCGCGGCCCACGGGAATGTCGGAGTCCGCCGTGAGGGTGAGGCGAGGAACCTCGCGGCGGCCGATGCGGCAGGCGGCGGCGAAGCCACGGTAGAGCAGGTCTTCCTCCGGTGGAACGGGGAGTTCGCCCAGCATCCCACGCCGATCGATCGCGATGGCCGTCGCCGATCGGTCTTCGGCGCACCGCGCCGACACGCGGAGCCACCGCTCGACCGCCATTCCCGCACAGTCGAATCCCGACCCCAGGTTCGACGTCGACCCGGGCACGCGAACCGTCACGCCAGCGGCCATTGGTCCACCAGGGCGGCGACCTCGCGGAGCCGTGGCGCGATGACGGGCGCTTTGGGCAATTCGGACCCTACGGCCTCGATCGTTTTGAGCCCGTGGCCGGTGATACACAGCACGATCTCATCCGTCGGGCCGAGGCGTCCGACGCGCGCCAGCTCGAGCGCCGCAGCCACGGTGACTCCGCCCGCCGTCTCGGCGAACACGCCGGCGGTCTCGGCGAGCAGCCGGATGCCGGCGCGCAGCGCGTCGTCACTCACGGCTTGGGCCCAGCCGCCCGATTCCCGGATTGCCTGGGCCGCGCGCACGCCGTCCGCCGGGTTGCCGATCGCGATCGAGCGCGCGATCGTGTGCGGCACCACGGGGACAATGGCGTCGCCGCCGCGATGGACGAGCTCCACGATGGGCGCGCATCCCGCTGCTTGCGCTCCGAACACACGGGGTGGCGTCCCTTCCACCAGGCCCGCCTCGAGGAACTCGCCGAAGCCTTTGCGCAGCTTCGTCACGAGCGAGCCACCCGCCATGGGAGCCACCACCGCCGCAGGCAACCGCCAGCCGAGCTGTTCCGCGATCTCGAACGCCAGGGTCTTCGAGCCCTCGCCGTAATAGCTGCGCAGGTTGACGTTCAGCACGCCCCAGCCGAACCGGTCGGCCACCTGGGCGCACAGCCGGTTGACGTCGTCATAGGTGCCCTGTACCCGCACGAGGCGGCAACCATATACGCTCGTCGCCACGACCTTTTCCGGCTCCGTCTGGTCGGGAATGAACACCCAGGCGGCGAGCCCGGCGTGGGCGGCGTGCGCGGCCACCGCGTTCGCGAGATTGCCGGTGGACGCACAGCCCACGGTCTCGAGTCCGAACGCCGCGGCGGCGTTGAGCCCGGCGGCCACGACGCGATCCTTGAACGAGAGCGACGGCTGGCAGACGGAATCGTTTTTCACCCAGGCGCGCGCGACGCCGAGCCGCCGCGCGAGGGCGGCGGACTCGATCAGCGGCGTGAACCCCGTGTTCTGAGAGTGCGCCGTGTCGCCCTCGAACGGCAGCCACTCGCGATAGCGCCATAACGTGGGGGCGCGGGCGGCGATGGCGGATCGGTCCGGCAGGTGGCGCGCCGGATCGTACACCGGCTCGAGCGGACCGAGGCATTGGTCGCAGATGGCGACCGGTGCGGCGTCGTGCGTGGCGCCGCAGTTATGGCAGCGCAGCGGCAAGGCGCGAGCGGTGGGTGGTGCGAGCGTCCCTGGCATACGTCCGAGGAACTCCTAAAGCAGAAACGCCCGCAAAGACGAGCCGCGGGCGGTCGCTTTTTAGCAATTGTTTAACGTGGCTGCAATACGCGGCAAATCGCCACGAAGCTTCAGTTGTCGTCCGATACTTACCCGCGCCCGAGCGCCGCGTCAAGATCAGGAAGGCGATACTTTCCTTCCATGGGATCCAAACTGCGGCTCGGCATCCTGGGCGCGACTGGCACCGTCGGCCAGCGCATGATCAGCCTGGTGGACGGCCACCCGCAGTTCGTAGTGACAGCGGTGGCGGCGTCCGACCGCTCCCAGGGCAGGCCGTACGGCGAAGCATGTTCGTGGCGCCTCCCGGGGGAGATGGCGGCCGCTGTTCGCTCGCTGCCCGTGCGATCGCCCGAACCCCCGCTCGACTGCGATGTCGTGTTGTCCAGCCTGCCGGCGGAGGTGGCGGGTGACGTGGAAACGCAGTTCGCCGCGGCGGGATACCCGGTCATCAGCAACTCGTCGTCCCATCGCATGGACGAGGGCGTGCCGCTCCTCGTCCCCGAGATCAATCCAGAGCATCTCGCGCTGCTCGAGCGGCGCCGGGGCAGGGGCTTCATCGTCACCAACCCGAATTGTTCTACGATCATGCTGTCACTGGCGCTGGCTCCGCTGCACGCCCGCTTCGGAGTGGAGGCGGCAGTGGTCACGACGATGCAGGCGATCTCCGGCGCGGGGTACCCGGGCGTCGCGTCGCTCGACATCGTGGATAACGTGGTGCCGTTTATCGCCAATGAAGAGGAGAAAATCGAGCGGGAGACCCTCAAGATCCTCGGCCGGGAGGAGGGTGGAACGGTCCGGCCCGCCGACTTCGCACTGAGCGCTCAATGTCATCGCGTCCCCGTGGTGGACGGGCACATGGCCGCGGTGCGGGTGCGGCTGGGCCGGCCGGCCGAGCCGCGCGAGCTGAGCGAGGCGTTCACGTCATTCCGCGGCCTGCCGCAGGAGCTCGCGCTCCCCACCGCGCCGCCGTGCCCGATTCTCGTGCGCCATGAGCCGGACCGCCCGCAGCCCCGGTTGGACCGGGATGCGGGCGGCGGCATGAGCATCACCGTCGGCCGCATCACGCGCGACCACGTGCTCGGGCACCGCTTCGTGGTGCTGAGCCACAATACGATCCGCGGCGCGGCGGGCGCGGCGCTCCTGAACGCCGAGCTGTTGCTCGCCCGGGGGCATATCGACGCAGCGGGGACGCGGCCCTAGTCGCTGAGGCCGTCTCAGTAGCGCGGCATCGACCGGTCCACCTCCGCCGCCCACGCTTCAATGCCGCCCCGCAGGCTTCTGACCTTCGAGAAACCCGCGGCCCGCAGGATCTCGAGCGCCCGCATCGAGCGCACGCCCTTGTGGCACTGCGTCACGATCTCCTTGTGGCCGTCCAACTCGGCGAGCCGTTGCGGAAGCTCACTCAACGGAATCAACCGCGCCCCCGGGATACGGCAGATCTCCCATTCCCTCGTTTCGCGCACGTCCACGAGATCGAGATCCGGGTTGTCTCTGAGATCGCGAGCCAGGTCAGTCGCTGTGATCTCCGAGCCCTCGTAGGCGGGAGCTGCGCCGATCCCGCAGAAGGCCTCGTAATCGATCAGCTCGCGCACCGATGGATTGTGGCCGCACACCGGGCAGTCGGGATCCTTGCGGAGCGTGAGCTCCCGGAAGCGCAACTTCAACGCGTCGAACAGGACCAGCCGTCCTACCAGCGTGTCGCCGGCGCCCAGGATCAGCTTCAGCGTCTCCAGTGCCTGGATGCTCCCGATGATCCCGGGCAAAACGCCCAGCACGCCGCCCTCCGCGCACGACGGGACGAGCCCGGGCGGTGGGGGCTCCGGGTACAGGCAACGGTAGCACGGGCCCGCCGCGGCGTGGAACACCGAGGCTTGACCCTCGAAGCGGAAGATCGAGCCATAGACGTTCGGCTTGCCGAGCAGCACGCACGCGTCGTTCACGAGGTAGCGAGTGGGGAAGTTGTCGGTGCCGTCCGCAACGATGTCGAAGGCGCCCAGGATCTCGAGCGCGTTCTCCGACGTGAGCCGCACGGGGAATGTCTCAACCTGTACGTGTGGGTTGAGGTCTTGCAGCCGCGCCACCGCCGACTCGAGCTTCGGCCGTCCAACCCCGCTCGTCCCGTGCAGGATCTGGCGCTGCAAGTTCGTCGCGTCTACCACGTCGAAGTCCACGAGGCCGATCGTGCCGACGCCCGCCGCCGCGAGGTAGAGCGCGGCGGGCGAGCCCAACCCGCCGGCCCCGACGAGCAGCACGCGCGCCGCCTTGATCCGGCGCTGCCCACCGGGGCCTACCTCCGGCAGGATGAGGTGGCGCGAGTAGCGGAGGATCTCCGCGTGATCGAGCTGCGGCAATGCAGTCACCGACATGATCAGGACTCCTTCACCACGAGTTGGCGCTCCCGGATCGTACCGGTGGCGACATACGTGCCCAACAGACGCACCGAACCGGCGCCCCCCGTTTCCGCCGTGAGCTCGGCCAGCGCCGCCCCGACCTCGATCGGGTCCCCGAGCACGTCCAGGTAGAATACGTACTCCCAGGGCCGGCCGGCGATGGGGCGCGACTCGATCTTGGACAGGTCGAGGCCGCGCCGCGCGAACGGGCCCAGGGCGCGGTGCAGGGACCCGGGCACGTTCGCAAGGGAGATCACGAGCGATGTCTTGCACGGTCCGGTCCGCTGCCCCGGTGCGGGGTGGCGGGACACCAGAAGAAACCGCGTGAAATTGGCTGGATGATCCTCGATCCCCGCGTCCAGCACGCTGCCGCCGTACAGCTGCGCCGCCAGATCGGACGCGATCGCCGCGTCCGCCGCCACCCGGTCGTCCATCAGATCTCGCACGCTCCCCGCCGTGTCGTACGCCGGCACGGCGGTCATCATCGGGTGAGCGGCAAAGAACTGCGCGCATTGCGCCAGCGCGACCGGATGCGAAGCGACCCGGCGGACCTGCGGCAAGGTGGTTCCGGGTCGGACGATCAGGCAGTGACGCACCCGCACCTCGGTCTCCCCCACGATGCACAGGCCGTGAGCGCGGAGCTGGTCGTAGTTCTCGTGGATCGACCCGGTGAGCGAGTTCTCGATCGGGACGACCCCGCGCTCGGCGCCGCCCAGCGCCACGGTCTCGAACAGCTCCGGAAAGTCGCGGCACGGAACGACCCGGATATCCGATCGATGCGTTGCGAGGGCGGCCGCATGGCTGTACGATCCGGCCTCGCCCGCGATGGCGACCGCGATCACCCGTCCAGCTCCGCGCGGCGAGTCAGGGCCACGACCTTCCAGAAGACGTCGCGGACGTCCTCGGAAGGCAGACCCACTTCTCGGGCCAGCGCTGATGCCCGGCGGATCACCGTGGCCTCCTGGGGCGGATCGACGGTGGGGAGGCCGGCGGCGCGTTTCGCCGCCGCGGTGCAGCGGGCCGCGCTCACCCGATCCCGGATCAGACCGACGAGTGCCCGATCGATGCGCTCGATTTCGGCGCGCAGCCGTGCCAGCTCGGCGCTCATGCCGCCCGGCCTTCCTGGACCGCACCTTCCCGTGGACCGGAAAGACGGCGACCCGCGGCTGCGGCGAACGGTCTCACGACCCGCATCAACTGGTCAAACTGCTCGGGGGAGAGCGATTGCTCGCCGTCGGACCAGGCTTCGGCGGGCCGCGGGTGCACCTCGACGATGAGGCCGTCGGCGCCCGCCGCCACCGCGGCGCAGGCCAGCGACGTGACGAGATCCGCTCGCCCCGCCGCGTGACTCGGATCGACGATCACCGGAAGGTGCGTCTCTTGCCGCAACAGCGGGATCGCGGCGATGTCGAGCGTGTTGCGCGTATCGGTCTCGAACGTCCGGATGCCGCGCTCGCACAGAATCACGTCCGGGTTGCCGGCGGCCAGCACGTATTCTGCCGCGAGCAACAGCTCGGTGATGGTGGCCGCCATGCCGCGCTTCAGCAGCACCGGCCGACGCACGCGACCCACCTCGCAGAGCAACGGGTAGTTCTGCATGTTGCGGGCGCCGACCTGCAACACGTCCGCGTGCTCCGCCACCACCTCGACGTCACGGGGATCGAGCACCTCAGTCACCACGGGGAGCCCCGTGTCGCAGCGGCATTCGGCGAGCAGCCGCAGCCCCTCCCGCTCCAGGCCGCGGAACGAGTAGGGAGAGGTGCGCGGCTTGAACGCGCCGCCGCGCAATGCCGCGGCGCCGGCGCGCTGCACGGCGTGCGCCGTTTCGCGGAGCATCTCGAGTCCCTCGACCGCACACGGGCCCGCGATGACGAGCAGCTCCGTGCCACCCACCAGCGCCCGCGCGCCGTCGCCGACCCGGATCAGCGTGCGGCCGCCGTCCGGCGCGAGCGCCAGGCCGGCGAGGCGGTACGGAGTCTGCCAGGCCGTTATGCCCGCCACGCCGGGAAGGGCCGCGACCGCGGCGCTCCGAAGTTCCACGGCGTCTCCCAGGCAACCGATCACCACGCGGCCACCTTGGTCGACCGCGTAACTGCGCACCCCGTACGACTCGACGTGCTCGCGTATCCCGTCGATCATGGCCGCCGTTGCATCCACACGTGTCACGATGATCATCGAGCCCCCTTGCAGCCGAAATAAAAAGCGGCCCGCTGTCGTAGCGGGCCGCCGTATCGCTTGGAGAATCGTCGCTGTTGCTATCTAGTCGCGCGCATCTCTCCAGCCACGGCCCGCACGGCGGGACGCGTAAAAGAAGGAGAACGTAAAATAGGACTGGCGCGACATCATGACACCGATGATAGGTCGCGGGCGGCGAGTCGTCAACAGGCGAACTAACGCGCCGGGGTGATATCCGTGACCGGAAGATCCCAGTGCGCCAGCAGGATCTCGAAGCGCCGCTGCTCCTCGCGCCGGTAGGTCTCCTGGTCGGGCCACAGCTCCTTGATCCACGCCTCCTCCTGGGGATTTGCGCTCGTCGCGACCCCGGAGTTCCGGAACCTGATCGTCACGCGATAATCCCAGCGAGCATCCTCGGTCATGTGATTGGCGGGCGTTTCGATCTTCACTGAGAGTGCGCGGCCACTCTCCACCAGCCTCTTGAGCAGCGGGTAATGGTTCTTGAGAAAGAGCTGCAGGAACTCCTGCTGGTGGCCCCATTGCAGCTTGTAGTAGTACTCCATGGTGTACGGCTGGTCGGCGGCGGCCTGCGGTGGGGCGCCCTGGGCAGCAAGGGGTCGGGCCGCCAAGGCGAGGCAAAGCGCGATCACGTTCGGTCTCATCGATCCTCCGGGTTGCTCCAAGGTTAATGCGGGACAGTAGCTTATAGGCATGGGACAGAAACTCCGCAGCCGGCTCATCACCGAAGGTGTGCAGCGCACGCCCAACCGCGCGATGTTGCGCGCGGTGGGATTCGGGGACGCGGACTTCGCCAAGCCCATCGTCGCGATCGCGAACGCCCATTCGACCATCACCCCGTGCAACGCCCGGCTCGACGAGCTGGCGCGCCGTGCCGAAGCGGCGGTCCGTGCGGCGGGCGCGATGCCGCAGCTGTTCGGTACCATCACCGTGAGCGACGGCATTTCCATGGGAACCGAGGGCATGAAGTACTCGCTCGTTTCCCGGGAGGTGATCGCGGATTCGATCGAGACGGTGTGCAACGCGCAGTGCGTGGATGGCGTACTCGCGATCGGCGGCTGCGACAAGAACATGCCGGGCGCCATGATCGCGTTCGCCCGGCTCGACATCCCGGCGGTGTTCGTGTACGGCGGCACCATCAAGCCCGGTCATTACCAGGGTCGCGATCTCACGGTGGTGAGCGCCTTCGAGGCCGTGGGCGAATACAGCGCCAAGAAGCTGAGCGACGCCGATCTGCTGGAAGTCGAGCGGCGGGCGTGCCCGGGCGCCGGGGCCTGCGGCGGCATGTTCACGGCCAATACCATGTCTGCGGCGATCGAGGCGATGGGGATGAGCCTCCCCTACTCCTCCACGATGGCCGCCGAAGACACCGAGAAGATCGAAAGCGCGGCCCGCTCGGCGGAGGTGTTGGTGGACGCCGTGCGCCACCAGCGCACGCCGCGCCGCATCCTGACGCGCCGGGCGTTCGACAACGCCATCGCCGTCGTCATGGCGCTCGGCGGCTCGACCAACGCCGTGCTGCACCTGCTGGCCATCGCCCACGCCGTGGGCGTGCCGCTCGCGCTCGACGACTTCGAAGCCGTGCGCAGCAGGGTGCCGGTGCTGTGCGACCTCAAGCCGTCGGGTCGGTTCGTGACGACGGACCTTCATGCGGCCGGAGGCGTGCCGCAGGTCATGAAGATCCTGCTCGCCCACGGCGTGCTGGACGGCGATGCGCTGACCGTTTCGGGTAAGACGGTGGCAGAAGTACTGGGTGACGTTCCCGCCGAGCCGCGTCCCGATCAGGAGGTGATCCGGCCGTGGGGACGGCCGCTCTATCCCCAGGGGCACCTCGCGATCCTGCGCGGCAACCTCGCACCGGACGGTGGCGTCGCAAAGATCACGGGGATCAAGCATCGCAGCATCACCGGCCCGGCGCGGGTGTTCGACTGCGAAGAGGACTGTCTCGCCGCCATTCTCGCCGGCAAGATCCAGCCGGGGGACGTCGTGGTGATCCGCTACGAGGGTCCCAAGGGAGGCCCCGGGATGCGGGAAATGCTGTCACCCACCTCGGCCATTATCGGCGCCGGGTTGGGTGATTCCGTGGGTCTCGTCACCGACGGGCGGTTTTCGGGCGGCACGTACGGTCTCGTCGTGGGTCACGTCGCGCCGGAAGCCGCTGTCGGGGGTCCGCTCGCGGTGGTGCGGGACGGGGACCGCATCACGATCGACGCCGATCAGCGGGCGCTCGAGGTGCACGTCGCGGCGCCGGAGCTCGCCGCACGGCGCGAGGCGTGGACGGCGCCGCCACCCAGGTATACGAGCGGAGTGTTGGCGAAGTACGCGAGGCTCGTGTCCAGCGCGAGCGTGGGGGCGGTGACGGACTAACGAGCCGCCGACCCGCCGAGCCGCTGAGTGGACGCCGAGACCGCAGTGGCGAGGGAAGGCCGCTCGGGCTGACGCACGAGCGCCGCGATGTGCTGTCCCATCTCTCGCGTTCCCATGACCTGATCGCCCGGTCCGGCGATGTCCGCAGTGCGCGCGCCCCGCTCGAGCGCGAGCGCGATGGCCCGCTCCACGGCGGCGGCAGGCTCGGCAAGGCCGAGCCCATGCCGGAGCAAGAGCGCCACGGTGGCGATGGCACCGATCGGATTCGCCACGTCCCGTCCCGCGAGGTCCGGCGCCGAGCCGTGGACGGGTTCGAACAGACCCGGTCCCGGACCGAGCGACGCCGACGGCAACATCCCCAGGGAGCCCGCGAGCACCGCCGCCTCGTCGCTCAGGATGTCGCCGAACATGTTTTCGGTCACCAGCACGTCGACTCCCGAGGGCGCGCTCACGAGCCGCATCGCGGCCGTATCCACGTAACAGTGCTCCAGCGTGACGTCGGGGAACTCGGCCGCCAGTCGTGTGACCGTCTCGCGCCACAGCTGCGACGTCTCGAGCACGTTGGCTTTGTCGACGGAGAGGAGGCGCCGCCGCCGCGTCTGCGCCGCCGTGAATGCGACGCGGGCAACCCGCTCCACCTCGGCCGCGGAGTAGCGCAGTGTGTTGATCGCCGTGCCATCGACGCGCCCCCGTGGCTCTCCGTAATACAGTCCGCCCGTAAGCTCGCGGACGATGAGGAGATCCACGCCCGTGAGCCGTTCGGGTTTGAGAGGAGACGCGTGCATCAGCGCCGGATGCACGGCGACCGGGCGCAGATTGGCGTACACGCCGAGCAGTGCCCGCAACGCGAGCAATCCCGTTTCCGGGCGCCGCTGGCGCGGTTCGCCGTCGAGTGCTGGGTCGCCCACCGCGCCGAGCAGAACCGCATCCGCCTGACGCACGGCCTCACGGGTCCCGTGGGGCAGGGGATCGCCGGCGACCCGGACGGCTGCCGCTCCGACCGGATATTCGCGCGCGGCGAAACGCAGGCCGTAGCGTGCGGCGAGGGCATCGAGCACGCGCCGCGCCTGGCCGATCACCTCGGGGCCGATCCCGTCGCCGGGGAGCACGGCGATGGTGTACTGCTTCACGCCTCCCGCCCCTGTTCGTAGGCCGCGATCCGGTCCACGGCGAGCAGCGTACGGCCGATCTCGTCGAGACCCCGGAGCAGCATGTCGCGCTGGTAGTGCTCCATTGCGAACGTCGCCC
>Ga0310811_10002985_pt1 | contig 21237 bp, 15 predicted proteins | sample YCmetagenome_FD_207642 | JGI IMG/M metagenome (GOLD analysis project Ga0310811, IMG submission 207642) | Soil microbial communities from experimental microcosm in Duke University, North Carolina, United States - YC | ecosystem: Engineered > Artificial ecosystem > Soil microcosm > Unclassified ...
ACCCGGGTCACGCCGAGCGGCAGGTCGAGGTCGGCGGCCAGGTCCGCGACCGAGCGCGGCCGGATGCGGCAGAGCGTGAGCACCGCCGCCTGCTCCGGGCTGAGCATCGGGTCGCGGGCCGGATCGCCGTCCGCGGTGACCAGCGAGAGCAGGTCGAGCAGCACCGGGGAGGGGCGGGCCCGCCCCCGGGTGAGCGCGTAGAGCCGCACGAGCGGCCCGGCCTGCTCGTCGTACCAGGATGCGCGGTCGTTCGTCGGCATCACGGAGCCTGCGGCCGTCCGTCGCGCATCGGGACGAACATGTGCTCGCCCACCTGCTTGACCAGCCTGGCCATCTCGTAGGCGACCAGGCCGATGTCGCTGTCCGCGTCGGCGAACACGGCCAGGCACGCGCCGGAGCCGGCCGCGACCACGAACAGGAAGCCGTCGTCGAACTCGACCATGCTCTGGCGCACCGAGCCGGCCCCGAACTGCCGGGTGGCGCCTTTGGCCAGACTGTTGAAGCCGCTGGCGACCGCGGCCAGGTGCTCGCGGTCCTCGCGGGTCAGGCCGCGCGAGGCGGCGATCGCCAGTCCATCGGTGGACAGCAGCACCGCGTGCCGGATCGCCGGTGTGCGCGCGGTGAGCTCGTCGAGCAGCCAGTTGACCTCGCTGGCGGTGGTTCCGGTCACCGGGTTTCCCCTCTGTCGTCGTGGTCCGCCGGCCGCGGCACGCCGGTCGGACCGGTCGTCGCGGCGGTCGCGGCGCCGGGCGCCCGGCCGGTGGGCGCCGGCGGCGCTGCCGACTGTGCTGACTGCCCGGGCTGTCCGGGCTGTGCAGGCTGTCCGGGTCGCGGGCCGGTCGGCTCCTCGGCCCGGCCGAGCGTGAATCCCCGCTGGAACGCGGACATGGTCGCCCGGTTCTGCTCGGGGCTGCGCGGCGGACGCGGCCCGGCCGGGGCGGCCGGCTGCGCCGGCGTGTCCGCGGCGGCGCCCGGATCGCGACGCAACTGCGGGGCCAGGTTGGCCTGGCGTACCCGGCGCGGCAGGCCGTCCGGGCCGAGTTCCGCGAACAGTTCGCCGGTGTCCGCCAGGTCGGCTTGATCTGCCTGTTCTGCCTGATCCGGCTGGTCTGCCTTGTCCGTCCGGCCCGCGGGACCGGCCGCGGACCGGAACGCGCGCCGCGGCGGGGAGAGCAGGTCGGCGAACGGCCTCGGCCGCGCGGCGCCGGCCGGCCGCGCGCCGTGCCCGTTGGCGTGCGGGACGGAGGGCGCGGTCGCGGGCCGGACGACCGCGTCCGCATCGGTCTCCGAGCCCGCATCCTGTTCCGCGGCGGCCGACTCGGCGCTCCGATCGGATACGGGTACTGCGACGTTGCCGCCAGAGGACGGTGTGGACGCCGCTCCCGCCGCGTCCGGCACGTCCGCATCCGCGACAGCCCCCTGCGACGCCCGGACCGGGCGTCGTCCGGCCTTCGCGTCCGCTCCCGTAGCCCCCGCTGCCGCCGCCGCTCCCGCCGCCGCCGCTCCCGCCGCCCCCGCGAGCGCGGTACGCCCGGGACCGGCCAGCGGTCCGTGCGGCATGGCGCCGCTCACCCCGAGGTCGTGCTCGGGCAGCGGCGTCTCGGCGGTGTCGCCCGGCGGCTGCATCACGGCGCTGGGGATGAGCACCACCGCGGTGATCCCCCCGTACGCCGACGCGCACAGGCTCACCCGCACGTCGTGGCGACGGGCCAGCCGGGAGACCACGAACAGGCCGAGCCGGTCGCTGTCGAACAGGTCGTCGCCGCTGGACTCGCCGATGCGCCGGTTCGCCTCGCGCAGCGCCTCCGGGCTCATCCCGAGCCCGCGGTCCTCGATCTCGATGGCGAAGCCGGAGCCGACCGGCTCTCCGCCGACCACGACACGGGTGTGCGGCGGGGAGAACGAGGTGGCGTTCTCGACCAGTTCGGCCAGCAGGTGCGTCAGGTCGGCCACCACCGGCCCGAGCACCCGGGCCCGCGGCATCCGGCGCACCTCGACCCGCGGGTAGTCCTCGGCCTCGGCCGCCGCCGCGCGTACCACGTCGGTCAGGTCCACCGGGTGCCGCCAGGCCCGGCCCGGGGTCGCGCCGGACAGGATGATCAGGCCCTCGGCGTGCCGGCGCATCCGGGTGGCCAGGTGGTCGAGCCGGAACAGGTCCTCGAGGTGGTCCGGCTCCTCGATCCGCCGCTCCATCGCGTCCAGCAGCGCGAGCTGACGGTGCACCAGGACCTGGCTGCGCCGGGCCAGGTTGAGGAAGACCCCGGAGACGCCGGAGACCAGTTCGGCCCGCTCGACCGCGGCCTGCATGGCGGCGCGCGACGCGACGGCGAGGGCGTCGGCGACCTGGCCGAGTTCGCCCGCGTCCGGATCCAGTGGAGGCGCCTGCTCGCCCGGCTCGACCACCTGCCCGGCGCGCAGCCGGGCCATGGTGTCCGGCAGCCGCCGCCCGGCCAGGTCGAGCGCGTAGTCGCGCAGCCCCACCAGGTCCGTCACCAGCCGCCGGCCGATCCCCACGGAGATCAGCAGGCTGATGACGAGGGCGAAGAGGCCGAGCAGCACGCCGAAGCCGGAACCGGTGGTCAGCAGCCGCTTGTAGGGGGCTGAGGAGGCCGGGGTGGCGGCCGCTCGCTGCGCGTCGTCCAGCGCGGTCAGCACGCCGGGCGCGGCGGCGTTCCAGACCGGCGCCGGGGCGGCGGCCGGCCCCTCCTTGCCGGGGCCGGCCGCGAGCACGATGTTCTGCAGGTTCGTCAGCTGGTCGCCGGCGGCGCCGCGGGTCGGGTCGGGAAGCGTCGTCGAGGCCTGCCGCAGATAGCCGCGTTCGGCGTACACGGCGCCGGTGAACTGCTGGTACGACGCCGGGCTGAGCGTGCCGGCGGCGTGCGCCCCGGCGAGCACCGCGTCCTGCACGGCCAGCTGTTCGCGCGCCTCGGACAGCGCGACGGCCGCCTGCGCGGTGGCCGGGGCGCCGGAGATCCCGGCGAGCGCGGACTGCGCGGCGAACGCGTCGTCCACGGCGGCGGTGTAGCCGCGCAGCGCGCCCGCCTCGGTGGTGGAGCGGTCGAGCACCGTGGTGCGCAACGTGGAGAGCCCTGATATCGCGGAGACGGCGGCGGTCAGCCGGGCGGAGAGCGCCGGGCTGAGGTCGGCGGCCGAGGCGGCCGACCGGCCGATCCCGGCGCGCAGCGCGGAGAGCGCGGTCCGGCTCGCCGCCATCCGAGAGCTGAGCAGCGTCGGATCCGCGCCCGGCACGGCGAGGTAGGCGCCGGCCGCCGAGCGCTCCGCCTGCAGCGCGGCGACCGCGCCGTCCAGCGACGTCGACACGGTCGAGTCCAGGGTGCGCAGCTGTGACTGGGCGAACGCCGCGCTGATGGTGTTGACGGCGGCGATGCCCCACAGCGAGGTCAGCGAGACGACCGGCAGCGCCAGCAGGCAGACGATGCGCGCACGGACGGTGCGCGGGGTCAGCCGCGAGCGGTTGCGGGAGCGGGACCGGTACGCCCGGGCCGCGGGCGGCTGGCCCTCGGCCGGCCGGGCGTGCGCGGCGCGCCGGGGACGGCGCGCCTCGGCGGGGGATCCGTTGACGGCGGCGGTGGGCGCGGTCATCGGCCGCCCGGGCTGTTCCCTCGGTGAGCGGGCGGTGCGTTGTCTGGGCCGAGGCCGCCCGGGCTGTTCCCTCGGTGAGCGGGCGGTGCGTTGTCTGGGCCGAGGCCGCCCGGGCTGTTCCCTCGGTGAGCGGGCGGTGCGTTGTCTGGGCCGAGGCCGCCCGGGCTGTGGGCTCGGCCAGACCGTACGACGCGGCGGCGGGGGAGCGCCCGTGCCCGTTGTCCGAGAGCCCGACGTAGGCTGCGGTCAGGAACAGGTAGGAGCCGAGGCCGACGGTGAGCGGGAAGATGAAGTCCATCGCCGTCGCCCCGGACGGCGGCGGCGCGCCCTGGCTCACCTGCACGTGCACGGCGGCCATCCCGGTGTAGTGCATCGCGCTGACCGCCACGCCCATCACCAGGCTCGCGCCGAGGGTGGCGAGCGGGTTGCGGATGGACAGCGACGCCCACAGCGCCGCGGTCGAGGCGACGGTGGAGATCACCACGGAGCCGACGACCTCCCACGGCGCGTAGTGGATGACGCCGTCGATGTGCACCGCGGACATGCCGATGTAGTGCATCGCCGCGACGCCGAGCCCGGTGGCCAGCCCGCCGGCGAGCAGCGAGACCGGCCGGCCGCGGCCGTGCGCGACGACGAACACGCCGGCGCCGACGAACAGGATCGCCACGAACAGGCTCAGCAGGGTCAGCGGGACGTTGTAGCGCACCTGGGAGCCGACCACGGTGAAGCCGAGCATGGCGATGAAGTGCATGGTCCAGATCCCGGTGCCGATCGCCACGGCCGCGGCGAGCAGCCAGTTGCGCCGGGAGCGGTGGCCGGCGGCGTGCACGGCGCGTAGCGTCGCCCGCAGCCCGAGGGCGCCGCCGACGCAGGCCATCAGGTAGGACAGCACCGGGGTCAGCCAACCGAACCCGGTCTCGCTGATCGTCCCCATCGAACCCATGGCTCCCCATTCGTGGTCATTTCGTTATCCGAGGCAGACCCCGACGATGGCACGAGGCTCGGGCGGCCCGAGGCTTTTTCCCAGAACTTTTCGAAGATCTTGGCGGGCGCCGGGCGCACTGGGGCCGACTGCAAGGCAGCCGAGCGTGGCGGGAACATGACGTACCGTGAGGATTCGTGGGGCGGCGCCTCCGGTTCACGCCGGGGGACGGCGCGCCGCGCGCTGCCCGCGAGGCCGTGGGGAGCCGACGGAGCGTCGAGAAAACGGCCGGGACGGACGGGTGCGCTGCGGTATGGAGTGGCGGGTCGTTTGTCCGGATTCGCGCGGTGGCCGGGGTTTCTGGCGCCGGGTCGGCAGCGGCGGCGCTCCGGCCCCGGAGCGCGCGGCCGCCCTCGCGCGCCGTCCCCCGATCCGGTGAGCGGCGCATGCGCGGGCGCACGGCCCCGCGCCGCCGCGGCGGCAGTCTCCCGCCGACGCCGGTGCGGCCGACCCGCCGCCGCGCGCCCGCCCTTCTGCCTTCCCGCTACGCGCCCAGGAGGGAAGACACTCCCTAGCGCAGCCCCTGCGCCAACGGCAGGGTGCGGGCGATCGCGAGGTGGTGCCTGCGGTCGCAGAACTCGAGGACGGCGCCGCCGCTCTCCGCGGCCGCGTGCGCGCCGACCCGGGCGAGTTCGAGCTCGTTGCCGTCGCGCGCGGAGACGGTGACGAAGCCGGCGGCGGCGGTCTCGCCGGCCCGCCCGGCCGGGCCGACCACGATCGAGGCGGCGCCGGTCACCCCGGAGGGCAGGAAGCCGGCGGGCGCGGCCAGGTCGATCGCGCCGCCGATGGTGCGCGGCCACTGCTTGACCCAGCCCGTCGCGTGCCACCAGGTCGCGGTGCGCGGGCCCGCGGTGCCGGTCAGCGCGCAGCCGCGCGGCGCCCGGGCGTCGATCTCGGCCGGCTGCCAGGCGATCTCGGCGTGCCGGGGCCCGGGCACCGGGCCGCGCCCGGGCAGCAGCAGCGAGGCGAGCAGCCCGGTGACCGCCGCCCGGTCCAGCGGCACCAGCGGCCCGAGCCGCCCGCCGGTCGCGTCGTCCCGGCTCAGCTGGCTGAACACGTTCTGCGCCGCGCGCGTGGCCAGCTGCGCGAGCCCGCGTTCGCCCTGGCAGAGCTTGGCCGCCCGGTTCAGCAGCGCCGGATGGTAGGTCAGGGCGAGCACCGCGTAGGCGCGGGTGCGCCCGCCGGGTCCGGGCACCTGGTAGAGCAGTTGGACGCGGCGCACCGTGCCGGCCGCCGGGGCCGTGTTCAGGCATTCGCCGAGCCGGGCGGCGAGGTCGCGGGTGTCGGCACCGCGCAGCACGCTGGTGGCGATCTCCGCGACGGCCAGCAGCTCCGGGGCCGCGCCCGGCTTCGCGTGCAGCACCAGGGCGGGTTCGAGCGCGCCGGAGACCGGCGGCAGCCAGTGCAGTCCGCCGAGCCCGAACGGTTCGGGTTCACGCGCCGTCAGCGCCGGCGCCCGCCGCAGCCTGCGCCGGGTGCCGCGCACACGGAACCAGCCGAGCGGGCCGGCGGCCGGGTTCGGCGGTGCGGGCGCGGGCTTGCCGGGGGAGCGGGGCGGGGCGGGGGCAGGCGGCCTGGCCGCCTGACCACGGGTCTGCTGTTGGTGCGTGGCCACGTTCGCAGTGTGGCACAGCTCTGCCTCGCACCGGACGGTTGGCGCCGCACCCCGGCGCATGTTTCGCTTTCGCAGGATACACACGCAAGCGTCCGGCCTTTTGCGGAAAAGTTTCCGCAAGATGTGGAACTCTTGCGGAACAGCTGCTAACTTCTCACGCCGTGGCCCGACAAGGGGGGCCTGCGGGGCACTGGAGCAGTCCCGTGATCACGTGCTCATCCATGTGGAGAAATGGAGCTCGTGTGATGCGACGGAGCATCTCTACGGGTCTGTACCGGATATCTGTGGCCACGACGTCGACCGCGACGCTGCGCGTGCCACCGACCGCGCGCGGCGGCGGCTCGTCCGGCACCGCGCGCTGCAAGACCCTGATAGCGCAATTCGAGCACCGGTCCTCCGGCGCCGAGGTCGCCCCACCGCCGTGTGATCATCCTCTCAGCGCCGCCGCTGTCCGCCCGCGTTCCACCGCCGCGCAACCGCCGTGGCTACGGTGCTCGGCCAGGGCTTCGACGAGGCGGGAGGGGTCGGCGGCCGCGGTCGGTCCGGCACCGTCCGGCGGCTGATCGTCCCGCGGGCCCCACCCGGGCCCAGCCGTTACGGCGTTTTACACATTTCTCACAGCTTGAGGCGAAGTAGCCTATGCATCTCAGTTCCGGCAAAATTCAGACAAGTACACTCACTCGATGGGGGACCGGACACCCCGACGCAGGGGACCCCTCGCGGCCGGCGCCGTGCCCGACATCCCGCCGGCGGCCGCCGCCCCCTTCCCGGTCCGAGGGCGACCGGTGAGCGCTCTTCGCGCGGCTGCGGTCACGAGCCGGCCCGCGCGCGGCGGCGCCGCCGCGCCCATCCCCCGAAGCATGACGAGCAAGTGAATGAGGACTCACATGACTGTGACCGGTGACGCACGCACGGTGAAGGCCGCGCCGTCCGCCGTCTCGGTGCCCGCCCCCGCGTTCCACGGCGAGGCCACCGCCCCGTGGTGGCGCGAGGCGGTGATCTACCAGGTCTACATCCGCTCCTTCGCCGACGGCAACGGCGACGGGATCGGCGACCTGCTCGGCATCCGCACCCGGCTGCCCTACCTGCGCTCCCTCGGCGTCGACGCGCTCTGGATCACGCCGTTCTACGCCTCCCCGATGGCCGACGGCGGCTACGACGTGACCGAGCACCGCGAGGTCGACCCGAGCTTCGGCACCCTCGGCGACGCCGAGGCCCTGATCGCCGAGGCGCACGCGCACGGCCTGCGGATCATCGTCGACGTGGTCCCCAACCACACCTCGGCCCAGCACCGCTGGTTCCGCGAGGCGCTCGCCGCCGCCCCCGGGTCGCCCGAGCGCGAGCGCTACCTGTTCCGCACCGGCCGCGGCGCGGACGGCGGGCTGCCGCCGAACGACTGGGAGTCGGTCTTCGGCGGTCCCGCCTGGAGCCGGGTGGCCGAGGCGGACGGCAGCCCGGGCCAGTGGTACCTGCACCTGTTCGACCCGGCCCAGCCCGACCTGAACTGGCAGCACCCGGAGGTGCGCACCGAGCACGAGCAGATCCTGCGCTTCTGGCTCGACCGCGGCGTGGACGGCTTCCGCATCGACGTGGCCCACGGCATGATCAAGCATCAGGACTTCCCGGACGTCGGCTACACCGACCAGATCAAGATGCTCGGCTCGGGCGTGCTGCCCTACTTCGACCAGGACGAGGTGCACGAGATCCACCGCACCTGGCGGCGCATCCTGGACGAGTACCCGGGCGAGCGCATCGCGGTGGCCGAGGCCTGGGCGCCCTCGCTCGAGCGGCTCGCCGCGTACGTGCGGCCGGACGAGCTGCACCAGGCGTTCAACTTCCACTTCCTCGGCACCCCGTGGGACGCCGCGGCGCTGCGCCCGGTGATCGAGGACTCGCTGCGCACCTCGGAGCTGGTCGGCGCACCGACCACCTGGGTGCTCTCGAACCACGACATCCGCCGGCACGCCACCCGGTACGGCGGCGGCGAGCGCGGGCTGCGCCGGGCCAGGGCGGCCGCGCTGCTGATGCTGGCGCTGCCCGGTTCCGCGTACCTCTACCAGGGCGAGGAGCTCGGCCTCGAGGAGGTGCTCGACCTGCCCGAGGAGGTGCTGCAGGACCCGCAGCGGCTGCGCAGCGCGGACGGCTCCTCGGGCCGCGACGGCTGCCGGGTGCCGCTGCCGTGGGCCGGCGCCGAACCGCCGTACTGCTTCTCCCCGCTGAGCGGCGTGGACGGCTGGCTGCCGGCGCCGGGCGCGTGGCGCGGCTACACGGTCGAGGCGCAGGACCGGGACCCGGCCTCGACGCTGGCGCTCTACCGCAGGGCGCTGGAGCTGCGCCGGGCGCTGCCCGCGCTCGGCGACGGCGAACTGGCCTGGCATCAGGCGCCTGAGGGTGTCCTGGTTTTCACCCGGGCGCCGGGTTTTGTGTGTACGGTGAACACCGGCGATCGGCCCGTGCTCCTGCCCAGCCCGGGAACCGCGGTGCTCGCCTCCGGCGGGCTCCTCCCGGCCGCCGGGGACGAGCAGTTCGAACTCGCGCCGGACACCGCCGTCTGGTGGACGGCCGCGGCCTGATCCCGCGAGGACCTCGAGGCCGGTGCCGGCCGCCGGGTGCGGGGATCCGGCGGCCGGGACCGCCGCGGCATCGCGACGACGAAGGACGGGACACAGGTGCGTGGCGAGCGGTCGACACCCCAGATTCGGCTCGCCGACATCGCGGCGCACGCCAAGGTGTCCGAGGCCACCGTCAGCCGGGTGCTCAACGGCAAGCCGGGTGTGGGCGCGGACACCCGGCAGGCCGTGGCTTCGGCGCTGGACGTGCTCGGCTACGAGCGCACGCCGCGGTCCAGGCAGCGTTCGGCGGGGTTGATCGGCCTGGTCATCCCGGAGCTGGACAACCCGATCTTCCCGGCGTACGCGCAGGCGATCGAGACGCTGCTGGCCAAGCAGGGCTACACCCCGGTGCTGTGCACGCTCACCCCGGGCGGGGTGAGCGAGGACGAATACACCGAGATGCTGCTCGAGCGGGGCGTCGCCGGCATCGTGTTCGTCTCCGGCCTGCACGCCGACACGAGCGCGGACCCGGACCGGTACCGCAGGCTGGTCGAGCGACGGCTGCCGATCGTGCTGATCAACGGGCACATGCCGGAAGTGAAGGCGCCGTTCTTCGCCACCGACGACCGCTACTCGATGCGGCACGCGATCTCGCACCTGGTGGAGCTCGGACACGAGCGGATCGGCATGGCGACGGGACCCGCGCGGTACGTACCCGTCGTGCGGAAGGTGGAGGGCTTCCTCGCCGCGAACGCGACGCTGCTCGGTGTGGACGAGGCCACGGCGCGAGAGCGCATCGCGCACACGATCTTCTCGGTGGCGGGCGGCCAGCAGGCCGCACGGGTGCTGGTCGAGCTGGGCTGCACCGCGATCGTGTGCGGCAGCGACATGATGGCCCTCGGCGTGATCCGGGCGTTGCGCGACGAAGGGCTGTCCGTGCCGCAGGACGTGTCGGTGATCGGCTACGACGACAGTCCGCTGGTCGCGTTCACCGACCCGCCGCTGACCACGATGCGCCAGCCGGTGCAGGCGATCGCCGAGACGGCGGTGGGTGTGCTGCTGGAGGAACTGGCGGGCATCCCCGGCCCCAGGGACGAGTTCGTCTTCGCCCCCGAACTCGTCGTCCGCGGCTCGACGGCTGCCGTCCGCCGTCCGCCGCCCGTCACTGAGCCGACTGAGTAGTCCGACTCAGCAGATTTTCCCTCCGGATTGAGTACTTCCGCTCACGCGCCGGGCGTCCGGGTGGACTAGAACTGTCCTCGCGGCTTTTCCCGGCCGAGGGGCCGGTGCGCCGCGACTGCGGGATGGATCGAGTCAGGGGAGAACGCGATGGGTGGGGACACGGATGCCGCATGGGCTGACGGTGAAGACGACGGTGACGGCGACATCGAACCGGCCGGATACGGCGGTTGGGGCGGCGACTACCCCGACGGGGCTGCCATCTGGCACGACTTCGACGCCGGGTATCCCGAGCGCGAGGAGCGTGACCCCGGTTCGCCCCGGGCGCGGCGTCGCAAAAGCCTTGTGGCCCTTGGCGCGGCGGCGGTGGCTCTTGTAGTACTGGGTGGCTATTCGCTCTACTCGATCACATCGGGCCATGGCGCTCGGGCCGCGCCCGTCGGCTCGGGCTCTACTGCCGAGGCGGCGGCATCGGCCGCTGATACCGGCGACGGCGCGGACCCCCAGGCGGTGCAGTCCACTGCGCAGGCGTTCCTCAAGGCCTGGCAGTCCGGCGGCGACGCCGCCGCAGCGGCGCTGACCGACTCGCCCTCGGAGGCCAAGGCCGCGCTCGACGCGTATCACAGTGATCTGCACGTCAGCTCGCTCGCCGCCCAGTTGACCGACACGGACGAGTCCGGCGACGTGACCTTCAGCGTCTCGGCGGCGGTTCATCTGCCGGCCGATTCGGCTGCCGCGCACTCGGCGGCGGCGAGCGGAATGTGGAGCTACACCTCCCAACTGGCGGTGTACAGCACGAGCGGGCAGACGCGGATCCAGTGGCGGCCGGACGTCCTCGCACCGAATCTCACCGCGGACACGCACCTGGCGCTCATACCGGTGTCGTCCGGCGCCGGGCCGACGATCGTCACCGACAAGCAGAAGAACGACCTGTCGGACTCGCCCGAGTCGGCGCTGCAGAAAATCGCCGCGCAGCTCGGTCAGGGCACGGGCGTTGCGGGAGCGGGCACACCCGGGATCGACGTCGCAGTGGTCGACGACTCGGGCTCGCCGGTCGACGGGATAGCGCCGGCCGAGGTCACCCAGCCGGGCGCGCAGCAGATCGCCACCACGATCGACGCGAACGTGGAGAAGGCGGCGTTGGCCGCGGTGCAGCTGAATCAGCAGAGCTCGATGGTGGTGCTCCAGCCGAGCACCGGGAACATCCTGGCGATCGCGAACAACGACGGCGGCCTCGACAACGCGCTGATGGCGCAGATCGCGCCGGGTTCCACGATGAAGGTGGTGACCAGTGCCGCGATGCTGAGCAAAGGGATGTCCATGAACAGCGACGTGGGCTGTCCCCGCTCGCTCACCGTGCAGGGTGCGGTCACTCACAACTCCGACGGAGAATCGCGTCCGTCGGACACGCCGCTGATCGACGACTTCGCAGCCTCCTGCAACAACGCCTTCGCCGAGCAGTACCGCCTGTTGTCCGGCGATCTGCTGGCGCATACCGCGGAGAAGTATTTCGGTCTGAACGAGCCGTGGGACATCGGCCTCGGCCAGCCGACCCAGTACTTCACCATTCAGACCGGTCAACCCGACAAGGAGGTGGCGGCCGAGGCCTTCGGCCAGGGCACGCTCGAGGCCAGCCCGCTGGCCATGGCCTCCGTCGCCGCCACCGTGGCCACGGGTGCGTTCCGCCAGCCCGTGGTGATACCCGGCGCCGAACAAGCGGCGGCGTTCCACTTGCCGTTGGCCACTGACTCCCAGTTGAAGAAGATGATGCGCGCGGTGGTCAGCTACCCCGACGGTACCGCCTTCGGGATCGGCTTCGGCGCCGGTATCTACGTCAAGACCGGCACCGCCGAGCAGCCCGGATACCAGCCGAACTCCTGGATCATCGTCGCCGATCCGTCTCTCGACATCGCAATCGGCTGCGTCGTCCTCAACGCCGGCGCCGGCAACCAGTACGCCGGCCCCGAAGCCCTGTCGGTGGTCAAGGCCCTCTCCTGACGGCGCGGTGGAGTGGTCGGGTTTCAAGCTTTTCAGCTTGAAACCGACTATCCCGTCCCCGCCGGCAACCACTGCGAAATCCTTCACCGCGAACGTGCGCGTCGAGGACGACCGCAGAGAGGACGACGGCTCAGTGAGTGGGTGCCGCGCAGGATCACTCTAAGGGGAACGGGGATTCGCGGCGCGAGGTCTGCTGACCACATGACCGGATGAGCGCCCCCTCCGGTTGCCCCGCTGCGTGCCTCTTCGGCGCCGCCGCTCTGGCTCGTGACGCGTCGGTGCCGCGGAGTGATCAGACATCGCAGAAAGCGGGCTCCCGGCTCACCGGCATCAGCATCGAACCCGTATTCACCTCGGCATTCGGCGATCTCCGGCCGATCTTCCCACGCGCTCCCCGTGAACACGCCCCGCTTTTTCTTCAGTGCCTTCTGTTTCGGGCACAACCCCGCCTGCCGCGCCCGCGATCCCACCAGATCGCGGCCGCGGCGGTGCCCACGCCCCCGTGGGGCCCGGCCTTTCGTCACCGGGCCGGCGCGCCTCGCGCGCTGCGTTCTCCTACCGCATCGTCACCGCTCTCGGACGAGGGATCCGGCGGCCGAAGGACGAGCCGGTGGCCAGTTCCCTGTCCGCCTCGCTCAACCCTCCCCACACGCCGAAAAGCTCGGGCGTGCCGAGGGCGTGAGCCCGGCATTCGCGCAGCACCGGGCACGACGCGCAGATCTGCTTGGCCTCGCCCTCGCGCGCCTCCCGGTCCCTGGTGCGCTCCTTCTCCGGCCCGAAGAACAGCCGCGCGTCCGCCCCCTGGCACCGCGCCTGCTCCTGCCAGCCCAGCCGCAGATCCGCGATCGCCGGGATCCGTGCCGCGTTGCGCGCCGAACGCCGCTGCGGCAGCAGGGTGATCCGCCCGCCGGTGTTACCGCCCGCCACCACCGAGGCGTCGGCCGTGTTCGTCCGAGTCACGTCGTCTTTCCCCTCCACTCGACTCGTCTTTCAAGGCGTCAAACGGATGGCACCGAACGGGTGTTCCCGCTCCGACGGTGTGATTCACGCCGCTCTCGCCTACTGAATACGACGACTGCGGCGCACGAACCGTTCCCGATTCGTCGAACGGGTTCGCGTATCCCGGCACAGCCTGTTCACGAAGCGTGCAATCCGCATTATTCTCACAATCGACGCATCGGCCCGCGTTCCCCTCCGTTCCCACCGTTCCCGCCTCGCGCACGGCTCCCCTCAAACCCCGTGTTTCCCAGCTGCCGCGCAGGTCGGGGGCGCAACGGCGCGCAAAAGGGGCGCGTTCGGCACGCGTGCGATCCTCCGTCGGACTGAATTGATGCAATTGCAGCGTGCATATGCGAGCGAGACGCTAGCTTCGTTCATATGACAGCACTGCAGCCGGAGGAACGGCAGCGCTCCCTGGACGGGCAGACCGACACGATGACGCTGCGCGAGCTGCGTCGCCGCCGGTACTGGACCCAGGCCGACCTCGCGCTCGCCTTCGAGGAGCGTTCCCGCCAGGTCGGGCGTGCACTGTCGCTCTCGGTGCGGCAGGTGCGCCGCTGGGAGGGCACCGAACCGCCGCTGCCGCTGCCCGCGTACCAAGAGGTCCTCGAATCCCTCTTCGGGCTCCCGATCGAACGCATGGGTTTTCCGGCACCGTGGCCGGGCGCCCCGCGGCGGGAGCTGGGCGAGGAGGCGGGGCCGACTCCAGGGGGAGCGAACGCCGCCCGGTCGTACCGCGACGACCGAGAGAGAGCAGAACCAGTGAAGAGGCGTCAATTCGTGGCCGGGGCCGTGGTCCTGGGGTCAACCGCGAGCGGCTGGCCCGATGCGGCGGCCAAGCCGGTACCGGCGGCGAGGACGGGGGCGGCCGCCGGCACCGAGCGCGCCGCCGCGTTCTCCTGTGCCGCCCGGCGGGCCGCCCTCGACCCCCAGGCGGTCGCGGGCTACGCGGCGATCACGGCGCAGCACCGCGCGCTGTACTGGACCGTGCCCGCCGAGACGATGGTCGAACCCGTCCGGGCGCACGCCGAACTCGGCACCGAACTGCTCGGCGCCACCGGCTCGAGCATGCTGCGCGCCCGGCTCGCCGGACCGGTCGCCGAGACGGCGCTGCTGGCCGCCCGGCTTTCCTTCTTCGACGTGCAGCGGCCCGAATGCGCCAGCGCGTTCTTCGACACCGCCCGCCAGGCCGCCAAGGAATCCGGCGACCCGGCGCTGCTGAGCGCGGTCCTCGCGCACGCCGCCTTCCCGGTCGCGTTCGCCGGGGTCGCCGGGCAGGCCCGCGCGCTGATCCGGCAGGCCATAGAGATCGGCCTGCGCGGGGCGAGCGCCGAGCAGCGCTCCTGGCTCTACGCGGTGCAGTCCGAGGTCGAGGCGCGCCTCGGCGACGGCCGCGCGGCCACCGAGGCCATCGCGCGCGCGGAGGCGGAGCTCGGACGCGGCGGTCCCGCCCGGCCCGCCTGGCTGGACTTCTACGACGCCTCCCGGCTCACCGGATTCTCCGGCTTCTGCCAGCTCGCCGCCGGCCGGCCCAGCCGGGCCGCCGAAGCGCTCGAGCACAACCTGCGCGGCCTGACCCCCGGAGCGGGCAAGCAGCGGTCCATCACGCTGGCCGACCTGGCCGGCGCCCGAGCCAGGCAGGGCGAGTACGAGGAGTCCACCCGACTGCTCGAAGCAGCCGTCGACCAGCTCGGCCGGCACTGGTACGCCACTGGACTCGACCGGGTCGACGCCGTGCACCGGCGACTCGAGCAGGGCGGCGCGCCGCACCGCATGCTCGCCTCGATCAGCGAGGCCCGCCGCACCCTCGTGCCCGCCTAGCCTGAGGCCCAGCGGAAATACTGTCGCCTCCGCACGCGGACTGGTCAGCGTGCGGAGGCGGGTTCATGTCGGCGGCCGGTCGCCGCGAGCGCCCCGAGCGAAGAGCGGCCGGCCGCCGACGGTCTGTGTGGCACCCGCCGCCCGTCGCGGCTTGCGGGCTCCGCGGCGGCGCGCGGCCCGGCAGCCGCGCGCCTCTGGTGCCGCCTGACCAGCGGCTGAGCGGCGGCCCGGCTCAGAAGCTGTGCGAGAGCTCGTGGAGCAGCCGGTCGGTGCTGTGCCGCAGCCGCAGCTGCGAGCGCAGGTCGGCCTGCAGGCGGGGCGGCGGCACGGCGATCACCGGGCACGAGGCGTGCGCCAGGCAGTACCGCGCGGTCGAGGCGCGCAGCGCGTGGCGGAACCATCCGCGCCGCCCGGCACCCACCACCAGCAGGTCGTTGGCCCGGCCGGCCGTGTCCACCAGGGCGGGCCCGGTGGCGCCGCGGATCACCCACGACTCGACCGGCACGTCGCGCGGCAGCCCGCCGAGCCCTTCGTCGAACGCCTGCAGCAGCCGCTTCTGCGCCTGCTCGGCCAGCATGCGCGTGTACGCCGGGGACGGTGCGCGGCGCGCCGCGACCTCCCCGCCCGGCGGAATCCAGGCGAGCACGGGAACGAGCGTGGCCTCGAGCAGACGGGCCTGCCCCAGCGCGAAGCGCAAGGCTTCGAGGCTGCCGGGCGAGCCGTCGACTCCCACGACCACGCGTCCAAGGATTTTCGAAGTCACGCCCCCAGGACAGCACGCGAAACATCCGGTAAGCGGACTTCTCACGCGCTCCATACGCCCGGGGCCGCACTCTCCACGCCGCAATGACACCGGGTCACGGAACGATCCTGCGGCCGTCAGTCAGCCGTGGAGATAGCTCTAACGCCCGTTAGAGGGGCGTATGCGAACGGCTCATCCGGCTCCGGGAGGGGTTCCATACCTGAGGCGGGGAGCGCGCGGATCCCACCGGATCGCGCGCCCCTCGACCGCCACCCATCCGTTGTCGAGTCACAAGGAGCCCGAGATGGGCGACGTCATCTACGTCGTACTGACCGTCGCGACCTTCGCCGTCCTCGCCCTCATCGTGAAGGGGATCGAACACCATGAGCGCTGACAACGTCATCGGCTTGATCGCCGCGATCGCGCTGAGCGTGTACCTGATCGTCGCGCTGGTGAAGCCGGAGAGGTTCTGATGGCCGGGAACGTGCTGAGCGGGATCGACGCCTCAGGAAAGGCTCTGTGACGTGTCCGTTGCAACTGCCGGCTGGCTGCAGGCCGGCCTCCTCGTATTCGCCCTGGCGGTGACCTACCGCCCGCTCGGCGACTACATGGCCCACATCCTCACCTCGGCCAAGCACTGGCGGGTGGAGAAGGGCCTGTACAAGCTGATGGGCGTCGACCCCGAGGCGGACCAGACCTGGCCCGTCTACATTCGGTCGGTCCTGGCTTTCTCCGTGGTCGGAATCCTCCTACTGTATCTGATCCTGCGCCTGCAGGACCATCTGATGCTCTCGCTCGGCATGCCGGCGATGCAGGCGGACCTGGCGTACAACACCGCCTCCTCGTTCGTCGCCAACACGAACTGGCAGAACTACGTTGGTGAGTCGACGCTCGGCTACACCGCTCAGTTCGCCGGTCTGGCGGTGCAGAACTTCGTGTCCGCCGCCGTCGGCATCTGCATCGTCGCGACGCTTATCCGCGGTTTCATGCGCACGCGCACCGACCGGCTCGGCAACTTCTGGGTCGACGTTACCCGGCTGAACCTGCGTCTGCTGCTGCCGATCTCGATCGTGCTCGGCATCGTGCTGATCGCGGCGGGCGTGCCGCAGGAGCTGTCGAGTCACCTGACGAGCGTGAACACGGTGACCGGGAACTCGGGCACCCTGTACACCGGCGCGACGGCCTCGCAGGAGGCCATCAAGATGCTCGGCACCAACGGTGGCGGCATCTTCAACGCGAACTCCTCGCACCCCTTCGAGAGCCCCAACGGCTTCACGAACTGGCTCGAGATCTACATCATCCTGATGATCGGGTTCTCGCTGCCGCGCACGTTCGGCCGGATGGTCGGCTCGAACAAGCAGGGTTACGTCATCCTGTCCGTGATGGGCGGGATCTGGGCGGCGTCCGCGGCGTTCACCACCTGGGCCGAGGAACGGCACTGGGGTTCGGCGCTGGCCGTGGCCGGCTCGTCGATGAACGGCAAGGAGGTGCGCTTCGGCGTCCCCGGCAGCGGCCTGTTCGCCGCGTCCACGACACTGACCTCCACCGGCGCGATCAACTCGACACACGACTCGTTCACCGCGCTAGGCGGCGGAGCCGTGCTGTTCAACATGATGCTCGGCGAGGTCGCGCCGGGTGGTACGGGTTCGGGCTTGTACGGCATGTTGATCCTGGCGATCGTGACGGTGTTCGTCGCGGGTCTGATGGTCGGTCGCACGCCCGAGTACCTGGGTAAGAAGATCCGCCCGTCCGAGATGAAGTACGCGGCGCTCTACATCCTCACCACGCCCACCCTGGTGCTGGCCTTCAGCGGCATCGCGATGGCCACCCCGACGGCGCGCAACTCGATGAACAACTCGGGTCCGCACGGCTTCACCGAAGTCCTGTACGCGTTCACGTCGATGGCGAACAACAACGGTTCCGCCTTCGCCGGCCTGAACGGCAACACGGACTTCTACAACACCATGGGCGGTCTGGCGATGACCCTGGGCCGGTTCCTGCCGATGATCTTCGTCCTCGCCCTCGCCGGCTCGCTGGCGAAACAGAAGCACACTCCTGCTTCGGTGGGCACGCTCAAGACGCACACTCCGCTGTTCGCGGGCCTGCTGACGGGTGTGGTGTTCATCGTGGTCGGTCTCACCTACTTCCCGGCGCTGGCGCTCGGCCCGCTGGCGGAAGGATTGAAGTAAATGTCTGCCATCACTCCCCAGGACGCGGTGAAGGAAACGCGTCGCATCGGCGGGGGCCTGCTGGACCCGCAGATGCTGTACAGGTCGCTGCCGGATGCGGTCAGGAAGTTCGATCCGCGGGTGCAGTTGAAGAACCCGGTGATGTTCGTGGTCGAGGTCGGCTCGGTGCTGACCACGTTCTCCGCGATCGAGCACCCCTCGATCTTCGCGTGGACGATCACGGTGTGGCTGTGGCTGACCGTGTTGTTCGCCAACCTTGCCGAGGCGGTTGCGGAGGGCCGGGGCAAGGCGCAGGCCGCGACGTTGCGCAAGACCAAGACCGAGACGACCGCGCGGCGCATCGCCTCGTTCGATCCCGGTGCCAAGGGCCGGGCCGGTGTGCGCGGGGTCGAGACGCAGATCTCTGCGACCGAGCTCAAGCTCGGTGACTTCGTGGTGGTGACCGCGGGTCAGATCATCCCCGGTGATGGGGATGTGGTCGAGGGTGTGGCCTCGGTCGACGAGTCGGCGATCACCGGTGAGTCGGCTCCGGTGATCCGCGAGTCGGGCGGTGACCGTTCCGCGGTGACCGGGGGTACCCGGGTCTTGTCGGACGAGATCGTCGTGCAGATCACCACGAAGCCGGGTGAGACGTTCATCGATCGGATGATCGCGCTGGTCGAGGGTGCCGCTAGGCAGAAGACGCCGAACGAGCTGGCGCTGAACGTGCTTTTGGCCTCGCTCACGATCGTGTTCCTGCTCGCGGTGGTCACGCTGCAGCCGTTCGCGTTCTTCGCGGGTGCACCGCAGTCGCTGGTCATTCTGGTGGCGTTGACGGTGGCGCTGATCCCGACCACGATCGGCGCGCTGCTCTCGGCGATCGGTATCGCGGGCATGGACCGGCTGGTGCAGCGCAATGTGCTGGCCATGTCCGGGCGCGCGGTCGAGGCCGCGGGCGACGTGAACACGCTACTGCTGGACAAGACCGGCACCATCACCCTGGGCAACCGGCAGGCGAGCGAATTCGTGCCCGTCGACGGCATCGACATCGAGACGCTCGCCGACGCCGCCCAGCTCTCCTCGCTCGCGGATGAGACCCCCGAGGGGCGCTCGATCGTCGTGCTGGCCAAGGAGAAGTACAACCTGCGCGGCCGCGAGGTCCACGACGCGGTCTTCATCGAGTTCACCGCGCAGACCCGGATGTCGGGTGTGGACCTGCCGGACGGCACCCAGATCCGCAAGGGCGCGGCCAACGCGGTGCGTGACTGGGTGCGCGACAACGGCGGACGCGTGGAGGCGAAGGTCGGCGAGATCGTCGACGCGATCTCCTCGGCCGGCGGCACACCCCTCGTGGTCGCCGAGATCAAGGGATCCGAGGCGAAGGTCCTGGGTGTGATCCACCTCAAGGACGTGGTCAAGGAGGGGATCAAGGAGCGGTTCGCGGAACTGCGCCGGATGGGCATCAAGACCGTGATGATCACCGGCGACAACCCGCTCACGGCGAAGGCGATCGCCGAGGAGGCCGGGGTCGATGATTTCCTGGCCGAGGCCACCCCCGAGGACAAGCTCGCCCTGATCAAGCGCGAGCAGGAGGGCGGCAAGCTGGTCGCGATGACCGGCGACGGCACCAACGACGCCCCGGCTCTCGCGCAGGCGGACGTGGGTGTGGCGATGAACACCGGCACCTCCGCCGCCAAGGAGGCCGGGAACATGGTCGACCTCGACTCCAACCCGACGAAGCTGATCGAGATCGTCGAGATCGGCAAGCAGCTGCTGATCACCCGGGGCGCGCTGACCACGTTCTCGATCGCCAACGACGTCGCGAAGTACTTCGCGATGCTCCCGGCGATGTTCGCAGGCGTCTTCCCGGGCCTGTCCAAGCTCAACATCCTCCACCTGTACTCCCCGGCCTCCGCGATCACCTCCGCGATCGTGTTCAACGCACTCGTGATCGTCGCGCTGATTCCGCTCGCCCTGCGCGGAGTGCGCTACACCCCCTCGTCCGCGTCCGCGCTGCTGCGGCGCAACCTGTGGATCTACGGCGTCGGCGGCCTGATCATCCCGTTCGCGGGCATCAAGCTGGTCGACCTGGTCATCCACCTTCTCCCCGGAATGGGCAGGTGAGACTGAAGATGTCAAGGCTTCCCGGAGCAGTCCTGCGGCACCTGGCCGCGCTGCGCGCGATGATCGTGTTCACCATCCTCCTCGGCATCGCCTACCCGCTGGTGATGACCGGCATCGGCCAGGTCGCGTTCAAAACCCAGGCGAACGGCTCCCTGATCACCGACAGCCAGGGTCAGGTCATCGGCTCGAAGCTGCTGTGCCAGACCTTCGTCGCGCCCTCCGCGGCCGACAAGGCCCTCAACAGCAAGGACGGGGTCACCGGCTACGCGGACCCGATCAACAAGTACTTCCAGCCGCGTCCGACCTTCTCCTCGGACTCGACCATCGGCTCGTACACGATCCAGCTGGCCAACGGCTGCAACTACGCCGCCTCCGGCAGCAACAACCTCGGCCCCAACAGCGACACCCTGACCACGCTGATCACCACCATGCGGGCGAACATGGCCAAGTTCGACTCGACCCCCGGCCACACCGTGACCGCATCCCAGGTCGCCAGCGACGCGGTCACCGAGTCCGGCTCGGACGAGGAACCGTACATCACCCCGCAGAACGCCGACCAGCAGGCCGCCCGCATCGCGGCAACCCGCGGCATCACCGTCGCGCAGGTCGAATCGCTGATCAAGGCCAACACCACCGGCCGCGACATCGGCATCCTCGGCGAACCCGGGGTGAACACCACCACCCTCAACATCGCCCTCGACCGGGCGCACCCGAGCAGCGACACCAGCACCACCGCATTCGACACGGCGGCGAACGCGGCGGGCTGAGCTCGGCACGCTAAACGCCCCGGAGGCCCGGTCACGGGCTTCCGGGGCACCGACCTTCCACCAGGATGGGAAAATCGGATCGTGAGCCAACGCGGGAAGCTACGGGTTTACCTGGGCGCCGCCCCCGGTGTGGGTAAGACGTTCAAAATGCTCGAGGAGGGCCGTCGCCGGGCCGAGCGCGGCTCCGACGTGGTGATCGCGTACGTCGAGACGCACGGGCGCGAGGCCACTGCCAGGATGGCCGAGGGCCTCGAGCTGATCCCGCGCACTCACCGCGAGTACCGGGGGATCGAGTTCCCCGAGATGGACCTGGACGCGGTGCTCGCCCGGCGCCCGCAGATAGCCCTGGTCGACGAGCTGCCGCACACCAACGTGCCCGGCGGCAGGCACGAGAAGCGCTGGCAGGACATCCAGGAGCTGCTGGACGCGGGCATCGAGGTCATCAGCACCGTCAACATCCAGCATCTCGAGTCGCTCAACGACGTGGTGCAGCGCATCACCGGGGTGCCGCAGCGCGAGACCGTCCCGGACGAGGTGGTGCGTTCGGCCGACCAGATAGAGCTGGTCGACATGTCCCCGGAGTCGCTGCGCCGGCGCCTCGCCCACGGCAACGTGTACGCGGCCGAGAAGATCGACGCGGCGCTGGGCAACTACTTCCGGCTCGGCAACCTCACCGCACTGCGCGAG
>Ga0310811_10002987_pt1 | contig 21232 bp, 18 predicted proteins | sample YCmetagenome_FD_207642 | JGI IMG/M metagenome (GOLD analysis project Ga0310811, IMG submission 207642) | Soil microbial communities from experimental microcosm in Duke University, North Carolina, United States - YC | ecosystem: Engineered > Artificial ecosystem > Soil microcosm > Unclassified ...
CCAGCAACAGCCAGAGCGGGTTCAGCTTCGTGGCAAACGCGACGGCGGCAACTGCCAGCGTGACGATGACCGCGGCCCAGTTGGTGTCGGCGGCCTGCGCCACGATCAGCGCCGAAGCGGCCATCAGGCCGATCGACAACGGCACCAATGCCGCCTGGATGATGGCCGGCCAGCGCGAGTCCGTCTGCCGGCGCATCAGACGGCTGACATAATAAGCGAGCGCCGCGGTCGGCACGCACATCGCGAGCGTCGCCACGAGCGCCCCACCGAGGCCCGCGACCGCATAGCCGATCAGGGTCACGATCAGCACATTCGGCCCGGGCGAGAGCTGCGAGATCGCATAGATGTCGGCGAATTGCCGGTCGCTCATCCAGTGATGCACATCGACGGCGATGCGGTGCATCTCGGGAATGGCGGCGTTGGCCCCGCCGACCGCAAACAGCGACATCATGCCGAAGGTGGCGATCAACGACCAGATCGGATTGGGCGTCTCGTTCATGCCTTGGCTTGCCCCTTGGCCTGCCCCTCGGCCCGCCGCCCCATCAGGAAGGTGATGCCGAGCGAGACCGGCACGGCGACCAGCAGCACCGCCTGCAACGGCCAGCGCATCAGGCCGATGGCAGCGAAAACCGCAACCATGAGCAGCAGTCCGGCGACATCGCGCCGCTTGAGTAGTGGCATCAGCATCTTGACCACCACGGCAACCAATAGCCCGACCGCGCCGCAGGAAATCCCGGCCAGGATGTGCCTGAGGATCTCGAGCTGGCCGAAATGGGCGTAAAGCACGGCCAAAATCGTCACCAGCACCATTGGCGGGCCGACCAGCCCGGCGAAGGCCGCAATCCCCCCGGCAATGCCGCCGAAGCGCGATCCGAACACGACCGACAGGTTGACGATGTTCGGACCGGGCAGGAAATGGCAGAGCGCAAAGGTTTCGTTGAACTCGTCCGCCGTCATCCAGCGATGTTCATCGACAATGCCGCGGCGGGCGAAGGCGAGCACGCCGCCAAAGCCGGCGAGCGACATCTTGGCGAAGGCGAAGAACAGCGTGATGACGCCGGGTGCGGGGCTTTTGGCGGGTGAAGCGAGATCCGGCGCTGCGGGCGCGGCCGAGGGCATTTCCGATGACATTTTGCAGATTTAGAACGCGAAGCTGGCCAAGGCCAACCCAATTCGGAGTGTTCCGGCCGCCTTTCCCGGACTTTTTGACCGGAAACGCAGCACTGTCTTTTCAATCTTTTGCCCCCTATATTGGGGGTGCCGGTTCGCCGGCTATGGAAATAAATCGCCGTCGCAATAAACCATTCGGACCCGGGGGCGGTACCCGGCGCCTCCACCAAAATCCGCCAACGAATCCCGTAAGCTTGCGGGTTTTGGCGGGGGCGAAATAGGATCGACGAGGGTGTAAAGGGCGCGCTTTTTCCCGGTATTGTTCCGCCGTTATCGGGCTACTGCAATAGTTGCCAACGACAACTTTGCTCCGGTTGCTCAGGCTGCGTAACGCAGTTTGAAAGACCACTTTAAAGTCCTAGCGGGTTAAGCTCCGCTAGGCGGGGTTCGGAGGCACCTGGCAACAGAAGCCTCCACTTCACCCGTGTTCTCAAGGCAACTTGCTGCGACTTCCCTCGCCCGGGGCTGCTGATTTCAGGCCCGAGGCGGAGTAGCATGCGAGCAAAGGGCGAGTCGGGCGTGAGGGCCCGGCAGGGACCGAATTCTGTAGGATCGATAATGGCGACCGATCATATTCGTTATGATGTACTGGCGCGCGACGCGCTTCGCGGCGTGCTGCGCAAGGTCTTGAGCGACGCCGCCACGCATGGGCTGCCCGGCGAGCACCATTTCTTCATCACCTTCATTTCCAAGGCCGAGGGCGTGAAGCTTTCGCCGCGCCTGCTCGCGCAATATCCGGACGAGATGACGATCATCCTGCAACACCAGTTCTGGGACCTGGTGGTGACCGACGATCGCTTCGAGGTCGGCCTGTCGTTCGGCGGCATTCCGGAACGGCTGGTGGTGCCCTTCAACGCGATCAAGAGCTTCTTCGATCCGTCGGTGCAGTTCGGCTTGCAATTCGAGCCCACCGAAGCCGCGGGCGAAGCCCCTGCATCCAACCTGCCCGCTGCACCCGCTCCTCCCGCACTGGCGGTGCCGGCAGCCGCTCCTGCCGCTACCGAACAGGCCGAGCCGGCGGAAGAAGAGCCCGCAAAGCCGAGCGAGGGCGCCGAAGTCGTACGGCTGGATCGCTTCCGCAAGAAATAAGAGGCGGCGGCCTGCCGCCTCGCGCTAGAATGAATATGTCAGCTGTAGGCATCATGCGCTTGCAGCAAGCTTACGGACATATTCATGGCCAGCTCAACCAAAGCCACCCGCACCGAAACCGACAGTTTTGGGCCGATCGAAGTCCCCGCCGATCGCTATTGGGGCGCGCAAACCGAACGCTCGCGGCAGAATTTCCGCATCGGCGGCGACCGCATGCCGATCGAGATCGTGCATGCACTCGGCATCGTCAAGCTCGCCGCCGCGGGAGCCAATCTCGAGCTGGGACTGCTTGATGAGCGCCGCGCCGACGCCATCAGCCGCGCCGCGCGCGAGGTGATCGAGGGCAAGCTCGACGATCATTTCCCGCTGGTGGTGTGGCAGACCGGCTCGGGTACGCAGAGCAACATGAACCTCAACGAGGTCATCGCCAACCGCGCCAACCAGCTTCTGGGCGGAGAGCTCGGCGCCAAGAAGCCGGTGCATCCGAACGACCAGGTCAACATGAGCCAGTCGTCGAACGATTCGTTTCCGACGGCGATGCATATTGCGGCGGCCATCGCCATCACCTCCAATCTCATTCCCGCGCAGACTGAGCTGCTCCGTGCGCTACGTAAGAAGGAGAAGGCATTCGCGAAGATCGTGAAGATCGGCCGCACCCACACCCAGGACGCGACGCCGCTGACGCTCGGACAGGAGTTTTCCGGCTATGCCTCGCAGGTCGAGAGCGGCATCGGCCGGCTGCAAATGGCGCTGCACGAGCTCTATCCGCTGGCGCAGGGCGGCACGGCGGTCGGCACCGGCCTCAACTCGAAGGCTGAATTCGCCAACACCTTTGCCAAGCGCGTCGCGGAAATCACCAGGCTGCCGTTTACAAGTGCGCATAACAAGTTCGAGGCGCTCGCCTCCAACGACGCCTATGTATTCGCCCATGGCGCGATCAATTCGGTGGCGACCGGCCTGTTCAAGATCGCCAACGATATTCGCTTCCTGGGCTCGGGCCCCCGTTCAGGCCTGGGCGAGTTGATCCTGCCCGAGAACGAGCCGGGCTCGTCGATCATGCCGGGCAAGGTGAACCCGACGCAGTGCGAGGCGATGACGATGGTCTGCTGCCAGGTATTCGGCGATCACACCGCGATCACGGTGGCCGGCAGCCAGGGGCATTTCGAACTCAACGTCTACAAGCCGGTTTTGGCATATTGTATGATGCATTCCATACAATTACTCAGCGACGCCGCCCGCTCGTTCAGAGAGCACTGCGTCGAGGGAATACGGGCGGACGAGAAGCGCATTCATGAATTGATGCAGCGGTCATTGATGCTGGTCACGGCGCTCGCACCGAAAATCGGCTATGATAACGCTGCAAAAGTCGCCAAAACGGCCCATGCGCACGGCACCACGTTGAAGGAGGAAGCGGTGCGGCTTGGGTTTGTTTCCGCGGAGGAATTCGACCGGCTGGTGCAGCCGGACAAAATGACACACCCCGGATAATGGCGCCATCGTCCCCCGGGATAGTACGGATCGTGAATTCGTTTACGGCAACGAGATATAACGATAAATCATGAGTTCCAGAGACTGAGACTATTTGGCTACCGACTTTACCCACCGCTGTGATGCAGCACCAAATATTCGTTTTCGCACAGCGAAATACATTTTTTGATGCGGTCACGTGGCGATTACTAAGGACTTCTTGACAATGACGACCGGGCTGGCCGGTGCGCGTTTTGGCTTTGTGCCGCACTCGCTCTTCTCCAAATCGATCGCTTTCTCCAACACCGCGACATGAGGGATGGCTATGGGGGAAGTGGTCAATCTGAAGCGATTCAAGAAGCGCAACGCGCGCGAGCAATCGGCGCGGGACGCCGAGGCCAACCGCGCGCGGTTCGGACGCACGAAGTCCGAACGCTCGGCCGATGAACATCGTGCAGAGCGTGCAAACGAATTGCTGGATCAACATCGCATCGATGATGGAGGCGCATCGTGACATCGCCCGTCGTCAAACGTTCGATCGTCGTCGCCGGTCACAAGACCAGCGTCAGCCTCGAAGAGGCGTTCTGGAACGGCATGAAGGAGATCTCGAGCCTGCGCAACATGACGCTGTCCGAGCTCGTCGGCGAGATCGACAACAACCGCCAGCAAGGCAACCTGTCGTCGGCGATCCGGTTGTTCGTGCTGGATTACTTCAAGAGCCGCGCCACGGCCGCGGTACCGCAGGAAGCAAAGCCGCAAGTCTAAGCGCGCTCAGAGCAACACACATCGGAGGGGCGCGCTGCATGAAAGCCGTGCGCCTTTCGCATTTTCGTCTTGTCCGCCTTCAGTAGACGAGACCGGTGCCGGGCGGCTGCTCGAGCGCGGCAGCTAACGTGCGATATTCTGTGCAGTCGGTGCCGCAAATCTCCGCGATGCGGCTCAAATGATATTCCGCCTGATCGCGATCGCCCTGCTCGATCTGCCAGAAGCCGTAATAATTCCAGGTCAGAACGTGGTTCGGATCATCCTTGAGCGCGCGCTCGTACCAGACCTGGGACAGCTTGTAGTCGCCGAGCTTGCGATAGGAATAGCCGATCAGGTTGGCGACGTTGGCGTAGTCGTCATGGCCCAGCGCCTTCAGCTCGTCGATGGCGGTCGTGTAGTCGTGGCGATCGTAGATCGACGTGTAGGCCGTATGATAGCCCTGGATGAAAGCGGGATCGTCGAGGAACGATTGCTTCCCTGCCTTCTTGGCGCGATGCGTCGTGCGGGAAGAGGGGGATTTGGTCTGCGGTTGCTGCTGCCCCGACGGCTGCGAATAGGTCGACGATGGATGCATGATGTCAGGCGCGCCGGGATCGCCACCACCACCAGCGGCAAGAGCCGGCATCACCGGGAGAGCGAGTTGCGCTCCGACGAAAAGTGTGAGCGAGGTTAGTCTGATGGCCGCCTTGACCTCACCTGACTGTGAAATGCGCGCGGGAACGGCCCCGATCGGGGGAAGAAAGCGGCTGTCTTTAAAATCCCTCTAAGGTAAGCCGCGCGGCCCGGCCTGAGCTTGACCTGACGCGCCGCGATTGAAATCTAGGCACTATGAGCGAACAAATCGAGACGAAGCCGCAATTGCCCCTGGGGCTGGCCAAACGCGGCTATGCGGGCGTGATCCAGCATCTGGCCGCGGGCGATACCGGCTCGGCGCTGGGCGACGTCGAGCTCGAAAGCCGGCTGATCGAACTTGGCTTTGTCGAAGGTGCCCACGTCGAGGTGCTGCACGAAGGCATTGTCGGCGGCGATCCGATCGCAGTTCGCGTCCAGAATATCACCATCGCCATTCGCCGCCGCGAAGCGATGGCGATCATCGTCGCCTGAGGCGACCGGATAAAAGACATGGAAGCCCCTCTGATGCATCTCGCCCTGGTGGGCACGCCGAACAGTGGCAAGACCTCGCTGTTCAACGCGCTGACCGGCAGCAGGCAGAAGGTCGCGAACTATCCAGGCGTCACGGTCGAGCGCAAGGAGGGCTCCTTTGTCACGCCGCAGGGGCGGCAGGTGTCCGTGGTCGATCTGCCCGGCACCTATTCGCTGCGCGGCCGCAGCCCGGACGAGGAGATCACCCGCGACATCGTGCTCGGCCGCACCAAGGGCGAGGCCCTGCCCGATCTCGTGCTGTGCGTTGCCGATTCCACCAATCTGCGGCTGACCATCCGCCTGCTGCTCGAATTGAAGAGCACGGGCCGGCCGATCGCGCTGGTGCTCAACATGTTCGATATCGCCAAGCACCGCGGCGTTACCGTCGACGTGGCCAAATTCTCCGAAGCGCTCGGCGTGCCGGTCGTCACCTCGATCGCGGTACGCAAGAGCGGCATCGCCGACCTGTTGCGCCTCACCGACGATCTCCTGGCCGAGGCGCCAGTCAAGCCGCGTGAAAATCTCTGGCAGCCGCTTTCCGTGTCGGAACTGCGCGCCACCCAGCGCGAGGCCGACCGCATCATCGCTTCCAGCGTCAGCCTGCCGGCGCGGCCGGACACCTGGACCTCCCGCATCGATTCCGTCGTGCTGCATCCGGTCGGTGGGCTGGCGATCCTGCTCCTGATCCTGTTCGTGATGTTCCAGGCGGTGTTTGCCTGGGCGCAGCCCTTGATGGAGCTGTTGTCCTCCGCCTTCGGTATGCTCGGGCAATTCGTGCAGGACACCCTGCCCGCCGGATTGTTGCAGAGCTTTCTGCAGAACGGCGTGATAAGCGGCGTCGGCAGCGTCATCGTGTTTCTGCCGCAGATCATCATCATCTTCCTGTTCATCCTGCTGCTGGAAGATTTCGGCTACATGGCGCGCGCTGCGTTCCTGATGGACCGCATCATGGGCGGTGCGGGCCTGCACGGCCGCGCGTTCATTCCCTTGCTGTCGAGCTTCGCCTGCGCCATCCCCGGCATCATGGCGACGCGCGTGATCGACAACCGCCGCGACCGCCTGACCACGATCCTGATCGCGCCGCTGATGACCTGCTCGGCGCGCATTCCCGTCTACACCCTGATCATCTCGGCGTTCATCCCGCCCAAACTGGTCTGGGGCTGGGTCAATCTGCAGGGGCTCGTGATGTTCGGCCTCTATGCGACCGGCATCGCCAGCGCGCTCGGCGTCTCCTTCCTGATCAAGTTCCTCATGTGGCGCGACTACCAGCCCGCGCCCTTCATGCTGGAACTGCCCGACTACAAGATGCCGCGTGCGCGCTCGATCGCCATCGGCATCTACAACCGTGCCAAGATGTTCCTGCAGCGCGCCGGCACCACGATCTTCTCGATGATGGTGCTGATCTGGTTCCTGGCATCGTTCCCGCAGCCGCCCGTGGGCGCCGAGGGACCGTCGATCAACTATAGCCTCGCGGCCATCATCGGCAAGGCGATCGAACCGCTATTGCTGCCGGTCGGCTTCAACTGGCAGATCGCGGTCGCGCTGATCCCGGGCATGGCCGCGCGCGAAGTCGCGGTCGCCGCTCTCGGCACGGTCTATGCGATCGAAGGCGGCAAGGAAGCCGCCGCGCAGATCGGGCAGGTGCTCGCCTCCAAATGGAGCCTGGCAACCGCGCTGTCGCTGCTCGCCTGGTACATCTTCGCCCCGCAATGCGCCTCCACGCTCGCTGTGATCCGCCGCGAGACCGGGAGTTGGAAGTATATGGCGCTGACCTTCGCCTACATGCTGGCGCTGGCGTACATCACAAGCCTTGCGACCTACAATATCGCGGTTGCGCTGGGCGCAGGCTAGAAAACTCGATTTCAGTAGGGCGCGGCCTGAACTTCGCGGGGCGGAGCGCAATCGGACAGGCCGATATTCTTGCGCGATTGGTAGAACTCAAGAACACTGCGCGAGGATTCGACATTGAGGCGATTGAACTCACGCTCCATGTCGCTGAAATCGCGTGCCGTGATGCGGTGATCCTTCGCGCCGAGAAACAGCAGCGCCATGGTGGTGTTCCAGGAGAAGCCGAGTGCCTTGGCCAGGATCAGCGGCGTCTGCCGGTTGCGGTCCAGCAGCGCCCGCTCGATCACGTCGACCGGCAGCGCGCACAACAGCGACAGCCCGATCGTGACCTCCTCCAACTTGTGGGCCATCGCGTAGCCGGCGATGCTGCCTTCGGTCAGGCGACCAAGGCGATGCTGCGCGGTGACGACACGCTTGGCGACAAAATAGCTCCGGGATACCGGGCCGAATTTCGATTGCAACTCTCCGGCGACATCGACGACAGACGTCGCGATCTCGTCCATCATCTCCGGACGTTCGCTCGCCAGCCGCTTCCTCACGTCGTTGGAGGCCTTGGCAATGAGCTGCTGGAACAGGTTGCGCGGGATGTCCTTGCGCAGGCCGAGGCGCTCGGCGAGGATCGAGTCGCCCTCCGCCCGCTTCACCATGTGCAGAAGGCTCGAACCGGAGAAGCGCGCGCCGCTATTGCCGGCGACAGAGTTGACGACCGTACGGTTGCCGCGGGCGACCAGCACATCAGTGACGTTTTCGCCGAGCGAGGTTCGCCGCGAAATCGCCAGCATGTGCGACTGGCTCTTGGAGCGTACATTGGCGATCAGCGTGTCATCATCGAGCCGCACCGATTCCTCCAGCACGGGGCCAGCAACCTCGATTACGTCGTCGAAGGCGAGCTTGCGGATGACGTTGACGGGCGCCTTGTCGAAATGCGACAGCCGGACCGACAGCCAGGCGCGAACCTCGACCTCGATCTCGTCCGCCAGGCGCTCGATGACCCGGCCGAAGGTCTCGATCTCCTCCTCGCTGTAGCTGCCCGCAATCAGGAGATCGGTCGCGTGCCAAAGCGCGCGTGCCCGGCTCTCCGGCGTGCCGCGCGAGATGGCCTCGTCGAGTTCCTGCAGATGAGTTATTGTCGTTGCCATGCCAAACCTTCGGACGTCGGGCGCGCTCTTGGAGCGCGTCGTTTGGTTCCATAGATACGCGAAGGGTGCGAGTATTCCGTAAAGTCGGCTGACAAGTTTGTTATTTAAAATTCGCTAAAATGCCGGCGAATCCGTTCACGACGGTACAATCATGATGGGGAGCAGGCTACCGCCCCGCGTCCCGGAACGGCTTTGCCGCCTCGACCACCCAATCGCGAAACCGCGTCAGCAGGTGAATATTCTTCGCTCGCGGCGCAGGCACGAAGTAATAGCCGGTCGACAATTGCAACGGCCGTTTGGCCAATAGCTCCAGCCGGCCCGCGCCGACATGTGGATCGATATAGGCCATGTCCATCAGCGCGATGCCGGCGCCGGCGATTGCCGCATCGAGCGCCTGCGCTCGCGTCTCCACCGTCAGCCACTTCGCTTTTCCGGCAAACGCTTGCTCAGATGACTGCCAACGCGACCAATCCATGAAACGCGAGCGCGCCCGGATCAGGGCAACACCCTGCCCCACCCGCGGACGAATGCGGGCCGCGACCGATGGCGCGGCGATCGGCATCAGCGTTTCCTTGAACAGCAGCGTCGAGGTCAGGCCCTTCCAGTTGCCGCGACCATGCCGGATCGCGGCATCGATGTCCTCTCGGCCGAGATCGACGGCACGGGTCGTGGTCGAGATCGCGACCTCGATGTGGGGATGCCGCGCCTGGAAATCGGCGAGCCGCGGGATCAGCCAATGCGAGGCGAACGTCGTCACGGTGGAGAGCCGGATCTCCCCGCCGTCGCGCCGGAACGGCTTGACCGCCGCCTCGATCCGCTCCAGCGCATCGCCGACACTGGCGAGCAGCCGCTCGCCATCTTCGGTAAGCACGAGCTTGCGTCCGGCCTTCCGCACCAGCGCGACGCCGAGGCTCCTTTCCAGCTCGGCGATACGGTGCGAGAGCGCCGAGCGCGTCACGCCGAGTTTCTCCGCCGCCTCCGTCAAACTGCCGAGGCCAGCGAGCATCGACAGCGCCGATAGCGCACGCGCCGAGGGGGTCGCGGAGATCGCCATTCTGAAGCCGCTCCAATTGGTGAGATAATCTCACCAATGAAGCCGCCGGATCAAGCTAGGATGGTGCCGCTTGATCAGGGATAGCTGCCATGAGCATCGAAAATTTCCGGCTGCTCGCCGACTACAATCACTGGGCCAACCGGCGCATCTATGCGGCGGCGCTCGCGATGCCGGAGGAGGCTTACCGACGCGCCACCGGCGTCTTCTTCGGCAGCCTGCATGGCACCCTCAACCACCTCCTGCTCACCGACCGGATCTGGCTGAAGCGGCTAACCGGCGAAGGCGATCACCCGACGCGGCTTGACGCGATCCTGTTCGAGGACCGCCATGAGCTTGCCCGCGCGCGGATGGCGGAAGATGCGCGGCTGATCCGCGTCGTCAGTGGCTATAGCGACGCCGACCTCGTGGCTCCCTTCTCCTACCAGACCACGTCAGGCGCGCCGCAACAGCAGGCGCTCAAGGACGTTCTGCTACATCTGTTCAATCACCAGACCCATCACCGCGGCCACGCCCATGCATGCTGCTCGATCGTGACCGGCGAGGAGCCGCCGCCGCTCGACCTCCTCTACTACCAACGCGGCGCGCCGGCGCCGGAGTTGGTCCTTCCGACCGCGTAGCGCGCCGTCACGGCTGCTGCACCTGCGGCGTCAGCACCATCGGCGGACGCGGCGGCGGCCTTGGCCTCGCAGGCGGAGGACCGGGGGCCGGCCGCACCTCGATCGGCGGTGGCAGCGGCGCGGCCTGCTGGCTCATCACGGGCGGAGCCGGTGCAGCCGGCGGACGCGGCGGCGCAACGACCGTCCTGGGCGGCAAGCGCCGGGGACCATGGCCGGGCAACGGTCCCTCGGACGGCGCAGCAGGGAGTGGCAGAGCCGCCCTCGACGGAGGAACGCCGAACGGCTCGGCCGGTGGTGCCTCGCCGCGCTCGATGGCGTCGAGCCGGCGCGTCTCGCGATCGATGACGCGCACCGCAAGCCATGACGACAGCGAGGTCACATCGAGCATCGGATTGAGTGCGTCCGGCGTTCCCGCCGCAAAGATCTGGATTTCCGGGCGGCTGGTGGCCGAGCCGATCGAGTTGGAGGACAGGCTCGCGCGCATGTCGGCCTGGTCGGCGAGCATGTCGTAGCCGCCGGAAACGGTGACATGGGCATTGCCGGCATCGAGCGTGGTCGCATCGATGCGCAGCCTGCCGTCACGGATGTTGAAGGGAATTTGCGCCGAGGCGACCGGCAAATTGCCCGCCGCCAGCACGGGCGCAACAATCTGCTTCAAGTGGGCATCGTCGGTGGGCTGGCCCGAATCGCTGGCACGGACCGCGACATCGAAGGCGCGCGGGTCGAGGCCGGGAATGCTGGCCGATTCCAGCGTCATGGTGCCGCTGCCCGATAACGCCCCCGCAAGGGCCGCGACGCTACGGCCCCGGCTCATCAGCGTCATCTGCAACGAGCCGCGGCCGGAAGGCATCTTCAAGCCGCGATAGCGCAGCGCCGTGCCGTCGACGCCGGAGAAATCAAGCCGCGAATTGATGATGATGCCGTTGGGATCGGGCCGCGCGTCGATGGTGGCGGTGGCTTCGCCGCCGCCGATCTTGCCCTTCAGCTGCTCAAAGGTCAGCGACTGGCCGTCGCTCTTGATCGCGCCGCTCACCGGGCGCAACTCGCCGCCGCCCGGCAGTACGCCGCGCAACGCCTGGAACGCGACGCGGCCGTGCCAGCCTTTCATCAGCCCGGCGCCGATCGGCTCATCCGCACTGTGACCGGCCGCGCCGATCGCGAGCGCAAAGGCCGGCGCGAGGTCGAGCGAATCGAGCCCGAATTCGCCATCGACGCCCCGCTCGGCATCAAGCGTCACCGCAAGACGTCCGCGCAGCCGCGAACCATCCGCGACGCTGTCGATGTCCTCGAGGGTGAGCTTGTTGCCGACCAGCGAGGTGCGCGCGAACAGCCGGATATTCTGTGCCATCGGATCGGATGGCTTGAGGCCGAAGACCGGCGCGAGATTGATGCTGCGAACCTTCAGGCCGACGCTGGCCTTTGGCGTCTGCGCCCAGGGCTCGGCGGTCCCCTGTGCTTCCGCATCAATCCCCGCGCCCCACATTTTTGCATTGACCCGCAGCGGCTGGTGCCAGACACCGCTTACAGATCCCTCGAACTGCAAGCCGCCGTCGCCGCTCGCCATGATGCGATCAAGGCCCAACAGCGCGAGCAAAGCATTACCGCGCTCCGCCGACAATCTGGTCTGCACATCGACATTGCTGCGGCCGATCGCGTTAACATCAAAGCCGCGCAGCGCATCGATAGGCGGCGTCGCCTGCATTTTGATGCGCCCCTTTACTTGCGGCGCATCAAGGGCGAGTTCTGCATTGGCAAAGACGCTGCCCGACGGCGCCGCCTTGTTCCTCGTGAGGTCGATCTTCAGTTTCGCATGTGTGGAGCCCGAACCGGCCGGTAGCGCCTTCAACCGCTCCGCCACCGACGGAGCGAACGGCGTGATGGCCGCCACGAGTTGGTCCAGCGAAGTCATGGTCGAATCGAGCGCAAGGCTTCCAAGGAGACTGTCTCGATCGAAATGGCCTCCACCCTCAATCTGCATGCCGTTGGATTGTCCGATCTGCAGCCGGTCGAGCGTGATCGTCTTGGGATCATAGCCGACCTTGACCGCAAACGGCTTGAGCTCCTGCCCTGCCGAGATCGCGGTGCCGATGTCGAGCGACAGCGCCGCTTGCTCCGGCCAGTTGGCCTCGGGTCCGGCGACCGAGCGCACAAAGGCGGTGGCCGCATCGAGATCGAGGCGCTGGGCCCTCAGCTCGGCTTCGACCCGCGAGCCCGCGCCGGCGGCGAGCGCCGACAGCGCGATGCGGCCTTCGATGGTGCCGCCGTCGATCTCCGCCTTCAGTCCGTCGATCGCGACATGATCCTTGTTCGCACTGATTTCACCGTCGAGACGGAGCGCCTTCTGGGTGCGGCGAATCACATCGCTCTTGCCCTGCAGCCAGGCCAGCAGCACATCCGGATCGCCGGATTCGATATCAAGCGCGCCCGAGAAGTCGCTCGGCGTGGCGGACGGCTTGCCGCCCTTGGTGAACGAAACCTGGGTGTTGCCGGGCGCGCGCAAATCCATCCGGTCGATTGCCCACGACGTCGCATCGCCATGGAAGTCGATGGCGACGTTCTGCAATGGACGCCCGCCCAGCATGATCTGCTCGGCGCTGGCCTCGATCCTGCTCCTGATCGGCGCGTGCGGCAGCTCCTTGAGCAAAGCATGCAGGGCCGGGAGCAGGCGCGCCGGCTGAATGGCGGCGCTATCCTTGTTGCTGTCTTTAACGTCGTCCTTTGCCAGAAGCTTGTCGGCATCGAGTTGACGCGCGGACAGCACCGCATGCAGCAGCGGCGAAGCGCCGAACCTGACGTCACCGGCGCCGGCGAATTTCAACGCACGATCTTCCGCGCCATAGCTCGCCTCGATCTGCTCGAGCTGGGCCGCGGCATGATCGGCCTTGAACTTCGTCGACAAGCGCCAGGACGCGGACGACTTGTCCGCCCCCTTCTGCGGCGGCGGCGGCGCCAGCACGGCCGTACCTTCGAAGCGCGGCGCGCGCGCCTTGAAACTGAGCAGGCCTTCGAGGTCGATCGAGATCGGCCGCTGGCCCGGATCGATGTTCAGGTGAACGCGGGTCGCGTTGCCATCAGGGCTTTGCCCGGAGGAGACGCGAAAGGGATAGCGCGTCCCCTCCACCGTGAAATTGCCGTCGCCGTGCACCGCGCCCGCCAGCGAGCGCACGTCGCCGGAAAAGGCGATATCATTCAGCTCCAGCGTCGAGCGGCTTGCCGCGTCATGCAGCGCGATGCGGCCCGTCAGGTTGAGCCGGTCGATCGCGAGCGAGGCGAAATTGAAGGTGCCGTTCCACGCCGGCCAATCGACCTTGCCCTGCGGATCGAGCCCGAGATCGAGTGCGAGCCCGCCGATCGTGAGCTCATTGGCGCGCCACTGGCCGCGCATCAGGTCGCCGAGCGAGAACTCGACGTCGAGCTTGTCGGCACGGATCTTGCCGAGATCGTTGGCGCCGCCGACCACGACCGAGCGCAGCCGCAGGGTCGGTGTCGGCAACAGCCGCGCGTCGAGAGCGCCGTCCACCCGCACGGGGGCGCCGATGATCCTGCTCGCTTCGGTCTCGAATTGCGGCCGGAACTGGTTCCAGTCGATGAAATACGGTCCGATCAGCGCGGCAACCAGCGCAAGTATGAAGGCAATCGCCAATCCGAGCAGGGTCGTCTGCACGGGGTCTCCTCTTGGGCAAACTCAGGCGCGGGCAGGTCGGCCGCCGCCACGTCAAAGCACGCCATATATAGAGACAAGTGTGGCGAAGTCACAGCAAGCTAAAGTGACAGCTTGACGCTGGTGCAATCACCAACTTGCCGGGAGCTGCTTCAGTCCGCGCAGCACGAAGGTCGGCCGCCATTCCGGGTTTTCCGCATCGTCCAGCTTCAACTCCGGCAACCGGCGCAGCAGCGTGGAAATCGCGACTTCCGCCTCGAGCCGCGCGAGCTGGGCGCCGAGGCAGAAATGGATCCCGCCGCCGAAGGATAGCGGTTTGACGTTGGGTCTCGTGATATCGAGCCGGTCCGGCCGGTCGGGATAGACTGCGGGATCGCGATTGGCCGAGCCGAGCAGGCAGAGCACGCTCTCTCCCTTCGGAATCCGCTTGCCGCCGATATCCTCGATGTCCTCCAGCGCCACGCGGCCGGTCATCTGCACCGAGGAGTCGTAGCGCAGGAATTCCTCGATGGCGTTGGTCGTGAGCGAAGGATTGGCCTTGAGCAGCGCGAGCTGGTCGGGATTGCGATAGAGCGCCAACAGACCGTTGCCGATCAGGTTGACGGTGGTCTCATGCCCGGCACCGAACAAGAGGATGATGTTGGCCGTCATCTCCTCGTTGGAGAGCTTGTCGCCGGCTTCCTCGGCCTGGATCAGCTGGGTCGTGAGGTCGTTGCCGGGATTGCGGCGGCGCATCTCGAACAGCTGCTCGAAATACATCTTCGCCATCGCGTTACCCATATTGGCCTGTGCGATCTCCTCCGGCGTCAGCGGAACGGGGTCGAGGATACGGCCGCCGTCGCGCGAGCCCTTGTAGAAGGTCTCGCGGTGCTCCTCGGGGATGCCGAGCATGTCACAGATGATCGTCACCGGCAGGCGGAACGCGAAATCCTCGATCAAGTCCATGTGACCTTTGTCAGCCACTGCATCGATGGTCTGGTCGACGACCTCCTGGATGCGGGGCCGCATGTCCTCGACCCGGCGCGCGGTGAAGGCCTTCACGACGAGGCCACGCAGGCGGGTATGATCAGGCGGATCCTGCTGCAGCATCCAATGGCCCATGCTGCGGAAGATCGGCTCGTCCATGATCTTCGGGCCGTAGCGGCGGATGGTGCGCTCGACATAGTCCTTGCCGAAACGCTTGTCGCGCAGCACGAGGCTGACTTCCGCATGGCGGCTCGCCACGAACGCGCCATGCGCGTTGACGTGCATGGGATCGGTGTTCCGCAGCCGCTCGTAATGCGGATAGGGATTTTTGATGAAGTCCGGCGACAGCGGATTGAACAGCGGCTCATTGGCCTCTGTCCCGATTTGGGTCTGAACATGCTCGTTCATGGTGACCTCATCCGAATGGCGCGCAATTCGATACACCATTGTATCGAATTGCATTCTGCCCTAAACTGCGCCGATGTCAAGAGTTAGAACCAGACCGACCCGCGACGAGACCTGCGACAAGCTGTTCGAGGCCGCCGCGCGCGTGTTCGAGGAACAGGGCATCGGTTCCGCGAGCATCGAGGCGATCGCGGCCGCGGCCGGCTTTTCCCGCGGCGCCTTCTATTCCAACTTCAAGAGCAAGGACGAATTGATCATCGCCATGCTCGAGGACCACGTCGAACGCTCGATCGAGCGCAACCTCGATCTGTTGGCGCAACATGAGGACATCGACGACTTCCTCAACGCGCTGAAGAACATGGATCGCAGCAGGCAGGACCCGCTCGGCCGCGCTCCCCTGCTCCATATGGAGATGATCCTGTTCGTTGCACGCGCCGAGAAGCGGCGGCCGGAACTTGCCAAGCGGCTGCGCGCGCGGCGCAAGCTGGTCACCGACATCGTCGAGACCTCGCTGAGGGACTCCGGCCGCCCCGGCGCCGTCAACCCGGCGTGGACCGCCGCGATCGTGCTGGCGCTGGAGGACGGCTTCCGCCTGCACCGGCTGATCGATCCGGAGACGACGCCGTCCGACAGTTTCCTGCGCGCGATCGGCGATCTCAGGCGCGCGATGGGAATCATCGCCACGTCGTGACACGCGTCAGCCCGCCGGCCGCAACTTGCCCGCCACCGCGCGGACCTTGCCCGGCGATGCCTGCCAGATCGCAAACGCCGACAACAGGCTGACCGCGATCCCGATCGCGAACGCAATGGTGTAGTCGCCGGTCACATCGTGCAGCAGGCCGGTGACCCACGGCCCGGCCGCGCCGCCCGCGAGCGCGGCAAGCATGATGGTGCCGAAAATGCTGCCGAAATCGGCGCCTTGAAAAATCTCCAGCACCACCGCGCCCATGATCGAGGTCAGGCCGTAACCGAGCGCGCCCTGCGTGAACACCATGAGGTAGACCAACCACAGGCTCGGTTCATATTTGAGCGCGATCAGCGCCGCGAAACAGATCGCAAAGCCGAGGCACGAGATCGCCCAGATCGCCTCGCGCCCGACGCGGTCGGAAGCGTGGCCGAGCACGATCTGGCCGGGAATGCCGAGCAGGCTGACGACGCCGAGCGCCCAGACGCCGACATTCGCGGAGAAGCCGATATCGAGCAGGAATTTGGTCTGATGCACCTGCACCGCGTACCAGATGTACAGGCCGCAGAAATAGCCAAGCGCGATCCACCAGAACCGCGCCGTCCGCAGCGCGCGCGGCAGCGTCCAGTCGGTGCCGGCCCAGATCGGATCGACGACATACGAGACCGGCTTTGCCGAAGCATGCGGCGCGGCATCGCCGTCCGGCTGCAAACCCATATCCTCGGGCCGCTTGCGCAAGAGAAGATTGATCGGCGCCAGCACGATCAGCACCATCAATCCCATCGAGGTGCAGGCGGTGCGCCAGCCGGTCTGCTCGATCACATATTGCACCCAGGGCAATAGCGTCACCGAGCCGATGCCGACGCCGGCAAAGGCGATGCCCATGGCGAGACCGCGGCGGCGGATGAACCAGTTCGGCAGGAACAACGAAAAGCCGGAATAGCCGAGGCAGACGCTGCCGGCGCCGACCATGACGCCGATGGTGACATAGAGATGCCAGGGCTCGCGCGTCAGCGGCGCCAGCAACAGCCCGCCGCCCATCAGCACGATGCCGAGCTCCATCACCGCGCGCGGACCGCCACGATCCATCAGCCGGCCGATCAGCGGGCTGATCACGGCAGACACCACGAAGCCGAACGAAAACGCGCCGGCGGTGACGCCGCGCTCCCAGCCGAATTCCTTGAGGATCGGCGGGAAGAACAGCGAGAACGCGGTGCGCGCGTTGACGCCGATTCCCATCGTCACGAAGGTGATGGCGACGATCACCCAGCCGTAGAAGAAGGGCAGATGCCGCGACGACTTCGTCATGTTTTTCGTCCTGGCCGCCGCGTCCAGTGTTCCGTGTTGACGGCGCCGGTCGGCGCCTCGCCCTTGATGATGGCAGCAGCCTGCCGCACCGTCTCCAGCGCCTGATGCTCGATTGCCTGCGGCGTCAATCCGCCGATATGGGGCGTGGCGATCACGTTCGGCAATTTTGCAAGCTCCGGCGTCGGCATCTGGTCCGGGGCGCGGCCGACATCCAGCGCCGCGCCCGCGATGCGGTTTTCGCGCAAGGCTGCCGCAAGCGCCGCTTCATCGACGAGATTGCCGCGCGAGAGATTGATGAAGAAGGCGTGGCGCTGCATCCGCGCCAGCGCCGTAGCTCCAATAAGGTTTTCGGTCGCTTCATTGGCGATCACAAGGCAGACGACATAGTCGGCACGCGCGAGCATGTCGTCGAGCGGAAGATGCTCGATACCGGGATCGTCGATCTTCACGAAGGGATCGGCGACCATGACTTCCATGCCCAGCGCCTTCGCCAGCGGCGCGAGATAGCGGCCGATGCTGCCATAGCCGATGATGCCGATGCGGCTGCCCGAGAGCTGCCGTCCCATCGCGACTTCAGGCTTGCGGCCGGCGTGATACTCCGCGCTCGCCCGCGACACGCCGCGCGACAGATCGACCATGTAGCCGATGGCAAGCTCGGCCACCGCCGGGATGAAGCCGGGCGAGGCCCGCGTCACCAGCACGCCGACGGCGGAAGCGGCCGCGACATCGATGTTGCGGATGTCGACCGCGCAGCGGACCATGGCGCGCAGCTTCGGCAGCTTTGCAAAGATCTCGCCCCTGCCCTCGGTCACGCGGTCGGCGACGATGATGTCGACGTCCCGCGCGGCGGCAACGAGGCCGGCCGCATCGAGCACCGCGGCGCCTTCATGCAGCTTGACGTCGGCGATGGCCTTGAGGCCATTGAGGGCGCGCTCGCCGTAATATTGTCGGCGGAAATCCGGCGTGGGAGTCAGCAGAACTTTCAAGACGTCCTCGATTTATTTTTCTTGAGCATGATCTTTTCGGAAAATCGCTACACACTTTGCCGGATCATGCTCAGTAACCGAATGCACGCGGCAGCGCCGTCGAGATCGCCGGCACGAAGGCGACGATCAAGAGACACAGGAACAACAAGCCGAGATAGCCCAGGATCGGCTTCACCGTCTGCTCGATCGGAACATTGCCGATCAGGCAGGCGCCGTAAAGGCCAAGGCCGAGCGGCGGCGCGAACAGGCCGATTCCCATCGCGATCACCAGTACCACGCCGAAATGCAGGGGATCGATGCCGAGCTTGACAGCAACTGGCAGCAGCAGCGGGCCGAAAATGATCAGCGCCGCCGCGCCCTCCAGCACCGAGCCCATCACGATCAGCACCGCGATCGAGAGCAGCAGGAACAGCCAGACGCCATGGGTCTTCGACAGCGCCAGCATCATGTCGCCGACCATATGCGGCACCTGTTGCAGCGTCAGGATGAAGGCGAGCGATTGCGCGGCGGCGACAATGAACAGCACCAGCCCCGAGCGCGTCGCGGCGTGAACAAAGCTCTGCGCCGCCGATTTGAGCCCGAGCTCGCGGAACACGACGCTGCCGATCACGATCGCATACAGCGCGGCGAAGGCGGAGATTTCGGTCGCGGTGGCAAAGCCGCTCTTGAAGCCGAAGAAGATCATGAAGATCAGCCCAAAGGACGCGATCGCGCCGCTCCACAGACCCGAGATCGGCTTGCGCGGCTCGGCATCTTGCGAAGGCGCGGGCCTCCGGCCGAAGATGATGCAGAACACGATCAGCGCCAGCGCCATCAGCCCGGCCGGCAACAGGCCGGCGACAAACAGGCCGCCGATCGAGAGGTTGGCGACGAAGCCGAGGATGATCAGGTTGATGCAGGGCGGAATGGTCTCCGCCATCACCGCGGATGCCGCGAGCAGCGCCACTGCACTGCCCGGATTTTGCCGGCTGCGGCGCGCAGCGGGGATCAGCACCGAGCCGACGGCGGCGACATCGGCCATCTTCGAGCCCGAGATGCCCGAGAACAGCACCATCGAGGTCACCATCACGACATTGAGCCCACCGCGTAAGTGACCGACCGCGCGTTGCAACAGCTCGATCAGGCGCACCGACATGCCGTTGGCTTCCATCAGGTAGCCGACCAGGATGAAGAACGGAATCGCCAGCAGCACGAAATTGTCGATACCGCGCGCCATCTGCTGGGCAAAGATCACGCCCGGCAGCGTGCCCTCGACCCAGATGAAGGTGAGCGCGGCGAGCGCCAGCGCAAAGCCGATCGGCAGGCCGCCGAACAGCGTGACGAAGAAGCCAACCAGCATCAGCGTTCCCGACGAGGGCACCGAGTCAGGCGCAAAATGGTCCCAGGCGAGATAGAGGCCGACGATCACGGCGGTCGCAATGACCCCGGAGGTCATGTCGCGCAGCGGGCGGGCCCGAAAAACGTCGAGCGCGAACACGGTCATGAACAGCGCGCCGACGCCCATCGGGTAGAAGGTCAGCTCCAACGGCAGGCCGGAGCCGGTGGTCTGGCCGGACGTCAGACCGCCGAGCTTGAGTGCGTTGTAGGCGACATAGGCCGCGACCACCGTCATCAGCACCGCCGCCACGGCGTCCAGCACCGCCCGCACGCCCGCGGGCAACCGTTCGACGAAGAACTGCACGCCGGGATTATCGCCGCGGGCGAGCGCACTCGCTGCGCCGAAGAAGCTCGAGCCGACCATGAGGCCGCGCGCGACGTCATCGGACCATTCGACGGGCGCGTTGAACCAGTAGCGCAGTGCCACCGAGACGCAGACGACGAGAAGATCGGCCGCGAGCATGATCGCCGCGATGGCATCGCTGACGGCGAGCAGCGCGGCGATGATCCAGTGGCGGCTTGCGGGCACGAGGGAGACTGATTTTCCGGCCGAGACTTCCTTTCCGGCCTGGCCGCTCGCCACCGCGCCTGTCATTTGTTCTCCTTCGTCAAGCCCGGCCTTGTGCCGGGCATCCACGTCTTTCTTTCCAAGGTTGCAAAGACGTGGATGGCCGGGACAAGCCCGGCCATGACGAGTCTGGTTGCAAGGCGCGATTTCATAGGCAGTCGCGCCTTTCAGGCCTGGGTCGCGCGGATCGCGTCCACGACCGGCTTGGCCTCGGGGTGCGCCTTGATGAAATTGTCGGTCTGCGGCAGCACGCGCTTGCGAAAGGCTTCCTTGTCGCATTCCACGATGACGACGCCCTTGCCCTGAAGGTCGCTCATCGCCTCCTTCTCGACGGCGAGCCCATGGGCACGGGTATCGACTGCCGCCTTCTTCGTCGCGTCAACGAAACCCTCGCGCAGCTTCGGATCCATGCGCTGGAACGTCGCATCGGAGAAATAGATCGCAAGCGGCGAGAAATTGTGCTGCGTCAGCGCATAGTTCTTCGCGGTCTCGTAGAATTTGCTGGCGAGAATCGTCGGCGGATCGTGCTCGAGGCCGTCGAGCACGCCGGCCTGGAGCGCGGTGTAGATTTCGCCAAAGGCGAGCGGGGTTGCAGCGGCGCCCATCAACCGCAGGCATTCGGTGATGATCGGGTTCGGCAGCGTCCTGATCTTGAGCCCGGCGAGATCTTCCGGGGTCTTCACCGGCTTCTTGGCGAACACGCTGCGCGCGCCGAAATTATAGGCCCAGGCGATGATGCGGATGTTGGCGCCCTTCAAGAGCGCATCCTCGATCGGCTTGGCGGCGCCGCCGTCGAACGCCTTGGTCTGCTGCGGGAAGCTAGAGAAGAGATAGCCGAGGTCGAAGGTGCCGACCAGCGGCACGAGATTCGCCGAGATCGACGAGCCCGACACCATCATATCGATGACGCCGAGCTTGACCGAGTTGATGACGTCGATTTCCTGGCCAAGCTGGTTGTCCGGAAAGAAAGTGACGTCGACCTGC
>Ga0310811_10002988_pt1 | contig 21223 bp, 13 predicted proteins | sample YCmetagenome_FD_207642 | JGI IMG/M metagenome (GOLD analysis project Ga0310811, IMG submission 207642) | Soil microbial communities from experimental microcosm in Duke University, North Carolina, United States - YC | ecosystem: Engineered > Artificial ecosystem > Soil microcosm > Unclassified ...
ACCTGACAAGAACATGCTCGGCATTGCCCACAACGGCGCCTTGGCCGCGCTGATGCCGATGTTCACGATTACTAGTGCCAGTATGACCATTAGTGCGGTGCTGGCATTACCGGCAAAGACGAATCCAAGACATGCCACGACACACGGGATAACGACGTGCCAAGTGCGTTCTTCAGTGCGGTCCGAATGCTTCGCCCAAAGGATCATCGCTATCACGGCGAGGACGCTCGGCACGCCGGCCAACAGACCGGTCTCAAACGAACCATACCCGTACTGGCGAATGATCAGCGGCGCCCACAGACCGAGCGTATACAGCCCTGCCGACGTCCCGAAGTAGATCACGGCGAGCGCGAGGACGCGCGGATCGCGCAAGGCACTCAGCACACCGGCCGTGTGGCCGGCGTGTGATTGCTTGGCGCTTGTTTCAGCCTTCAGCTTCGCGATCAGCCACTCACGCTCGTCTGGCTTCAGCCAGTGTGCCTGCGACGGGGTGTCGGTCATGTACTTCAACACGACAAAGCCCAGGATGATCGCGGGCACCGCTTCGATGATGTAAAGCATCTGCCAGTCGGCCAGTCCGGCAACCGGAGGGAGCTTCATGATCGCGCCGGAGAGCGGGGAGCCGATCGCGGTCGATATCGGGGCGGCTGCCATGAACCATGCTGCAGCGACTGCACGCTGACGCAATGGGAACCACAGGCTGAGATACAGGATAATGCCGGGGAAGAAGCCCGCTTCCGCGACGCCAAGAATAAAACGCAGCGCGTAAAAGCTGTTCGGGCCGACAACGAACGCAGACGCCGCCGAGACGATTCCCCACGACACCATCACCCGTGCGATCCACCGGCGCGCGCCGACTTTGTGAAGAATCAGGTTCGATGGCACCTCGAACAGGAAGTACCCGATAAAGAACAATCCTCCTCCGAGACCGAACGCTTGGGGCGAGAGGCCGATGGCCTTGTTCATCGTCAGCGCGGCGAAACCTACGTTGACGCGATCGAGAAAGCTAATAAAGTACAGCAGCATCACAAACGGAACGATCCGCAGCATGAGCTTGCGGGAGACCCGGCTTTCAAGATCTGAATTCATTGTCTCCTCCTTGGAGGCTTGAGCAGTGCTCTATTTAGAAACCGAGCATGAAGACAGTCTGTCCATCCTTTCCGGACCCTTCTGTGCGCACGGTCTCGCCGGCCCAGTCGTGGTCCGGATGACGCTCCGATGGAGCCGCTGACAGTGCTTAAGCCGCGTTGGCCGTGGGCACTGCGGCTCTCTCGATGAACGCGCAAACGGCAGCCGTCACCTGCGCAGTCGCTGCGGTGCCGCCGAGGTCACCCGTATGCAGCGACTTGTCCGCAGTCACCGCTTCGACTGCCTGCATGACGCGCTTCGCGGCCGCGAATTCGCCCAGGTGTTCGAGCAGCATCACGACCGACCAGAAGGTGCCGACCGGATTGGCGAGACCTTTGCCCATGATGTCGAATGCGGAGCCATGAATCGGCTCAAACATCGACGGATAGCGGCGTTCCGGATCAATGTTGCCCGTCGGCGCGATGCCGAGACTGCCGGCCAGTGCGGCAGCGAGGTCACTGAGAATGTCCGCGTGCAGATTCGTGGCGACGATTGTGTCGAGCGTCGCGGGGCGGTTGACCATGCGGGCGGTCGACGCGTCCACCAGTTCCTTGTCCCATTTGACATCCGGGAATTCCTTGGAAACTTCGAGCGCGACCTCGTCCCACATCACCATCGCGTGCCGCTGCGCGTTGCTTTTTGTAATCACGGTCAGCAGCTTGCGCGGACGGGATTGCGCGAGTTGGAACGCGAACCGCATGATCCGCTCGACGCCAGCGCGGGTCAGGATCGATACGTCCGTCGCGGCTTCGATCGGATGGCCCTGGTGGACGCGGCCGCCCACCCCGGAATATTCGCCTTCCGAGTTTTCTCGGACGATGACCCAGTTCAAGTCTTTCGGCTTGCAGCGCTTCAGTGGGCCGTCGATGCCGGGCAGGATGCGGGTCGGACGGACGTTCGCGTACTGGTCAAAACCTTGGCAGATCTTCAGGCGCAGACCCCACAGCGTGATGTGATCGGGGATATCGGGATCGCCGGCTGAGCCGAACAGGATGGCATCCTTGTTGCGGATTGCGTCGAGCCCGTGCGCCGGCATCATGACGCCATGCTTGCGGTAGTAGTCGCCGCCCCAGTCGAAGTTTTCGAATTCGAATGCGAACGACTTAGTGGTCTTTGCGAGTGCTTCGAGGACCTGCACGCCAGCGGGAACGACTTCCTTGCCAATGCCGTCGCCGGGGATGGTTGCGATGCGATAGGTGTTCATGTCTCCGTCCTTCAGTTGTCATGGGCGTGAATGAACTTTATCGATGTCTGGAAGTAAAAACTGGCGCTAAACTCAAAGCATCTTTAATCTAAAGTCACGAATAAAATCGATGCGCGACACCGTTCAACCGTCCGACCTGAGCTTTTTCTCGACTGTTGCCGCGGCCGGCAGCCTGAGCGCGGCCGCGCGAGAGCTGGGGCTGACCCCAGCAGCCGTCAGCAAGCACCTGACGCAAATGGAGAGCAGGGCGGGCGTCGCACTGGTCAACCGGACCACCCGCCGGATGACGCTCACACCGGAGGGCGAGCTGTACCTCGAGCACGCGCGCCTTATCCTCGATGAGATCGACGAACTGGCTGAACTGCTGGGCACAGCGAACGAGCGTCCGAAGGGACTGTTGCGGGTAAACGCGACGCTCGGATTCGGGCGCAGTCAAGTTGCGCCCGTGATTTCACGCTTCGTTGCGAAGTATCCTCAAGTGTCGGTTCAGTTGCAGTTGTCGGTCACGCCGCCGCCGTTGACGGACGACACGTTCGACGTCTGCATCCGGTTCGGCGAGCCGCCCGATACGCGGGTGGTGGCACGGCGTCTGGCGGCCAATCGGCGACGGCTCTGTGCCGCGCCTTCGTACATCGCGTCACGCGGGATGCCAATGACCGCGCACGACCTGACGCGGCACAACTGTATCGGCATCCGTCAAGGCGACGAAGCCTATGGCGTGTGGCGTCTAACTTCGGGCAAGGGCGTGTCGCGCAAAACGGAAACCGTGCGGATCAATGGCTCGCTGACAACGAACGATGGTGAAATCGCGGTGAAGTGGGCGCTCGAAGGACACGGCATCCTGATGCGGGCAGAGTGGGACATCAAACAGTATCTGGCCGATGGCTCATTGGTTCTCGTACTGCCCGATCACGATACGCCGAACGCCGACATCTTCGCGGTGTATTCGCAGCGACATCAGATGTCGAACCGGATGCGCGCTTTTATCGACTTTATTGCACACGAACTTCGGAGCGAGACGAGTGAACCTTGAAGGGCTGCAAACGATCAACGATACTGTTTCCACCCGGCTGTCGGCTGTGGCCTGCTGAATACCGCGCATCGCGTTCTCTCCAGGCCGGGGACTTACAACGTCACGCGGGACACGACCGCTGCCTTCTCACCGATTGGCAAAGGGAGTTATTTAAGATGACCAAGAACACCATCTGCCTGTGGTATGAACACGATGCCGAAGAGGCCGCGCGCTTCTACGCCAAAACCTTTCCGCAAAGCAGCATCGGCGCCGTCCACCGTGCGCCGGCCGACTATCCCGACGGCAAAACGGGCGATGCCCTGATTGTCGAATTCACCGTCGTGGACGTCCCCTGTATTGGCCTCAACGGCGGGCCGCGGTTCCAGCACAGTGAGGCCTTTTCGTTCCAAATCGCGACCGACGATCAGGAAGAGACCGACCGGTACTGGAACGCGATCGTCGGCAATGGCGGGCAGGAAAGCCAGTGCGGCTGGTGCAGAGACAAATGGGGCGTTAGCTGGCAGATCACCCCGCGTGTGCTGATCAATGCACTAGCCCAGGGTGGCGACGCGGCTAAACGTGCGTTTGAGGCGATCATGCCGATGACGAAGATCGACGTCGCCACCATCGAGGCGGCTGTGCGCGGCTAACCCATACCGTTCCCACTCGGCTGTGCGCTGTGGCCCGCTGCAATCCGCACTAACCTTGCGCCGCCCGCCAGCCGAGGCCGAGACTCTTTTGCAGCGACACGAAGTCCTTGAGCAATTCGGCCTGCCCCGCGACGACGTTCTGCTGTGCGGTGAATTCCTGGCGTTGCGTATCGAGCAGGTCGATCAGCGTCGATACGCCGGCTAAATAGCGTTGTCGCATCAAGGTGGCGGAGTGATCGGCGGATGTCTCCACCTTCTGCAGCGTAACGAGATGCTCACGCTGATGTCCGTAGCGCGACAGCGACGAGTTCGCATCCTGCAGCGCGCCGAGGACGGCTTTCGTATAGCGGTCCTGCGCTTCGTCGCGCGACGCTTCGGCCGCGTGAACGCTGCCGCGCGTGCGGCCGAAGTCGAGCACATTCCACTGCAGATACGGCACGGTGAACCAGCTGAAGTTGCTCTTGCGCGCGAGATGTCCCGGATCGGTCGAGGTGAACCCGAGGTCGCCGAACAACGTCACCTTCGGAAAATAATCCGCGATATGCTCGCCGATTTGCGCGTTGCTCGACGCGAGTCGGCGCTCTGCTGCGCGGATATCGGGCCGTTGCTGCAGCAGCGAGGACGGATCGCCGGTCGCGACCGTCGCCGGCATGCTGGGCAACGGCTGCACGGCGGCCAGCTGTGCGTCGAGCGCGCCGGGCGCACGGCCGGTCAGCACGGCGAGGCGGTCGAGCGAATCGGTCACCTGCGCGTCGAGCGGCATCAGCGTTGCGCGCGTACTTTCGACCTGGGTGGTCAGGCGCTCGATATCGAGGTCGGCGGCGGTGCCGCGCGCACGGCGCTGCTGCGTGAGCGTCAGGATCTTTTGTTCCACTTCGGCCTGGCGCTGTGCGAGCGCAAGCCGTTGCTGTTCGTCGCGCATATCGATGTAGGCTTGCGCGACTTCCGCCGCAAGCGACACCTGTGTGTCGGCGAGATCGGCGTTGACCGCTTCCGCCTCGGCCGACGCCGCCTCGATCGCGCGCCGCGTCCCGCCGAACAGGTCGATTTCCCACGTTGCGTCGAAGCCGGCCGTATAGAACTGCAGCGGGCCGCCGCCGGAGGCGCTTTGCCCACTGAGCACACCCAGATTGGGTTGACGCAGCCGCGGCGCAGCCGCATTGGCAGAGACTTTCGGTAACGCGTTCGCGCGCTGCTGCTGCAATTGCGCCCGCGATTCGCGCAGACGGGCCTGCGCGATGTGTAGGTCGGGGTTGTACGCAAACGCGGCGTCGATCAGGTCGTTCAGTTGCGGGTCGCCAAGCGCGAGCCACCACTGGTTCGGCGCGCGCGTGGGCGCGACGCCGGTGGCCGGCGCACGCACGAATGCGTCGCTGCGCAGCGCATGCTCCGCGACCGGCGGAGCGCCGCGATAGTTGGGGCCGACCGTGCAGCCCGACAAGATGGACAGAACAGCGACGGCGGCAAGCGCTAAATGCGAAGGACGGTTGGACATCATGGCGAGGTTGGAAAGCGTCAGTGACCGGTGGACGGCGGCGGTGCATTCCTGCGCGGCGTTTTCAGCAGCAGCGCGAGCGGAATGCACGCAAACAGCGCGAGGCCGAGCAGGTAGAAGGTTTCGGAGTAGGCCATCACGGTCGCCTGCTGCTGGATCTGCGTGGCCAGTTGCCCAAGCGCGCGCATCTGCGAGTAGGCCATGTCGCCCGTGCGCGCGAACCAACTCGCCGCGCTCGATGCAATGTGCTCCTGGCCCCGCAGCGAATTCGCGCTGACCGACTCGCGGATCATCGCGGCGTGGAACGTGGTGCGCCGGTCGATCACGGTGCCGATGATCGCGAGGCCGAGCGATCCGCCGAGGTTGCGCGCCATGTTGTAGAGACCGGCGGCGTCGCCGGAATCTTCGCGCGATACGGCGGCCATCGACGCCTGGTTCAGCGGCATCATCGCGAGCATTTGCGCGATGCCGCGCATCAGTTGCGCCCAGAGAAAATCGTGCCCGACGCTCTGCGCGGTCAAATCGGTGTCGAGCATACAGCTGGCGGCGTACATCAGCAGCCCTGTGGTGACCAGAACGCGGAAGTCGACCTTGCCGAGCAACAGCGGCAGGATCGGCATCATCAGGAAGGCGGGGAGCCCCGAAAGCAGCATGATGGCGCCCGACTGCTCGGCGTTGTAGCCGGCGACGAGTCCGAGAAACTGCGGCACCAGATATGACACGCCGTATATCGCGGCGCCGACCGCGGACACGATCACGATCACACTCGCGTAGCGGGGATTGTTCATCAGGCTCAACCGCACGATCGGCCGCTTCGCGGTGCGCTGCGACAGCGCGATCATCGCCATGCCCACGATCGACACGCAGGTCAACGTGACAATCATTGTCGATTCGAACCAGCGCTCGCGCTGACCCTCCTCGAGCACGACGATGAGCGAACTGAGCCCGATCGCGAGACCGGCGATACCGAGCCAGTCCGCCTTGAAGAACGCGTCCCAATGCGGCCGGTCCGACGGCAGGCCGACAATCAGGAGCGTCATCAGCGCGATGCATACCGGCAGATTCATGAAAAAACACCAGCTCCAACTGATGTTCTCCGCCAGCCATCCGCCCACCACCGGACCGAGCAGCGGTCCGAGCAGCACGGTCAGGCCGAACATCGTCATGCCGATCGGCATCTGCGAGAGCGGCAGTCGCGTGCGGATGATGGTCTGCGCAGTCGGAATCAGTGCGCCACCGGTAAAGCCCTGACCGATGCGGCCGGCGATCATGACAGGCAACGTGTGCGACCAGCCGCACATCATCGAGAACCCGATGAACAGTCCGGCATTGGCCAGCAGAAAATTGCGCAGGCCGAATACGCGCGTGAGCCACGCGGCGAGGGGAATCATCACGATCTCGGACATCAAGTAGCCGGTCGAGATCCACGTGCCTTCGGTGCCTGTCGCGCCGATTTCGCCCTGGATCTGCGGCAGCGCCGAGTTCGTGATCGAGATGTCCAGCGTCGCCATCAGTGCGCCGAGCGAGCCCGCGGCGACGGCGATCCAGTCGGTGACGCTCGCGCGTTCGGCTTCTGCGCCCGGCGCTGCCGGTACTGCGGCGGTGCCCGGCGCCGCCGGCACTGCGGCGGTCGGCTCAGCCACGGCGATTCTCTGCTTCGGTACGCTGATCGCGGTTAAGCACGGAGCGTGTATCGACGTCGACGTTTACCGACAGTCCCGGCAACAGTACGCTGCGCGTCTGCGTGCCGGTATCGATGCGGATGCGCACCGGCACCCGCTGCACAATCTTCGTGAAATTGCCGGTCGCGTTTTCGGGCGGCAGCAGCGCGAACTGCGAGCCCGTGCCGGGGGAGAAACTGTCGACCACGCCGTGCAGCGTCTGGCCGGGCAAGGCATCGACGGACATTTCGACCGGCTGCCCGACACGCATGCGGCCGATCTGCGTTTCCTTGAAGTTCGCCTGGAGATAGATGCTCTGCACCGGCACCACGGTGAGAAGCCGCGTGCCCGGCTGCACGTACTGGCCCACGCGCACGGTGCGATCAGCGACCTCGCCGCCGAGTGCGCTGCGCACCACCGTATTCTCGAGATCGAGGCGGGATTGCTGCGCGTTGGCCTGCGCGGCTTCGAGTTGCGCCCGCGCCTGCGCGAGCTGGGCGGTGGACGAGGCGATCTGCGTGCGGGCTGCGTCCACCGTCGCTGAACTCGCGGCGAGCGTCGCGAGCGCCTGGTCGCGGGTGCTGGTCAGCTCCGCGAGCCGATCGCTGCTTTCGGCGCCGGTCGCGACCAGGGGTGCGTAGCGCCGCACTTCGTCGCTCGCGTGCCGCGCGCTCACGCGCGCCACCTGCTGTTGCGCCTGCGCCTGTTCGATGTTGGCCTGCTGCTGCCTGATGTCGGCCTGCGCGCGTTCGATGTCGGCCGTGCGGGCATCGACGGTTGCCAACGCCTGGTTTAGCGCGAGCTGGTACTGGCGGGCATCGAGATGTACGAGCGGGTCGCCCGGCTTGACGACCTGGTTGTCCGCGACGTAAACCTCGGTGATATAGCCGGCGACCTTTGGCGCGATCATGACGCTATCGGCTTGCAGATAGGCATCGTCGGTGCTTTCGATGAAGCGTCCCACCGTCCACCAGTGCGCGAGCCATACGGTGGCGGCAATCAGCGCGGCAATGCCGAGCGCGATTAGAACAACACGCCGGCTTGGACGTCTCGCGGGCGACGCGGAAGGGTCGACATCGGGCACGGTGCCGGAAGGAGAGCCTGCTGTGGTTGACATCGTATAGGTCCAATTTTTTCCAGTCGGAAAATTATTCCATTCGATAGACTTGTGTCAAGTGCTATATTTCTCTGGGTCTTACACGAGAGGAACGCATGAACGACGCAAAGAGGCCTCGCCGTTCGCCGGAGGGCGGCTACGCGCGCGGCGACGAGACGCGGCGCCGGATCATCGGCGCGGCGATCGAACTGTTCGGCGAGCATGGTTTCGAGGGCGCATCGACACGCGACATCGCGGCCCGCGCCGGCGTTAACGCGCCGGCGCTGCAGTACTATTTCGAGAACAAGGAAGGGGTCTATCGCGCATGCGTCGAGGCGCTCGCCGACGATGCATGGGCGTGGTTCGGTCCGGTCCTCGCGCATGCCCACGAAGTGCTGCGCGGCGACGGGGACACCGAGACGCTGATCGATGCATTCCTGCGCATTCAGGAAACGATCGCGGACCACCTGTTCGTGAAAGCGGCCATGCCCGGCTGGCGACTGTTTTTTGCGCGCGAGCAGGCGGGAGATGAACCCGAGAGCGCCACGCAAATCCTCACGTGCCGTATTCGCCAGCCGCTGAACGATGCGAGCGCCGCACTGGTGGCGCGGATTACCGGGCGCGCGGCCGACGATCCGGTCACGCTGATCCGGATGTTGAGCCTGCACGGGCAGTTCATGATTTTTCATGTTGCGCACCGCGCGACGCTGACGCTGCTCGGCTGGGCAACGATCGATACGGAAAAAGCTGAACAGCTTAAGGCAACGATACGGCAACAGACACGCACGCTGCTCGAAACATGGAGCCGCGAGCGCGCCACGCAAGCAGATCCGCCGTGTTGCAGCGTCGATGCCTCGGGTGATGGCGCGCTTGCTTGCGGATCACAGGGCTACAGGGTAGCTTAGTAATCTCCGGCGAAGCTAAATCGCAGGGCCCTGCCGGGGATGGAGGCTGTGCCTTGAGTTCCGTATCCGATTCCCTGCGCGTGGCGTGGCAGGACGGCGAGCGCATTTTCTGCCGAGGATCGCGTGTGGGCACCGACGGCAATCGCAACGCCGTGTTGGTGATGCTGCTCGCCGCAGAGCACCCGCCGCCGGCCAGTCTCGACCGTCTCTCGCACGAATACGCCTTGAAAGGCGAGATGGACGGTGCGTGGGCGGTGCTGCCGCTGGAACTGGGGTGCGAGGGCGGGCGCGCCACCCTGGTGCTCGAGGATCCGGGCGGCGAGCCCCTCGAGCGCCTGCTCGGCGCGCCCATGGAGGTGGAAAGCTTCTTGCACCTCGCCATCGGCATCGCCACGGCGCTCGGCAAGGTGCATCAACGCGGCTTCGTCCACAAGGACGTCAAGCCGGCCAATATCCTGGTGAATTGCACGGACAAACAGGTGCGACTCACCGGGTTCGGCATCGCCTCGCGCCTACCGCGTGAGCGGCAGGCGCCCGAGCCGCCTGAGTTCATTGCCGGCACCCTGGCCTATATGGCGCCCGAACAGACCGGACGAATGAATCGGTCGATCGACACCCGCAGCGACCTGTACGCGCTCGGCGTCGTCCTCTATCAGATGCTGACTGGCCGTCTGCCGTTCACCGTATCCGATCCTATGGAATGGGTCCATTGCCATATTGCGCGGCAGCCGGCGCCGCCCGTTGAGCGGCTGAGGGAGGTTCCCGGCGCGCTGTCGGCCATCATCGTCAAACTGCTCGCCAAGATGGCGGAGGAGCGCTACCAAACGGCAGCGGGCCTCGAGCATGACCTCCGGCGCTGCCTGGCGCAATGGGAGGCCGAGCGCCGCATCGATGACTTCCGGCTCGGCGAGCGCGACATGCCGGACCGGCTGCTGATTCCCGAGAAGCTCTACGGGCGGGCGCCCGAAATCGATGCCCTGATCGCCGCCTTCGATCGCGTCGTCGAGGGCGGCACGCGGGAGCTGGTGCTGATTTCCGGCTACTCCGGCATCGGTAAGTCCTCAGTGGTCAACGAGTTGCACAAGGTGCTGGTGCCGCCGCGCGGACTGTTCGCCGCGGGAAAGTTCGACCAGTACAAGCGCGACATCCCTTATGCGACGCTTGCCCATGCGTTCCAGGGCATCGTGCGCTTGCTGCTGAGCAAGAGCGATGCCGAACTGGCGCCCTGGCGCGAGGCGCTGCGGGAGGCACTGAGCCCGAACGGCCAGTTGATGATTGACCTCATCCCCGCTCTGGAACTGCTGATCGGCCCGCAGCCACCGGTGTCGGAGCTGCCGCCGCAAGAGGCGCAGCGCCGTTTCCAACTGGTATTTCGTCGCCTGCTGGGGGTGTTCGCCCGGCCGGAGCATCCGTTGGCGTTGTTCCTGGACGATCTGCAGTGGCTGGACGCGGCGACGCTGGACCTGCTCGGCGATCTGATGATCCAGCCGGACGTGGGATCGCTGCTGCTGCTGGGAGCCTTCCGGGACAACGAGGTGGGCCCGACGCATCCGTTGGCGCGCAGCCTGCAGGAGATCCGGCGGGCGGGCGGGCGGGTGAGCGAGATCGTGTTGTCGCCCCTGGCGCGCCCGGACGTCGGGCGCCTTGTTGCGGACGCGCTCCATTCCACCACCGAGGCGACAGCCCCCCTGGCGGACTTGGTTCGCGACAAGACTGGCGGCAATCCGTTTTTCGCGATCCAGTTCCTGACCGCCCTGGCCGAGGAGAAGCTGCTCGCCTTCAGCCCCGAGGCCGGGCGCTGGATCTGGGACCTGAAGCGCATCTGCGCCAAGGGCTATACCGACAACGTGGTGGACCTGATGGTGGGCAAGCTCGCCCGCCTGCCGCCGGCGGCGCAGGAGGCCCTGCAATGGCTGGCTGCACTCGGCAACACGGCGGATTTCGCCATGCTCGCGCTCATTCTGGGGCGATCCGCCGAGACGATCCATGCGGCGCTCTGGGAAGCGGTGCGGGCGGGGCTGGTGCTTCGGCAGGACGAGGCCTACGCCTTCCTGCACGACCGGGTTCAGGAGGCGGCCTATTCGTTGATTCCCGAGGCGGCGCGGCCCGAACGGCACCTGCGCATCGGCCGAATCCTCTCGTCCAGCTTGCCCCCCGAGCAGGTCGCTGATCGAATCTTCGACATCGTCACCCACCTCAACCGGGGCGCCGCGCTCGTCGACGCGCCTGAGGAGCGCGAACGCATCGCCGAGCTCGATCTGCGGGCCGGCGAACGCGCCAAGGCCGCCGCGGCCTATGCCGCGGCCCTGAGTTACCTCGCCGCCGGGACGACGCTGCTGGCGGATGACCGATGGGAGCGGCGCTACGAACTCACGTTTGCGCTCGAGTACCACCGCGCCGAGTGCGAGCTGCTTACTGCAGACCTGGCTGCGGCGGAAGAGCGGCTTACGATGCTTGCCCAGCACGCCAGGAACCTCGTCGACTCCGCCGCCGTCGCTTGCCTGCGCATGACGCTTTACACGACACTGGATCAGAGCGACCGCGGTGTCGAAGTGTGCCTCGCTTACCAACGCCACCGAGGCACCCACTGGTCGCCGCATCCCTCCAATGACGAAGTCCGGCGGGAATACGAGCAGATATGGCGTCGGCTCGGCGATCGCTCGATCGAAGATCTCATTGACTTGCCGCTCATGAATGATCCGCAGGCCCGCGCGACCCTCAATGTGCTGATCGAGGTCGTGACGTCAGCCATGACGACCGATAAGAATTTGAACTCTCTGGTGGTTTGCCGGATGGTCAATATCAGCCTCGAACATGGCAACAGTGATGGATCGTGCTTCGCTTATATCTGGCTTGGCATGATTCTGGGGCCGCACTTTGGCGATTACCAGGCCGGATTCCGATTCGGCAGGCTCGGCTACGATCTGGTGGAGAAGCGCGGACTGCATCGTTACCAGGCCCGTGTCTACATGGCCTTCGCGACTATTGTCATACCCTGGACGCAGCACATCCAGACCGGCCGGGCCTTGGTGCGTCGCGCCTTTGATACCGCAAACAAAACCGGCGACCTCACCTTTGCGGCATATAGCTGCAACCACCTCATCACGAATCTTCTTGCAGCCGGCGATCCGCTGAGCGAGGTGCAGAGAGAGGCCGAGAACGGGCTTGAATTCGCCCGGAAAGCTCGGTTCGGGCAGGGTATCGGCCTTCTCACCGCCCAGCTCGGTCTGATCCGAACGCTGCGTGGCCTGACGTCCGAGTTTGGCTCCTTCAATGATGGACAGTTCGACGAGAGCCGGTTCGAACATCATTCGCGAAGTGATTCGCGGTTGGCGTTTGCAGGATGCTGGTATTGGATCCGCAAGCTGCAAGCGCGCGTTTACGCGAATGATTGGGCTTGCGCCCTCGAGGCGGCATCGAGGGCGCAACAACTTCTCTGGACGTCGCCGTCATTCTTTGAAGTGGCCGAATACCACTTCTACGAGGCGCTGGCACGGGCAGCACAGTACGACGTGGCATCGACCGATGAACGGGCTCAACACCTGGAGGTCCTGGCCTCACACCACAAGCAACTCGAGACGTGGGCCGAGAACTGTCCGGAAAACTTCGAAAATCGCGCGGCGTTGGTAGGCGCCGAGATGGCCCGCCTTGACGGCCGCGATCGGGATGCCATGGACCTTTACGAACAGGCCATCCGCTCGGCGCGCGACAACGGCTTTGTCCACAACGAGGCGCTCGCGAATGAGCTTGCCGCGCGCTTTTACGCGGCACGCGGCTTTGAGACGATTGCTCATGCGTACCTGCGCAATGCGCGTTACGGCTACGCCCGCTGGGGCGCGGAGGGCAAGGTCAGGCATCTTGATCGGCTCTATCCGCAGATCAAGGAAGAGCCGCCTGTGGCCGGGCCGACCGGCATCATCGGGGCACCGGTCGAACAGCTTGACCTCGCCACCGTGATCAAGGTGTCGCAAGCCGTCTCGGGCGAAATCGTGCTTGACCAACTGATCGACACGCTCATGCGAACGGCCATGGCCCAGGCCGGCGCCGAGCGAGCGCTGTTGATTCTCTCGCAAGGCGCTGGCGAACGGGTCGCCGCAACAGCCACAACCGACGGCGACAAGGTGGTCGTGCAACTGTGCGACGAGACGGTGGCCGCCATCGCGCTGCCCGAGTCGATCCTCCACTGTGTGCTGCGCAGCCACGAGAGCGTGATCCTTGACGATGCGTCGGCCGAAAACGAATTTGCCGCGGATCCCTACATCCGGCAACACCGCGTCCGTTCCGTTCTCGGCCTGCCGTTGCTCACCCAAGCGAAGCTCGTCGGGATGTTGTACCTCGAAAACAACCTGGCTCCACGTGTCTTTGCCCCCGCCCGTCTGGCGGTGCTAAAGCTGCTGGCGTCGCAAGCCGCGACTGCGCTGGAAAATACGCGTCTGTACCGCGACCTCGCCGAGCGCGAGGCGAAGATCCGGCGCCTGGTCGACGCCAACATTGTCGGCATCTTCATTTGGGATATCGAAGGTCAAATTCTGGAGGCCAATGACGCGTTTCTCCGCATCATTGATTATGACCGGGACGATCTCCTGTCGCGGCGTCTGCGCTGGACGGACCTGACGCCGCCCGAGTGGCTCGATCGCGATAAGCAACACTGGGTGCCGCAGATCGAAGCTACTGGGACGCTACCGCCGTTCGAGAAGGAGTTCTACAGAAAGGACGGCAGTCGCGTTCCGGTGCTGCTCGGTGCGGCGACCTTCGAAGAAGTTGGGCGCCAAGGCGTCGCCTTCGTGCTCGATTTGACCGAACGCAAAGTTGCCGAGGCGGAGCGCGCTGCGCGGCGAGCAGCCGAAGCGGCCAACCAGGCCAAGAACGCTTTTCTCGCCAACATGAGCCACGAGTTGCGCACGCCGCTCAACGGTATCCTGGGCTATGCGCAGATACTGCGACGCAGCAAGACGCTGGAAGAACGGGACATCGAAGGCCTGAACGTGATCCAGCACAGCGGCGAGCAGTTGCTGACGCTGATCAACGATATCCTCGATTTCGCCAAGATCGAAGCGGGCAAGCTGGAGCTCAGTCTCAGCGACATTGCGCTGGCTAAATTCCTGCGCCTCATCGCGGAGATCATCGACGTGAGAGCGCGACAGAAGGGCCTCGATTTCGTCTGCGACGTCGCGCCCGTGCCCCGCGGAATCCGCGCCGATGAGGGCCGGTTGCGCCAGGTCCTCTTGAACCTCTTGACCAATGCGGTCAAATTCACCGATCGGGGACAGGTGACCTTGCGGGTGCGCTTTTCGCCGCCCGCGCGGCTGCGCTTCGAGGTGCACGACACGGGGATCGGCGTGAGCGCCGACCACCTGGAGACCATCTTCAAGCCCTTTGAGCAGGTGAGCGACCCGCAGCATCGGCTTGGTGGGGCTGGCCTGGGGTTGGCGATCAGCCGGCACTTCGTGCGACTGATGGGCGGTGACATCCACGTCACGAGCCAGGTCGGCGCGGGCAGCACCTTCTCATTCGAGCTGGACGTACCGGTAATCGAGACTGAGGTGGTGGTGCCACCGGAACGGCTCGTAACCGGCTACGAGGGTCCGCGCAAGAAAGTCCTGGTGGTCGATGACGTGAGCGCGAATCGCGCCATGGCGGTCGACATGTTGAGGCAGCTCGGTTTTGACATCGTCGAGGCGGTCAACGGCACCGAGGCGCTCGATATGGCCCGGTCCACGCGGCCCGATTGGATCTTGATGGACATGGTGATGCCGGAGATGGACGGGCCGGAGGCCACGCGCCGCCTGCGGCAACTCCCGGGCCTTGATGAAGTACCGATCATTGCGATGTCCGCCAGCGCGTCCGACAGCGACGAACGCAAAAGTCTCGCGGCCGGCGCGAATGCCTTCGCTTCTAAACCAATCGATGTAGACAAGCTGTTGACACAGATCGCCACCCTCTTGAAACTCAACTGGATCTATGAGCCCCAAGCGGCGCGCGCTGCGGAAGATGAGGCGGTCGGGCCGCTCATGGCGCCGCCGCCGCAGGAACTGGAAACACTGCATCACCTGGCTCGATTGGGCAACATGCGCGACATCGTGCAGTGGGCGGGAAGGGTTGACGAACTTGACGAACGCTATCGCCCCTTCGCCGACCAACTGCGCCTACTGGCCAAGGGGTACCAATCCAAGGCCATCCTGACCCTGGTCGAGCGATACCTCGAAACTAGACCGGGCGCATAACTTGGCGATGCTTAGCCATTGAACGACGCGTCATCATGGTCTCACATTAGATGTATTTCGGATTCCTACTACACATTGAACAATTCGCTTCGGGCCGCGTCGATGATCATCGCGACAGCCGGATGGCTGATGCGGCGCTCGATGGAGATCGCAAAGAATTCTTCGACGATGGTGTTGATCTGCCCGACCATCTTCAGTTTGTGCTCGGTCTGCAACTGGTTCTCCAGCACGGTTGGCGCGAACAGCACGCCGCGGCCTTCACGGCCGAACGCCAGGGTCATCGCTCCGTCGTCGAATTCGCCGACGATGCGCGGCGAAATTGCACGCGACGCCAGCCAGTGATCCAGCTTGCGGCGCACTGCCGATTCCGTGCCGGGCAGCAACACCGGCAACTGGCCGAGCGACATCGGAAAGCGTTTCCTGCCGGTCTGCATCAGCGCCTCCGCGCCGAAGCAGCTCAGCGTCGAACGGCCGAGCCGGTGATTGAACGCCTTGACGTTAACGTCGACGGGAATGGGGGCGTCCGCGATGATCAGGTCGAGGCGGTGCACGGCCAGTTGCGCGAGCAGCGCGTGCAGCTTGCCTTCGTGACAGATCATCCGCAGCGAGACGGGAGCGCCCAGCGCCGGTTCGAGCAGCCGGTACGCGATCGCCTTCGGTACCGAATCCGCGATCCCGACGCGAAACCGTGTTTGCGTGCCGACTTCCTGCTCACGCCGCACTGCGCTTTCGAGTTCCGAGCCTAGCGAGAATATTTCGTCGGCGTAATCGAGCGCGAGCCGGCCCGCCTCGGTGAGTTCGATCGTGCGCCCGCTTTTCTTGAACAGCTTTCGATCCAGCACTTCTTCGAGCAGCTTGATCTGGCCGCTGAGCGTTTGCGGCGTGATATGCAACTGCTCGCCGGCGCGCACGATCCCGCCCGCGTGCGCCGCGACCCAGAAGTAATGCAGATGCTTGAAGTTCATGCCCCCTCCGTCGATCAGGCGAAGCTACGTTTTTCTCGAAGTATCGACACTAAAAATACGAATTTTACGCTGTCTCGGCTTCAGTTAGATTTAAGCCTCGCCCCTGGGCGTCATCGGGTGGCCCATAACAGCTGACACAGGTGACATATGACATCGGTTGCGCAGTTTCTGCGTTCGAAAGCTTCCCAGACAGTGTGGTCGATCCAGGCATTCGCGTCGGTTTACCACGCGATAGCGATCATGGCTCACCGGCAGGTCGGAGCGCTCATCGTCGCACGCGACGGGCGCATGGCCGGCATCGTCACGGAGCGCGATTACGCGCGGAAAATCGTTCTGATGGACCGTTCATCAAAAAGTACGCCAGTGGGCGACATCATGTCGACGGCAGTGCGCTACGTCAGCCCGGAGCAGACAACCGACGAATGCATGGCGCTCATGACGGAGCACCGGATACGTTATCTGCCCGTGATTACGGCGGGGCAGGTGATCGGAATGGTGTCGATCGGCGACCTGGTCAAGAACCTGATTTCCGAGCAGGAGTACACAATCCGGCAACTCGAGCACTACATCCACGGCAACGGTTTTCAGGCCACTCATAGCCAAGTGCAGGCGCGGCGTCAGAAAGTTGCACTACTGAATAATAGTACTGTCCGTAACGTGTCGCGCGACTATAAATAATGCGCGGTGCGGGCAGTCCCCTGACTCATCAATAGAAGAGGTTTTTATGTACACGCAAACCATCAATCCCCTTCGACGCGCTGCCCGTGCAGTGATGCGCGGGAGCGCGGCGCTCGGTCTGGCGGGGCTGCTTGCGCTTGGCGCCGTGGCGTCCAACGACGCCGAAGCGAAGCGGGTGGGCGGCGGGCAAAGTGTCGGGCGCCAGTCGCAGATGGCCTCACCGTCCGGGCAAGGGCAACGAAGCCAGCAAGCCCAACCCGCGCAGCAGGCCGCGCCGGCGCCTGTTGCCGCGCCGGGGGGCAACCGCTGGATGGGCCCGCTGGCCGGCATCGCCGCTGGCCTTGGAATTGCCGCGCTGCTGTCGTCGTTCGGCCTGGGTGAAGGGCTGGCGCAAATGCTGTCGAATGCGCTGCTAATTGGGCTGGTGATTTTCGCAGGCGTGATGCTGTTCCGCTTCCTCGCCAACCGGCGTCGTCCGGCGCTTGCTTACGGACACGATGCCGCGAACCGGCAACACATGAACGGCTCGCAACTTCTGCATCACATCGGGCAAGCGCGGCCTGAGACGAATTTTCGGGGCGGGTCGCGCGCAGCGATCGATTCGACCGGAGCGGCGGACACGGTGAAGGTGCCGGGGCTTCCGCTCGGAGACCAGGATGCGTTTCTTGCCTCGGCGAAGTCCATGTTCTTGCGTCTTCAAAGCGCGTGGGATCGGAACGAGCAGGGGGACCTGTTCGAGTTGACGACGCCGGAGATGTTCGCGCAAATCAAGAAGGATCTGGAAGCTCGGGGCCGCCAACCGAGCCGCACGGACGTAACGCAACTTGACGTCGAGGTGCTCGGCGTGGAAAACAATGCGGATGAAACGCTGGTCAGCATGCGCTTTTACGGTCAAATGCGGGAAGACAACGCGGAGATGGCCCAGCCGTTCCAGGAGGTTTGGAACATGGTCAGGGATGCCCATGGCGACCAGGCGTGGCGACTAGCGGGCATCCAGCAGATGGACCGCTAACACATGGAGCGGTACCGCCCGGTCACACGATTTTGTGCGACCGAGCCGGCACGCGCCGCTTGCCGATGACAGATGCTGGCTGTGCTCCCCTATGAGCCCACGACACCGACGGCACCGGTTCCGGCAAAAAACGTGCGGTGTGGCGAATATTTTCTCAGGAGCACATCCCCGGGCGCATGGCTCAATCCGATTTACCTCGATGGCTATGTCAGGCGTTTCCACGTCGATAGCAGCAAGGCCAGCCGCGTACGCTGCGGCGCAAACGGCGATTCGTCGACGACTCTTTTTCCTGCCGCTTCTTTCCTTCCCACCTTTTTTCCATATGACGCTCAGGCAAGAGTAAAGCTGAAAACAATGGTTCTCACAGGATCCTGCCTTTTTTAGACTGGCAATCCCAGTTCCAACTGGGCAACGCTCCATCCCGTTTGAGTTGCACCCTAATCGATTCATGCCGAAGGCGCCGAATGAGCGCCGTGGAGAAGTCATGCCTTCAAAAAACAACGAACTGCGTGAACCCGCGCGCCGTCGCTGCATCAAGTTCGCAGCCATGAGCGGCGTCGCGCTGGCCACCGGCGCGCTTGGCCTCGGATACGGGCAGGCGCAAGCGCAGGGCGCCTCCGCCAGGACCGTGCGCATCGGCTATCAGAAATACGGCACGCTCGTCATGCTCAGAGCACGTGGCACGCTCGAGAAGCGTCTCGCGAAACAAGGCGTGAAGGTCGCGTGGCTCGAATTCCCTGCAGGGCCGCAATTGCTCGAGGGGCTTAATGCGGGCGCCATCGACTTTGGCACCGTCGGCGAAACGCCGCCGATTTTCGCGCAGGCGGCGGGCGTCGATTTCGTTTATGTCGGCAACGAACCGTCCGCGCCGGCCTCGGAGGCGATCGTGGTGCCGCATGACTCGCCGATCAAGTCGATCGCCGATTTGCGCGGCAAAAGAGTTGCCCTCAACAAAGGATCGAATGTCCATTACCTGCTCGTGCGCGCATTAAAGCACGTGGGACTCGGCTATGCCGATATTCAACCGGTCTATCTTGCACCGGCCGACGCACGTGCCGCTTTCACACAAGGCAGCATCGATGCATGGGCCATTTGGGATCCGTACTTCGCAGCTATCGAGAAACAGACGGGGGCACGCATCCTCGCGAATGGCACGGGGCTCGTCGACAACACGCAGTTCTATCTAGCAGCGCGAGGCTTTGCCACAGCGCAGCCGCAACACGTGCACGCGGTGCTCGACGAACTCGTTGATACCGATGCCTGGGCGAAAGGGAACCCGGCGGCGGTCGCGCAGGAACTGGCGCCGTTGGTCGGCCTTGACTCAGCCATTGTCGAAGTGGCCGCGCGCCGCGCCTCATATGGCGTTGCTCGCGTGTCAGACAAGGTGCTTGCTTCACAGCAAACGATCGCCGACACGTTCGGCGAGCTGAAGCTCATCCCGAAGCCCATTGTAGTCAAGGACGCGCAGTGGCTTGCATAACAGTGGAGAAAGACGCATGAAGGTATTCTGGTTCATCCCCACGCACGGCGACTCGCGCTATCTCGGCACATCCGAAGGCGCGCGTGCCGCGACTTTCGACTATTTCCAACAGGTCGCGGTCGCTGCCGACACGCTCGGCTACGAGGGCGTGCTGTTGCCGACGGGCCGCTCCTGCGAGGACGCCTGGGTCGTCGCGTCGAGTCTCATGTCGGCGACGCAACAACTCAAGTTCCTCATCGCCGTCCGGCCGGGTTTGAGTTCGCCGGCGTTGTCGGCCCGCATGGCGGCAACCTTCGATCGGTTGTCCAAAGGCCGACTACTGATCAACGTCGTGACGGGCGGCAGTCCCGAGGAGCTGGAGGGCGACGGGGTCTTCGTCGATCACGACGCACGCTACCAGATCACGGACGAGTTCCTTTCGATCTGGCGCGAACATTTCAGAACGGCTCATGAAGGCGGAACGGTTGATTTCGAGGGGCGGCATCTGACCTCGAGGGGTGGCAAGCTGCTCTATCCGTCGTTGCAGCGGCCGCACCCGCCGTTATGGTTCGGTGGATCGTCAACCGCGGCCCACGACATCGCGGCTTCCCATATCGACACCTACCTGAGTTGGGGGGAGCCGCCCGACGCCGTGGCGACAAAGATTAACGACGTCCGTGCAAAAGCGCTTGCCAAGGGTCGTGACATCAAGTTCGGCATTCGCTTTCATGTCATCGTACGCGAGACCGAGGACGAGGCGTGGGCCGAAGCGGATCGGCTCCTCAGCCGCCTCGACGACGAGACCGTCGCCAAAGCACAAGCCGATTTCGCCAGGATGGATTCGGAAGGGCAACGCCGCATGGCCGCGCTGCATGGCGGCAAGGGGCGCAGCCGCGCCCAGCTCGAGGTCTACCCAAACGTGTGGTCGGGTATCGGGCTCGTACGCACGGGAGCGGGTACGGCACTCGTCGGTAATCCTGAGCAAATCGTCGCGCGCATGACCGAATATGCCGACCTCGGCGTCGAGACGTTCATTCTGTCGGGCTATCCGCATCTCGAGGAAGCCTATCGCTTTGCAGAGCTTGTGTTTCCGTTGCTGCCGAGCCACGTCCGCGAGCGCCTCGATTCGCCGCTGCCAGGTCCATTCGGTGAGATCGTCGGCTATACGCACCTGCCGAAAGCATCACAAGGTTGAAACGAGTGGACCGGCAGGATTTGGTGTGCGAAACCGATGAAAGGAGATGCACCATGGAGAGAGAAGCTGCCCTGGGCAGACGTGTCGTGCCGTGGATCGTTCCCGGTCTTGTTTTGGTGTGGTGGGAGGTCAGTGCGCGCGCCGGCTGGCTCTCCTCCCGGATCCTGCCCGAGCCGCTCGCGGTAGCCGAAGCCGCCTGGGGGCTCGTGCGCACCGGCGAAATGTGGGCGAACGTGAAGGTGAGCGCGCTGCGTGCACTGGGGGGATTCGCGATCGGCGGCGGCATCGGGTTCGTGCTCGGGCTCGGCACGGGGCTGTCCAAGCCGATCGAGGCGTTGCTCGATTCGACGGTGCAGATGATTCGCAATATACCGGCGCTCGCGATGATTCCGCTCGTGATTCTTTGGTTCGGCATCGAGGAGCAGGCGAAGCTTTTTCTCGTCGCCCTGGGTGTCTTCTTTCCCATTTATGCGAACACGTTTCATGGAATCCGCTCGGTCGACGCGGGTCTCGTCGAGATGGCGAAGAGCTACGGCGTG
>Ga0310811_10002989_pt1 | contig 21223 bp, 20 predicted proteins | sample YCmetagenome_FD_207642 | JGI IMG/M metagenome (GOLD analysis project Ga0310811, IMG submission 207642) | Soil microbial communities from experimental microcosm in Duke University, North Carolina, United States - YC | ecosystem: Engineered > Artificial ecosystem > Soil microcosm > Unclassified ...
TCCCTTACGCGAACAGCAAGAAGGCGAAACCCGCGACCAGCAGGGCCAGCCAGATCAACGAGAGCCCGAGATATCGTGTGTCGCGATCCATGGCGTTCAATAAACGTTTCGCCATACTCAAATCCGTTGAGCTAGATCAAGCAAAAAGACCCCGGCGTTGGGGCTGGGGTCCACGCCGGGGCCAATCAGGGAGGCGGTCGCCATAGCGGCGGGCGACGTTGCAAGTCGATCACATCCGGCTTGCCGACGCTGTCCGCTATTGCTCACCTGGACTGGAATTTTAAGTCCATCGAAGTCGAGCCCGCAGGCATTGCTGCAATTTGCTGGGTGATCAAGATCACGGTCCGTGCGCGAGAGCTCAGGCAGATTGGGGGCAGGTGACAGGGCGCAGATGCCCGAAACCATCAACCCCTCGAGCCAACGGATAGGATGACCCATGAGCGACCTGAATCAAAAGACCGGCATTCTCACGATCGAGCAACTTGACAGCGTCAATGGCGGCCGCGGCGAAGTCGTTATCGTCGGCTGCACGACGCGGCCCCCGACGGGCGGCTATCCGCCTGGAACGGTCATCTGGAATCCCTGGATCGGCCAGCCCTATCCGCAGCCGACCGGCGGTCTCTGAGACCGATAGGCAGTGCAGGGAGGCAGTCTGGCTTCTCTGCCTGCCGGCGGCGTGAAAAACCGGCAAAGCCCAAATTTGTCGCACCCGTCGCGGCGAAACCGACGACGGTGCGACCGATTGGCCCTTGTCAGCAATGATCCAATCGATCGAAAGGACAGCCATTATGAGCACCACCATTATTACCAGCACCAAATTATGCCAACGCGAGCGTCAGGAAGAACTGACCGAAGCCGAACTCGCCAGCGTCAGCGGCGGCGGCAGCTCGGGCGCCGGCGCGGGAAAGGTCACGTTCAATCCATTTTCGATTACCAGGCATATCGACAAGACGTCGCCCGCACTGTTCCTTTGAGCGGCTCTCCGGCAGAAGCGGGTTACGCGTCTTGCGCAACCCCTCCGTCCGCAAGCGGCCAGGCCCCGGGGTTCAAAGGAATTCACGCAAGCGCGCGAGTTCGACGATGTGCTCGGTGGACAGCGTCGCGGTCACCAATGGCGGCTGCGGCGCCGTCCGGATCTCATACAAATGCCGCGTCGACGCGGGCTTGGCCATGAATTCCCGGATGCACTCATCGAGGGTGCCTTCGAGCAACAAATAGGGCTCCTTGCCGATCCGGCGGGCATTGTTGAGCGACGGCCATTTGAGAACGATGGCAGGAACATCAAACCTTACCGAAAGCTCAGTGCCATCCATTCGTCGTCTTGGCCTCTCTCGATCAAGCAACGCCCCGCGCTCCCGCGAGGCTCGCCGGGGCCGTAAGCTGATTGCGCGCCCCAACACGCAAATCATGATCCGGCGGTCTCTACCTGTAGCCAGTCGATATTCAAAACCTGGCGAAGCAACTCAGCCCCGCATGAAGGCGTGCACAGGCAGCGCACGCATTCCTGCCGCCCCGCCTTCGCTCGTCAGCCTGACCCGGCGCTTACTTCTTGAAGTAGCCGATGATGATCAGCAGGATCACCGCGCCAATGGCCGCGTTGATGATGGCCGCCAGAATACCGCCGACGAGGACGAACCCGATCAGCGGCAACAGCCAGCCGGCGATGATGGCGCCGACGATGCCGACCACGATATTGCCGACCAGCCCAAGGCCATAACCCTTCACGATCTGTCCGGCGAGCCAACCCGCGATCGCCCCGATGATGAGCCAAATGATGAGTGATTCAATCATGATCATCCTCCTCATTGTAAGGCGCCGCGGTATCCCGCGGTCGCCACCATCGGAGCCGGAACGCCGGCACTTTACCTGCGCCCCGGTTCGCCGCTGATCGATCTTAGGTAGTATTACGATCCGCTCTTGTAGGGTTGTCAACGGGTAACCGGCCCGCGGGCCGCTCGATCGCACCGCGACAGGCCGTGTCTTCGATGTCGACCGCGAAGATCCAGTGGACATCAATTTCGCACGCGATGCCCTTGTCAAATATGACAGTTTTGACTGTCACGGCTTCGTTCAGATCGGTCTGGTATCGCTTGACGAGACGGCTACGCTGCGCTCGTGTTGGTTGGTGTCCACATGGCGAAATCCAGTAATCTCTTTGGAATCGCTGTTGGCGCCAATGGGTCAGGGGACTGAACTTGGATATCGAGGGTTGGCTGCGCACGATCGGCCTGGAACAGTATGGGCAGATTTTTCGCGAGAACGGGATCGATGTCAGTGTTCTACCTGATCTAACGGAGCAGGATCTGGAGAAGTTGGGCGTCCTGCTCGGCCATCGCCGCAAGCTGTTTCGTGCAATTTCCAACCTCCAGGCCATTGAGAGGGGCATGCCGGCCGTTGCCGTTGCGGCGAGCGCGTCCGCCCAGATCGACACCGTCACGCGCCGCCAGCTCACGATCATGTTCTGCGACCTCGTCGGCTCGACGGCGCTCTCGACCCAACTCGACCCCGAAGACATGCGCGATGTCATGGGCGCCTACCACCTCTGTTGCGCCAATCTGATCACCCGCGCGGGAGGTTTCGTCGCCAGGTATATGGGTGACGGCGTGCTGGCCTATTTCGGCTATCCCCAGGCTCTCGAACATGATGCCGAACGCGCCGTCCGCGCCGGGCTGTCGCTGGTCGAGGCGGTGCCGAAGCTCAAGACCGCCGCCCGCGATCCCTTGCAGGTGCGCGTCGGCATCGCGACCGGGCTTGTCGTGGTCGGCGACCTCATCGGCATTGGCGCCGGTCAGGAACAGACCGTCGTCGGCGAAACGCCGAACCTCGCCGCACGGCTGCAGGTGCTGGCCGAGCCGGGCATGGTGGTGATCTCGTCGAGCACACACCGCCTGACCGGCGGCCTGTTCGAATACCGCGATCTTGGGACCGTCGCGCTCAAGGGCTTTGCCGAGAAGATTCCGGCGTGGCAGGTGCTCCGCGCAAGCGCCTCCGAGAGCCGGTTCGAGGCGCTGCGCGCAAGCACGACGCCGCTCATCGGCCGCGCCGAGGAAGTCGATCTGCTTTTGAGTCGCTGGGAACAGGCGAAGGCCGGCGCGGGCGCGGTCGTCCTGCTTTCCGGCGAGCCGGGCATTGGCAAGTCCCGGATCGCCGAGACCATCCTCGAGCGCCTAAGCGGCGAGCCGCATGTGCGCCTGCGCGAGTTCTGTTCGCCCCATCACCAGGACACGGCGCTTTATCCGAGCATCACGCTGCTCGAACGCGCGGCCGGCTTCCGCCGCGACGATACAGAAGCGCAACGGCTGACCAAGCTTGAGGCCATCCTCGGCCCGGCGGCGAGGGGCGGTGGCGAGGCGGCCCCGCTGCTGGCGAATTTGCTTTCGATCCCGAGCGGCGATCGGTACCCGGCCCTCGACCTCACCCCCCAGAAGCGCAAGGAGAAGACGCTACAGGCGCTGGTAGCACAAGTCGAAGGCCTGGCGGCACGGTATCCGGTGCTGCTGGTGGTCGAGGACGCGCATTGGGCCGACCACACCTCGCTCGAACTTTTCGAGATGATCGTCGGCCGGCTGTCGAACCTGCCGCTGCTCGCGATCGTCACCTTCCGCCCGGAATTCGTTCCGCCCTGGGCCGGACGTCCGGGAGTGACCCTGCTCAACCTCAACCGTCTGCCGCGCCAGCTCGGCGCCGAGATGATCCTGCGGGTGACCGGCGGCAAGATCTTGCCCCGCGAGATCGCCGAGCAGATCGCGGACCGGACCGATGGCGTGCCGCTGTTCATCGAGGAGCTAACCAAGGCCGTGGTCGAGAGCGGCCTGCTCGCGGAAGCCGGCGACCAGTACGTGGCGACAGGCCAAGTGACGGCGCTGGCGATCCCGACATCGCTGCAGGAATCGCTGCTGGCGCGCCTCGATCGTCTGGCGCCGACCAGCGAGGTGGTGCAGATCGCCGCCGCACTCGGCCGGCAATTCTCGCATGAACTGATCAGCGCGGCGACGGCGATGCCGGCGCAGCAGCTCGATGACGCCTTGGCGCAGCTCATGAATGCCGAATTGATCTTCCGCCACGGCACGCCCCCCGAAGCCGAATACACCTTCAAACACGCGCTGGTGCAGGACACCGCCTATGGCACCTTGCTGCGCGGCCGCCGCCAGCAGATCCACGCCCGCATTGCCGCAACGCTGCAGGACCGGTTCCCCGACATCGTGGCGACGCAGCCGGCGGTGCTTGCCCGGCACTGTACCGAAGCCGGGCTGGTGGATCGGGCGGTCGTCTACTGGTTCAAGGCCGGTCAACAGGCGCTCGCGCGCTCGGCGTCGACCGAAGCGGCCGCCCTGCTGCGGAAGGGGTTGGATGAACTTGGCGGCCTGCCGGATGGACCAGGACGCCGTCAACAGGAGCTCGACCTGCAACTCGCGCTCGGATTGGCGTTGATGGCCATGAAGGGCTATTCGGCTCCCGAGGTGGGCGAAACTCTCTCCCGGGCACGCGCGCTCGCCGAAAAGGTTGACCGGCCCGAATACCTCTGGCCGGTTTTCCTGGGGCAATCCTCGTTTCATCGGGTTCGCGGTGAACATCACCTTGCGCTTGATCTGGCGCAGCAGCTGGAAAGAATCGGCGAGGCGAGGAACGATGTCGCGGCGCAATTGGTGGGGCGGTTTGCAAACGGGCGGACGCGCCTCTTCCTCGGCGAGTTCGTTGACGCTCGCGATATCCTGGAACGTTGTTATGGCCTTGTTGACCCCGCCTATCGTGGCCGCGGATCGTCATCAGACCCCTACGCCATGATGCTCGCCTATCTGGCGTGGACGCTCGCCATCATGGGGTATGTCGATCGGGCGCGGTCGCGGCTGAACGAGGCGTTGTCGGAGGCGCGCAGGCTCGGACACGTCAACACGCTGGCGGATGTGCTGATTTCCGCAAACGCCATCGACAGCATCCTGGGATCGCCGGAGTTGCAGGCGCACGCCGACGAAATGCTGGCGCTTTCGGTCGATCGCGGCTTGCCGCTGCATTTGGGTTGGGCAACCGCGTATCGCGGCGCGGCACTGGTCGCGCGCGGAGAGCGCGAGGAGGGACTCGCGCAGATCACCCAGGCGATGACACGCGTACGCGATACGGGGGCAGTCACCGGCGGCCCCGATCTCCTGATGATGCTTGCCGAGGCTCACAACAGCATGGGCAAGCCTGGCGAAGGATTGAACTGCCTGGCGCAAGCTGCCGAGATCATCGAGGCGACCGACGAGCGCTACAGAGAGGCGGAGATGCACCGGTTGCGGGGCGATGCCCTCGATGCCACCGGGGATCGTGAAGAAGCCGAGCGCAGCTATCACCAGGCGCTCACGATCGCGCGGCAGCAGGGTGCGAAGCTGTTCGAATTGCGGACATCGATCAGCTTGGCGGCGCTCTGGTGCACACAGCACCGGCACGGCGAAGCGCGTGGCCTCCTTGCGCCCATCGATGGTTGGTTCACGGAGGGATTTGACGCGCGCGACGTCAAGGCGGCCCGGGCGCTGCTGCAAGAGTTGCAATAATGGTAATTTTGCCCGTCAAGGCGCGGCAATCCGGCTGTTGCCGTCAGGTTGCAATTGACACCCGACGAAACCAATTGGATTGTAGACGATCCAGCGGGCAGGTCCGGATCAGAACACAGGGGGAGGGCTCATGAGAGAAATTTCCAAGAGCATGGCGAAAGCCGCGGCAGATGAAGTGACCTACATCTATCTCATCACCGATACCGCGAAAGGCGCGACGCTGAGCAGTGGCGCGCGGAGAAAGGAATTCAACAACGTCAACGCTCTGGTGAGGAAGGAAGGCGGCCAGTGCCGCCTGTATTCGACCCGTGGGTCGTCCTGCGATTTTGTCAGCATCATCACCGGCGTCAGCCCTGCGGCGGCGATCAGGATCGCCGAAGGAATCGACAGCACCGGCTCGGTGAAAGCGAGGCTGGTTTCGGCCCTCGAGATTTTCTAGGGTTCCTGCCCCGTAAGCGCCGCGGATCGCTATCCGTTGTGAAACCATGGGATGGGTCGATCGGCGGCAATGAAGCAAGGCGTCGGCGGCATGACCGGCCGGCGCACAAGGTCAGCCCTACGTCAGGCTTGCTCGGTTGAAGTGAGCACGACTTCGCCGATGGCGTAAGCGGGTATGACGATCCGATGTAGCAACGGCAATTCGCGCGCAGAGCGAACACGGTCCGTCGCGGTCCGATACCACCGGATCATTCTCGCATCCGCGCGAACGGGCATGGCTGCAGTCGACGCGCAAAATCAAACCTTTCTCAAGGAAAAAACAAGCTGGCGATAATGCCGACGACGAGTACGCGCCGTACCCGTTCGGCTATGACCTGCTGATCGCACGGGGTTGGACGATCGCGCCAGTCAACGGAGATACCAAAATGGCCAAGGTTGACCTCTTCCAATCGCCAGGCAATGGAACCTTTCTTTTTTATGATCTGGACGCTTCGGTTGGGAAGGGTGGCGCCAATCGCAGGGACGACGTGCTGATGGTGCAGTACCTGATCAAGGTGAGCGCCAATGTTCCGGGTAAGTTTCTTGCCACGGTGGGCGGCGGTTCTCCCCAGGTCGCGGGCGTTTGGGGCGATTTCGATGACACCATGCTCGGGATGGTGCAAGGTCATTGGGCCGAGCGAGGCACCGCTACTTTTCAGGACCGCCGGGTCGACCCGGTCCCCCAGCACCAGGCTATGACTCCAATCCATCATGCGCAGTACAAGATCCTGACCTTTAACGTAATCTATGCGTCGCTGCGGTCAGCCGACTATCCCAGGATGGCAGAGGCCACCGACTGTCCGCCAGATTTGAAGCCGAAAATCCGGGCTCCCAACTGGCTCGGCACCTGACACGCTCGGGGCGGACAAGCGTGATGCGCGCATATTGTTGAACTGAAGCGGCCGTTTCGACGATGTGCGCCTATGGCTGACGGTGGCGCCCACAAGGGAGTTTCCATTCCGAATGTCAGTTGGTTGCCATCGAGGTCGACAGCGTCAAAGTCTCGCATGCCGTAGTCGTGGTTCTCCGGGGACTTGACCACGTTTGCCTCGCGAGCGGCAGCACTTCCGCACCGGCAGGCTACAGGCTAACGTTGATTCGGCATCAAGGGAGTTCGCGATGGTGACAGGCAGGGAGATCGTGCCGGCGGCGGTCATTGCATTGGTGCTGCTGGCAGGCCCTGGCGGGAGAGCCGATGCCGCGCAGTGCGGAAGTTCGCCCGGTGGCTTTGAGACCTGGAAGCAGGAGTTCGCCGCGGAGGCGAGGGGAAAGGGCATCGGCGCCAACGCCGCGGCCGCGCTGATGCAGACGAACTACGCCAGCGCCACCATCGCTGCCGATCGCAGCCAGCGGAGTTTTAACCTGTCGCTGGATCAGTTCCTCGCCAAACGCGGCGCCACGACCATCGTGGCCCGCGGCCGTTCGCTCAAGCAATCGCAAGGCGCGCTGTTTGCGTCGATCCAGCAACGCTACGGCGTCCCGCCCGGGCCGCTGCTCGCGATCTGGGGCATGGAGACCGGCTTTGGCAGCCAGCGCGGCAATCAGAACATGCTGTCGTCGATCGCAACGCTGGCCTATGACTGCCGCCGCCAGGAATTCTTCACCGAGCAACTTTACGCGGCGCTGAAGCTGATCGATCGCGGCGTGCTCACGGGCGCCACGCGTGGGTCGATGCACGGCGAAGTCGGCCAGACCCAGTTCATGCCCAAGAACATCCTGGCCTATGGCACCGGCAACCTCGACGTCGCCGCCAACGCGCTCAACTCGACGGCGAATTTTTTGCGCGCGCATGGCTGGCGCGCCGGCGCAGGCTATCAGCCGGGCGAAGCCAATTTTGCCGCGATCCAGGCCTGGAACGCCGCCGGGGTCTACCAGAAGGCCATTGCGCTGATGGGCCGCCAGATCGACGGCGGCGAGTGAACGGCGAGAGGTGACGGGCGCCCGAGCCAGCAAGCCGGCCGCAGCCTACTGAACCGTCTCGTGCACATCCATGATCGGTACGTCAGGGACGGCCATTACTTCGGTGATAACATTGTAGGAGATATCCACACTGCCCGGCTTTTGCGAGCTCGGCTTTATATTTCTGACGTGGAGCGTGGCGCGAACCAGACGTCCGTCGCCCAGGGTAATTTCGGTGACGCCGTGGCGAACACCCACAATCCTGACCGCCCGCAACGCTCCGATCTGGAACGAGAATGGCTGGATGTACCCAAATGTCATCGTGTCCAACCTTCGAGTTGGCCCCGCGATCCCGGGGATAAACTCATTCATCGTCGGTTGGTTCCATACTAAAACCGGAGCGGATGCACCATGGGACTGGAAATCTTTTCGTTGCGGGAGCGACCCGACCTTAGGCCGCTGATATTTTCTCCTGAGCTGGATTCGGTTTGGCCGGAATTCATGCGACATGACCCGGTGGCGCATCTCTATTTTGCGCCATCGATACTCGATCTGTACCTCGACCATGCTTTCGCCGGCGTCGCCGGGGGCAAGGTGGTCGCCCGGGCGTTCAGCGTGCCGTTCGCTTTCCACATCGACGGCCGCGCCGAACTCCCCGATGGCGGCTGGGACGAAGTGATCCGTTGGGGGTATGATGACCGGATGATGGGGCGCGCGCCGAATGCGCTGAGTGCCCTGGAAATCAGCCTGCTGCCCGAGGCGCGCGGCGGCGGCAATTCGCGGGCGCTTCTGGAGGCCATGAAGGCCAGCGCGAGGGCGAGGGGGTTTACGGAAATGTTCGCGCCGGTGCGGCCGAACCAGAAGCATCTTCATCCCTTCATGCGGATGCGCGATTACATCGACAGGGTGGGTCCCGACGGCTTCCCGGCCGACTCCTGGCTGCGTACCCACTTTCGCGCCGGGGCCACGCTTGTGAAGGTCGCGCCTTATGCCATGACGATCGCCGGCAGCCTCGCGGACTGGTTGCGCTGGACCGGCATAAAGTTCGATCGATCGGGTGAGGTCACAATTGCAGGCGCGCTGGTGCCGATTACGGTTTCACTCGAACATGATTACGCGGTCTACGTCGAACCCAACGTGTGGCTGAGGTATGCGTTGTGAGGAGGCGCGTGGGGAGGGCGAGCGCCTCTGGACCGGGATTTCAGGCGAGAGTTCAGGTCGGCCGGCGGCAGGCACGAAACGCTTCTGACCGCGCGATTTTGACGGCCAAATCGCGCCAATTATTAAGCAAACATTACCGAATATAGCATAGGGAAAAGACTGCATTCGCGCCTTGGTCGCGGCCTCATTGAGGAGCCCTGTCTTGCAGCCCTTCCCGAAAATTCTCGGCCGGCATTATTTCGCGATTTTCATCCTCGCCTCGGCCACGCTGTCCTACCAGATACTGATCACCCGCTTCTTCAGCGTCATGCTGTACTACCATTTTGCCTTCGCCGCGATTTCGCTGGCGATGCTCGGGCTGACCCGCGGTGCAATGGAGGTTTACAACAACCCGGCGCGCTACGCACCGGAACAAGTGGGACCGGAATTCGCGCGGCACGCGTCCTGGTTTGCCTTGTCAGGCGTCGGCGCCATGATCTGCTTTTTGTGCGCCCCGGTGCTGGTGCCCGCGGAGTCGGTGTGGATCGCGCTGGTGGTCTCCGCCGTCGCCTTCGTCGTCCCGCTCACCGAAAGCGGCGTCTGCATCACGTTGCTGCTGACGCGGCTGCCATATGGCGGCGGCTGGCTCTATGCGTGCGACCTTGCCGGGGCAGCACTCGGTTGTCTCGGCATCATCTTCGTCCTGCTGGCGATCGATCCCGTCAGTGCCACGCTCGGCATCGGCGCGCTGGCGTCGGGAGCCGGCTGGATGGTGGTGCGGGGCAGCGGCGATATTCGCAGCCTGCGCCTCAGCGGTGCGGTGGCCTTGTCGCTGGGGGCCGCAGCGCTCGTGCATGCCGGGCTCGACATATCAGGCAAGAGCCATCTCGGCGTATTCTGGGCCAAGGGCGCGCAGCAAACGGGAACGCTGTTCGAGCGCTGGAATACCTATTCGCGCGTCAGGGTAACCGCGCTCGGCGAGTCCGTTCCGTTCGGCTGGGGTTTTGCCCATGAGCCGGAGCACAAGATCGACCAGAACTATCTCGACATCGACGCGGATGCGGCGACCGTCATCACCCGTTACGACGGGGATCTCGGCAAGTTCGGTTATCTGAAGAACGACGTCATCAATTCCGCCTACCTGGTGCAGCCTCCGGGTGAGGTCGCCGTGGTCGGCGTCGGCGGCGGCCGGGATATCCTCTCCGCGCTGCTGTTCGGCGCCAAGAAAATCCATGGCATCGAGATCAACCCGGCGATCTTCGAAGTGCTGACCGACAAGTTTGCCGATTTCTCCGGCCATCTCGATCGCGCGCCCGGCGTATCGCTGGTCAATGCCGAGGCCCGCAGCTACATCAACCATTCCACCGACCGCTACGATCTGGTGCAGATCTCTCTGATCGACACCTGGGCCGCAACCGCCGCCGGCGGACTGACGCTGACCGAGAACCGGCTCTACACCGTGGAGGCGTGGGGCGATTTTTACCGCGCGCTGAAGCCCGGCGGGTTGCTGTCGGTATCGCGCTGGTACGATCCCGAAAGCCATCGCGGTGAATTCTACCGCCTGGTAACGATCGCCGTGGACGCGCTGCAACGGACCGGCGTGCCGGCTTCCGGGCTGAAGGACCATGTCATCGCGCTCAACGTCGGCAACATCGTCACCGTCATCACGCGGCCCGACGCCTTCACCAATGCCGAATGGGTGGCCGCGCGGACCCGGCTTGCGGACCAGGGCTTCAAGATTATGCTGGGGCCGGATGTCGCTTTCGACGATGTCACCTCGACCTTGATGTCGGGCAAGGCGGATGCGGCATATTTCGCCTCGCTGCCGGAAAACATCGTGGCGTCGACCGACGACAATCCGTTCTTCTTCTACACCGCGCGCTTCGGCCAGTTCGTCGGCCTGGCGTTTTCCGCGCACACCAACAACAACGCGGCGATCACCATGACCTTTGCGCTGATCATGGTGGCGCTGGCGGCCTGTCTTTATTACGTCGTCGGTCCCTTCGTCCGCCTGGCGCGAAAGACGCCGTTGTCGACGCTGACGCCGCCGGTGGCCTATTTCTGCGCGATCGGCATCGGCTTCATGCTGATCGAGATATCGCAAATGCAGCGGCTGATGGTTTTCCTCGGCCATCCCGTCTATGGGCTCAGCGTCGTGCTGTTCACGATCCTGTTGTTCGGCGGCATCGGCAGCACCACGGTCGGCGCACACTTCCCCCGACCCGGACCGATCACCGGCCGCATCGTTGCGCTGCTGGCGACGCTTGCACTCGCCGGTTTGCTGACGCCTGGCCTGACGGCCTGGGCGCGGTCGGAAACGACGGGCATGCGGATCGTGCTGTCGGTATTGCTGTTGGCGCCGCCGGCATTCTGCATGGGGATGATGTTTCCGCTCGGGCTCAACATCTGGCGCCGCCACACTGAACTGCATCCGTTCTTCTGGAGCGCCAACGGCATCACCTCGATGCTGGCCTCGGTGATGGGCATGGCGCTGTCGATCGAGTTCGGTATCGCGCACACCTACGCGCTCGGTGTCGGCTTCTACGGCGTCTGCGCCGCGATGGTCGTCGTCGCCTACCGAACCAGCCGCAGCTCTGCGGCCGCTGTGGATTCCCCGTCGATTCAACCGACGCAGCGCGAGTTGATCGCCGATATCGAGGCCAAACTGCACGAGTCCGCACGTGCGAGGCAGGCGGCCGAATAGCTGCCCCGGCCTTTTCGGTTGGCTGCTGCGTCATTCCTGCCGCTGGTTTGCGGCGGCGCGCTTGGCTAGGCTGGTGCACCCGGTCAGCGTGCCGGGAAAAGCGGGACAATAATCCGCCGCCAGGACAAACAGCGAGGACTCGCCATGAAGATACGTCCAACCGGCGTGATACCGCCGATGACAACACCGTTCCGGAAAGACGGCGAGATCGATTTCAAGCAGGTTGCGCCCCAGGTCGACTGGCTGATCGGTGCCGGCTGCCATGGCATGGCGGCCGGAGGTTCGACCGGGGAGGGCCATACGCTCGACCACGGGGAATATCGCGACCTGATGGCGGCAACCGTGGAGGCCGCCAGGGGCCGTGCGCCCGTGATTGCCGGCATCATCGTCGATTCCACCCGCGATGCGATCCGGCGCGGCAAGCTCGTCCGCGACATGAATGTCGCAGCACTGCAGGTCACCCCGGTGCACTATCTGTTCAAGCCGGACGACCAGGCGATGGTCGATCATTTCCGCCGTATGGCGGATGAAACCGGCATGCCCATCATCATCTACAACGTGGTGCCGTGGTCGTATCTGTCGCCCGCGCTGTTGACCCGCATCATGAACGAGGTGCCGCTGGTGGTCGGCGTCAAGCAGAGCGCCGGCGATCTCAAATTGTTTGCCGATCTGATGATGATGGCGCCCGACAAGTTGATCTACAGCGCAGTCGATGCGCTGATGTATCCGTCCTATACGCTCGGCGCGCACGGCTCGATCGCCGCGATCCTGTCCGCCGCGCCGCATGCCTCGGTGGAACTGTGGGATGCGGTCAAGGCCGGCAACCATGTCCGCGCGCTGGACCTTCACAAGAAGCTGCTGACGCTGTGGAACGCGATCGTGTCCGACAATTTGCCGGCCTGTACGCGTTACGCGCAGTCGCTGCAGGGGTTACCGAAGACTTTTTCGCGCGCGCCGATGCCGGAGGCATCACAGGCACAACAGGCGGCGATCAAGCTGGCGCTGGGTGGACTGGGTGCGTCCGGCCAACACGTCGAGGCAGCGGAGTAAGTCGCTACGGTTTTTCCGTGTCGCGAACATCTCATTCATCCGAGCGCCATCAAGCCACGCACTTTACCGACGAAGTGTAGCTGCTACACTTCGCGCTGGGCCCCGTGCGTTGCTCGTGAAGGCCAGAAAAAACGCAGAGAAAGAAGGGGGCTCCATGAAGGATTTTGCCGGAAAGATCGCGGTCATTACCGGAGGCGGCACGGGCATGGGCCGCGAGCTGGCGCGCCAGCTCGTCGCGGAGGGCTGTAATGTCGCGATGTGCGACGTCTCCGCGGACGCAATGGCAGAGACCAGGCAGATGTGCGAAGTCGAGCGGTTGCCGCAAGGCCTGCGGATCACCACCCACATCGCCGACGTCTCGATCGAGGACCAGCTCATTCGGTTTCGCGATGAAGTGGCCGAGCAGCAGGCCTCCGACAAGATTCATCTGCTGTTCAACAATGCCGGCATCGGCGGCGGCGGCAGTCTGTTCACTTCTACCCGCGAGCAATGGGAAAAGACCTTCAACATCTGCTGGGGCGGCGTCTATCTCGGCGTGCGCACCTTCATGCCGCTGCTGCTGAAAGCCGACGAGGGCCACATCGTCAATACATCCAGCGTCAACGGCTTCTGGGCCACCGTCGGCCCCGGCGTGTCGCACACCGCCTACTCAGCCGCAAAATTCGCCGTGAAGGGATTTACCGAAGCGTTGATGACCGATCTCAGCCTCAACGCACCGCACATCAAGTGCTCGGTCGTGATGCCCGGGCATATCGGCACCTCGATCGTGTCGAATTCGCGCAAGATCCAGAGCGGCCTGGAGTCGGATGAGCTGAGCCCGAACGAAATCGTGGCGACGCGCCAGCGCCTCAAGGGCATCGGCGTCGATACAGCGGCCATGTCCGACGCCGACATCACGAAGATCGCGCTCGACCGCGCCCGCAACTTCCTCGAACAGGCGCCGACGAGCGCGGCCGCCGCCGCCAGGATCATCCTCGACGGCGTGAAGGCCGATCGCTGGCGCATCCTGGTCGGCGACGACGCCCACAGGCTCGATGAGCGCGTGCGGCAATCGCCGGAAAAGGCCTACACGCCGGAGTTTTACCAGGACTTTGCGAAGGAGGTCGGCTGGCGGCTCGGCTGAACCGTCAGCCACGCGCGACGCGGGCGCCCGAGCGGTAGGCAAGGCGGGTATGTCCTGCGCAATAGGGCAGACCGTCGAGCGGCATGTTGCCGCAAAAACAGAAGTCCTCGGCGCCAGGCGTGCTGATCGGCCAGCGGCATCGCTGCTTGCTGAGTTCAAATAGCGAGCAGGGGCGCTCGCTTGCGATCGGCGCGTCGCAGACCGGCTGCCCGTTGGTGTAGACCGCTTGCAGGATCTGATACTGCTGCCGTGGGTTTGATTTGGCGGCGCGGGGCCTGGCTGTTGCCGTGCGCGGCTCAGCGCCGGTCGGGCCGCGGGTCAGGCCGAGCCGGGTAAGCTTGCCGATCACGGCGTTGCGGCTGACGCCGATATGGGCTGCGATCTCGCGGCAGGACAGGCCTTCCTCAAAATGCTGCTTCAGGAGTTCGACGCGCTCTGAGGTCCAGGTCGGTATGTTGGCAAACATGCTGGCGGTTCCAAATCTTGTTGAACCGCCGCGCTTCCGCCAGCTTGCCCGTCGGCAAATTTTCCCTTCGGCAAATCTTGCCGTCAGCAATTCTTCCTTCAGGAAGGCTTGCCATTGTCACGGATCGCAAGCAGCCCATCCTTGATGGCGAGCCGGATGCCTTCCTCGATCAGGGTTTTCGCAACGCCGGGAACGCTGGTGCCGTGGGTGCCCTGTCTCACCAGTCTTTCGAGATAGGTGATGGTCGAGAGCGCCAAGGTTACGGGAACGCGGTCGGTTTCGGCTTTTTCTGTAGCCATGCGGGAACGCTAACTTTAAATTTGTATACTGAAAAGTATCTATTTAGACTCTATTAATTTCCTGGGCTTCAAGTCAAACGGCCAATTTGTCGCTTGCCTAACCCCCTATAAAGACGACGAAAAATGTCATTCGCCGAACCGGTTATCCACAGGATGAAGGGTTGGCGACCATGGCGGCGGTAGCAGGCGGCGCGCGGCGGCAACCGCAAGCGGCCGCCAGCCTTGGCGGTGGGAAGAAGGCTATGAGCGGCTTACCAAGCGCGCTTCACCCATGCACGACCGTTTTTTCGATCATGCAGTGAATACCCTTGGAGCCATTCACCGTCTGCGTCACGCGCAGATCGGCAGCGAGGCTGCACAGCGTGTAGGCGTCCTCGCGCGACAGATTGCGCTTCTCGCCGAGCAGCACGATCATGTCGCGCAGTGCGCGCACCACGCATTGGTCGAGATCGGGGTCCATCGCCATCGTCATGTAGTGGGTTGGCGTTTCCGCGCGCGGGTAAGCAAGCCGCAGATCGTTGCGCAGCGTCAGGCGGAAGCGGCCCTGCAGCGCGGTCTCGATCGCGGTGACGCAGACTTCGCCATCGCCCTGCACACCGTGGCCGTCGCCGCAGGAAAACAACGCGCCCGGCACGAACACTGGCAGATATAGTTTGGCGCCGGCGCCTAATTCCTTGTTGTCGAGGTTGCCGCCCATCGCGCGCGGGATCAGCGAGGTGATGCGGCCCCAGGCGGGCGGCGGCGCCACGCCCATCACCCCGAAAAACGGTTTTAAGGGCAGATCCAGTCCCCAGGGCAGCCGCCCGACCATCCGCTCGCGGTCGAGCGGAATGTTCAGCATCCGTGTCTCATGGAAATCGTCCGGCAGGGTGCCGGCTAGCGGCCGGATCATATTGTAACCCCAATCCTGCCGGAGCCGGACGTCGAGAATGTCGACTTCGAGCACGTCACCGGGTTCGGCGCCATCAACCGCGACCGGGCCGGTCAGGATATGGCCCGGCACCATTCGCTCGTTCTGCGCATGGACCTCGACGAGTTCGGGCGGGACGTGAAACTTGTTACGGTCCGGGACCACGTCGGGACCGCCGGAAATGGTGTCGATCGTGACTTCGTCGCCGCTGGCGATGGTCATGACGGGCTTCAGTTTTGCTTCAAAGAAGCCCCAGTGGCAGGTTTTGGGACTGGAATGCAGGTGATGATGGGTCATGGGAGCTTTCTCGATAATTGTCTCAACTATCTGTCATTGCCGGGCATAGCCGTCTGAAGGACGGCGTCGCTTCCGCTCGCCTATGCCCGGCAATCCATCACTTCCGAATAATCCTCTTTTTGAAGATAGATGGATACGCGGGTCAAGCCCGCGTATGACACTGAACACGAAGCTTGGCGCAAACGTTCGTCCGTATGGGGTCCATACTTGTTCTTTATCCTCTCCAAAACGCTCGGCGCCCTGCTGTTGCCGACCAATTTCCTGATCGGCATGGGCGTGGTTGGCACCATCCTGATGGTGACGCGTTTTGCCGCGCTCGGCCGCAAGCTTGTGACCGCATCGGTGCTGCTGCTGGTGGTTTGCGGGCTGTCGCCGCTCGGAACCCTGTTGCTTTATCCGCTGGAACAGCGCTTCCCGCCGTGGGATGCTGCGCGTGGCGCGCCGGATGGCATCATCGTGCTCGGGGCGTCGATCGAGGCCGACCTTTCCGCCGCCCATGGCACCCCGGTGGTGCGCAGTTCGCCCGACCGCATCATCGCGGCGGCGGCGCTGGCGCACCGCTATCCCAACGCACGCGTTGTTTTCTCGGGCGGCAGCGCCAATCTGATCTCGAATGATGCCAGGGAAGCCGATTTCGCCGGCGCGATCTTCGAAAGTCTCGGCATCGACAAGTCGCGCCTGATCATGGAACGGCGTTCGCGCAACACGCTCGAGAACGCCGAATTCTCCAAGGCATTGGTGGCGCCGAAAGCCGGCGAGCGCTGGCTGTTGGTGACGTCGGCCTTCCATATGCCGCGATCGGTCGGCCTGTTTCGGAAAGCGGGTTTTGCGGTCGAACCCTATCCCGTCGACTGGCGGGTCGGCGGGCGCGACGATTTATTGTCCTTCACCAACATCGCGCTCGACGGATTGGGACGGACGGACGCCGCAATGCGCGAATGGATGGGCCTGATTGCGTACCGGGCCACCGGCAAAATCGACGAGTTGCTGCCGGGACCGGCGGTGAAGTAGAGGGTCGCAACCAACTATCAGCCGGGTTACAATTAACGCCAACAGGCGCAACGGGTCGCCGATTTGGGAGTTTACGCCATGCAACAACAAACGCCGCCGGAAGCGTTCGATCTGGGCGCCATGGTGGCCGATTTGAACAGCCTGCTGCGGCTGAAGACCACCGTGGTCGGCATCAAGATGTTCGCAACCATCGAAGAGATGGCGGCGATCCCGAAAATCCGGCGACCCAGTGCCGTTCACACCACCGACCAGATCGTCAGCATGGCCTCGCGGCTTGGCTGGACCGTCGGTATCACCGGGGAGGATCTCGTCGGTGCGCAATGTCGCGCCGTGATTGGCCTTGCGCCGCAGGATGAAACGTTTCTTGAAGGCAAAAACTATGTAGGCGTCTGGCACGGGACGCCTGAGGACGCGCGCCTGCGTCAGCAGGCGCTCGATGTGGTGCCGTACGGCCAATACCAGGCGATGGCGGTGAGCCCGCTCACCAGCGGCCGGCTCAACCCGCCCGACATCTGTCTGGTCTACGCGACGCCCGGCCAGATGATCATCCTGATCAACGGGCTGCAATATACCGGCTACAAGAAGTTCGAATGGGGCGTGGTCGGCGAGACCGCGTGCGCGGATTCGTGGGGGCGGGCGCTGAAGACCGGCGAGCCCTCACTCTCGCTGCCGTGCTTTGCCGAACGGCGCTATGGCGGCGTGCCTGATGAAGAGATGCTGATGGCGCTGCAGCCGGCGCATCTGGCCAAGGCGATTGTTGGGATGAAGCAGCTCGCCAAGAACGGCCTGCGTTATCCGATCGCGCCTTACGGGATTCAGGCCGACGTACGCGCCGGCATGGGCGTTTCCTACGCGAAGAAATAGCGGCCGCCGTCATTGCGAGGAGCGAAGCGACCGCAGCAATCCATTCTTTCTTGCGGCAAAATGGATTGCTTCGCTTCGCTCGCAATGACAGAAGAACCAGCAGTCACTTCAGGGAACAGAGTATGTCTTCGCCGAAATTCGACATCGTTGTCTATGGCGCCACGGGTTTCACTGGCCAGCTCGTCGCCGAATATCTCGCCACGCACTACAAGGGCGACGCCAATCTGAAATGGGCGATGGCCGGGCGTAGCAGGGACAAGCTCGCATCGATGCGCGATGCGATCGGGGCGCCGGCGGACACGCCCCTGATCGTCGCCGACGCCGACGATCCCGCTTCCTTGAAGGCGATGGTGGGTCAGACGAAATCCGTGATCAGCACGGTCGGCCCCTATCAGTTTTATGGCAACGAGCTGCTAGCGGCCTGTGTGGAGTCGGGTACTGACTATTTTGATCTCTGTGGCGAGCCGCTATGGATGCGGCAGATGATCGACAAGCACGAAGCCACGGCGAAAGCGAGCGGTGCGCGCATCGTGTTTTCGTGTGGGTTCGACTCGGTGCCGTTTGAACTCGGCGCCTTCTTTGTTCAGGAGGAAGCCAGGCGGGTGTTCGGTGCGCCGGTTTCTCGCGTCAAGGGTCGCGTGCGCGACATGCGTGGCACCCTTTCCGGCGGCACCGCCGCGAGCGCCAGGGCGACCTTCGAAGCCGTTGCCAAGGATCTCAGCCTCGTTGCGATGCTCAAGGATCCGTTCGCACTGACGCCCGGATTCAAGGGGCCGAAGCAGCCGCCGGGCAGCAGGCCGTCCTATGAGGAAGATCTGCAGTCCTGGATCGCGCCCTTCATGATGGCGCTCATCAACACCCGCAACGTCCATCGCTCGAACATGCTGATGGGCTTTCCGTACGGCAAGGAATTCGTCTACGACGAAATGGTACTGACGGGTGCTGGCGAGAAGGGCGAAGCCAACGCAAAGCGCGTGATGGCCGCAAACACCGAAAAGACGGGCCCCGGTGCGCCCAAGCCGGGCGAGGGGCCGTCGAAGGAAGAGCGCGAGAACGGCCGCTATGATCTGCTCTATGTCGCGATCGCCCCCGATGGCCGCCAGGTCCGCGCCGCGGTCAAGGGCGACCGCGATCCCGGCTATGGCTCGACGTCCAAGATGATCTCCGAATGCGCGATCTGCCTGTCGCGCGATACGCCGGATGTGCCGGCGGGAATCTGGACGCCCGGCGCTGCGATGGGGCACAAGCTCATCAAACGCCTGACCGACAATGCCGGCCTGACGTTCGCGGTGGAGAAATAGGTTTTTCTCTTACCTCGCCCGCTTGCGGCTGTCATATGCACGCATCTTTTGGTCGTCGGTCAGCACCGATAAAAAAAGCGAGTCTGGCTCCGGGATTCGCACGGGCGGTCGAGCCTTCTGATGGTTAACGAAACATAACCGCGGTCTCGTTGGAGCACCCGCCAAATCGCGCGGATTAACCCAGCCTCAACCTTAATGGAGTGTAATCCGCCGGCTTCGGGGGATGGGTGGGCAAGCGATGCGTTTAGCGTTCTGGCGTGCGCGCAATGTCGTGGACGCGATGGAGCGGGCAGTTGCCAGGTCCGCGCCGGCCATCTCAAAGCCTGCCGCCCCCATGTATGTCGCTGCAAGGCCCGCCGCTGCGCCGGAATCCGGCGGTCTGGTTTTGAATTCGCTTGGCCATGCGCTGGCGCGAAAGCGGAGCTGGATCATCGTCCCGTCCGTGCTCGCGGCCGTGCTGTCGATCGCCGCCGTCAACATGATCGCCCCGAGGTATAAATCGGAAGCGCGCATCCTCGTCGATGGCCGCGAGAACGTGTTCCCGCAGCCGAACGGCGAGCGCGGCGAGGAGCGTACTGCGCTCGACGCCGAGGCGGTGACGAGCCAGCTGCAGCTATTGCTGTCGCGCGATCTGGTCCGCGAGATCATCAAGAAGAACAAATTGGCCGAGCGCCCCGAGTTCGATCCGGTGCTGCAGGGTTTTGCGCCACTGAAATCGCTGGTCGCGCTGTTCGGCATCGGGCGCGATCTGCTCGCGTTGACGCCGGAAGAGCGGGTGCTGAAGGCCTTCTACGACCGCTACACGGCTTACGCGGTCGATCAGTCGCGCGTCATCGTCATCCAATTCCAGTCGCGCGACCCGGAATTGGCCGCGCGGGTCGTCAATTCCATCGCTGAAGCTTACCTGGTGCTGCAACAGGGCGCACGGCAACAGCAGGCGAAGTCCGCCGGTCAGCGGCTTTCGGGCGAGATCGAGGAGTTGCGCAAGAAGGTCGCCGAGGCCGAATCGCGGGTTGAGGATTTTCGTTCCAGGTCGATGCTGTTCATGGGCACCAACAACACCTCGCTGTCCAACCAGCAGATCGGCGAGATCGACACCCAGTTGAACAACTCCCGCGCGCTGAAATCGGACGCGGAGTCCAAGGCGGGCATGATCAAGGACATGCTCCAGAGCGGCAAGCCGATCGAGGCTTCCGAAGTGCTGAACTCCGAAATGATCCGCCGCTTGTTCGAACAGCGCGTGACGCTGCGCGCGCAGCTTGCCGAACGGTCCTCGGCATTGCTTGACGGCCATCCCGGCATCAAGGAATTGAGAGCGCAACTCGCCGATCTCGACCGTCAGTTGCGCGAGGAGGCTGGCAGGACCTCCCGTTCTCTGGAAAATGATGCCCGCAACGCCGGGAAACGGGTCGAAGGCCTGATCGCGAGCCTCGATCAGTTGAAGAAGCAGGCGTCCTCGAACAACGGCCAGGACATGCAGCTCCGCGCGCTCGAGCGCGAAGCCAGGGCGCAGCGCGATCTCCTGGAATCCCATCTCGCCAAATATCGCGAAGCCAACATCCGCGGAAATATCGAGGCGACGCCGGCCGATGGCCGCATCATCGCCCGCGCGACCGTTTCCAACGTGCCGACCTATCCGACGAAGCCGCCGATTGTGCTGATCGCGACGCTTACGACTTTGTTGCTCGCGTCCGGCGCGATCGCGGCCGGCGAGTTGCTGCGCATGAGCGCACTGCGCGCCACCGCTAGCTCAACGTTTTCGCCCGCTCCGGTAAGCATGCCATCGCCGCCGACCCCGCCGCCTGATTTTGAGACGGCTGAGGATCCTGCGCCCGAGCCCGGCGAGCCCGATGCCGAGACAGCGGCGGCGATCGGTGAAATCGAACAACTGGCAGACGATCTCTTTCAAGCGGGCGAGGCGGCGCGCAAGGTGACCGTGCTCGGCACCGCGTCGAGCGAGAGCATCACGCGGACAGCGCTGACGCTGGCGCGGCTGATGGCGCGGCAGGCGAAGGTGGTCTTTGTCGATCTCGCGCCGTCATCGGCCACCGTGATGGCGGTCTCGATCGATCCGCTAGCACCCGGGCTCGCCGAACTGATGCAGGGCGAAGCTTCTTTCGCGCAGATCATCACCAGGGACCGGCTGTCGCG
>Ga0310811_10002991_pt1 | contig 21213 bp, 19 predicted proteins | sample YCmetagenome_FD_207642 | JGI IMG/M metagenome (GOLD analysis project Ga0310811, IMG submission 207642) | Soil microbial communities from experimental microcosm in Duke University, North Carolina, United States - YC | ecosystem: Engineered > Artificial ecosystem > Soil microcosm > Unclassified ...
TGATGCACGATTTTGGGGCGAGGCGGTGCCGGCGGAGGTTGCAAAAGCACACCGCCGGGCCGCTTTCGCCAGTAATGGCGCCGTGCGCAAACGTTGCCGGCTGGCCGTGCGATCCAGATTCGGAATAAATTACGAAATGGTAATCACTCGGTCAGAACTACGTCGCTATACTTGCATCAATATGGCGTTGAAGTACGCGCGTCGCAGTACCGGCCTGAAACGCCAATTTTTTATTGCCGGACGGAAACAATAGATGGTGCAACGTTTTGCTTCAATTCTCAACCGGCACGTACGCAGTAGCGTGACAGCATCTCTGGCGAGTATCGTTGTGTTGTTTGCGCCGCACTCGAGCTGGGCGCAGACGCCGATGGCAGCCGACAGCGCTCAATGCGCCATGTGCCATGGGGTGCATGGCGAGGGTGGCGCCGGTGGCATACCGCGACTGGCCGGACAAAATCCCGCCTACCTGAGCCACGCGCTCTCCATGTTCAAGTCGGGAAAGCGGGTCAGTCCAACCATGCAGGCGATTGCACAAGGCCTTAGCGATACGCAAATGGCCCAGCTCGCCGACTACTTCTCCAAACAATCCCCGCCGATTCTGGCGGCTTCCGAGCCGCCTCAGCTGGTGTCCGCCGGAAAGCAACTTGCCGAGATGGGCGAGGGCAACGTGGCGGCATGCTTCAGTTGCCACGCGGCACAAGGCAAAGGCAATGGCGCGCGTTTCCCTAGCATTGCAGGTCAACCGGCACAGTTCGTCGTCGATCGACTGCATGAATTCCAAGCGCGTGCGCGAGGAAAAACCCCGCCACCTGGCAGCATGACCGCGATCGCGGCGACGTTGAACGAAACACAAATCAACGAAGCGGCGGCGTATCTGTCGCAACTGGAGCGCTAAGCGTGCAGACCCGCCTCACCGCCACGACGCTGTCAGCCAACGATGCTCTGCATTGTCGCATCGACTGCGCGGTTGTGAGGTGTGGCGGATTGCCGCCGTGCCCGGATGCCGCTCCATGTGCCGGGATCGATGGTCCGTATTCTATGGCGTCGATAAAGAATGGCAATAACGGCGGCCGCGGCGTTGAAAAAACACGAGCCCAATACGGCGAAAAAAAGGCGGCACGCCATGGCGACAAAGATTTGCACGCCGATGGCGTCGACTTTCGCGGCACCGCTCGATTTGCCGTTCCTATTGGTGATACGTTGAGCAAAACAGTGTTGCGCAGGAAAGGGGTAATTAAAAAACGTTGCCGTCGACTGCTTTGCAAAACAAAGAATGATGAGGGGTGCTTGACTGCCGGACATGTCTGTTGAAAGTGAAGTGGATCGATGGCAATGGCATCTGCGTCACATCTTTGCGCGCAACGGAACCTCGGCATCACTAAATGGCGCCGCGCGGTGCGTGGGCCGCCCAGGTGGGCCTTCCGGCGTTATGTGGGCGTTCACATCGACATTAATCGACCCTTCACCGAGTGTGGTTTGTCGGTATTGGCTAGGCTCGTTCGCGTAACGGGCCTGCCGTGTCATGCTTATTCGTTGGTCCATGCGCAATCGCGAAAAGGGCATCGGAATCCGACGTTTTGCGCAGGTAGTTGTGCTAAGCATGTTATCTAAAACAACACTTGGCCCTTTGACAAATTGTCGCAGTTAAAGTCTAATGTCGGTCGTGGCGGGATGTTGAGACGCGAATGGCGGCGGCTCCAGACCTACTACATTTCATCCCTTCAATCAGAAAGATATTTTTATGACCAGCCTGTCACGACGTAAAATGCTTGTTGGTGCCGCCAGCGCTGCCGCTGCGGCGGGTGTTGCGGTTACGGCTAAAGCGGCCTCGTTCGGCAATCCGGACCGCCCGCCAGAAGGCGCGATCAACGCGAAGAGCGTTACCGATCCGGGCCCGCAGAACCGCGTTCTGGCGAGCCAATTTCCCTCGTTCCAAAGCCCGCCCGCTACGGACGTCAACGGCATGCCGATTTTCTGGGCCTCGTTCAGCAATGCGCATAAGCGCATTCAGGACGGCGGCTGGGCACGCGAAGTGACGCAGTACGACTTTTACATTTCCGAAGACATCGCAGGCGTGAACATGCGCCTGAACGCCGGCGGCGTTCGCGAACTGCACTGGCACCAGCAGGCCGAGTGGGCCTTCATGGTCGACGGTCACGTGCGTATCACCACGCTCGACAACGAAGGGCGCTCCCAAGTTGAAGACGTGAAAGCGGGCGATATTTGGTATTTCCCGCCGGGCTTGCCGCATTCGCTGCAAGGCATTGGCGAGACCGGTGGCGAGTTTATTCTTGCCTTCGATAACGGCAAATCCGGCGAAAACAACACGCTGATGGTGACGGACTGGATGGCCCATACGCCGCCTGACGTCCTGGCGAAGAACTTCGGCGTGCCTGCGGAAGCGTTCAAGAACATTCCTCTCGATCAGCGTTGGATCTACCAAGGCAAGATGCCGGGTACGCTGGCGGACGAGCAACGCGCGACCCGTTCGAGCAAGGGCGAGGTGGCACATTCGTTCGTCTTCCGCATGAGCGATATGACGCCCAACGTCGAGACCAAGAGCGGCAAGGTTCAGATCGCCGACAGCAAGAACTTCAACATTTCCAAGACGGTTGCCGCCGCATTGGTCACGGTGAAGCCGGGTGGCCTGCGCGAATTGCACTGGCATCCGAACGCCGACGAATGGCAATACTATGTCAAGGGCGAAGCTCGCATGACCGTATTCGATACGGGTCCCAAGGCTCAAACCGCCGACTTCAAGGCAGGCGACATCGGCTATGTGAAGAAGAGCCAGGGACACTATGTCGAAAACGTCGGCACAACAGACCTGGTGTTCCTTGAAATCTTCAAGACCGCTGAGTATGCTGAAGTTTCGCTGACCGAGTGGCTGTCGCATGTACCGGCGCAACTGGTGACGGAAACCTTGAACATTTCGGCGGATACCTACGCTAAGTTTTCGAAGAATCGTTCGGACGTAGTTCCCGCCTAATAGTGCGCAACGCGTGACGAAGTCGGGCCCCGAAGGCGCATCTTCTTTCGGGTCCTGACGACTAACGCAGAAGCCCGAGTGCCCGGCCGTGGTGTTTCGCTGCCGGGCATCTTTCTTGTGGCCTGTTTCATGGAATTGGAAGGTACCGACATGATCGATTTACGCAGCGATACTGTTACCCGTCCGAGTCAGGCGATGCTGGCGTCGATGGTGGCCGCCGAGGTCGGCGATGACGTTTGGGGCGACGACCCGACCGTCCTGCGACTGCAAGCGAGCGTCGCGGAGCGGGCCGGCAAGGAAGCGGGTCTGTTTTTTCCGAGCGGCACGCAGAGCAACCTCGCCGCGTTGATGTCGCATTGCGCCCGTGGTGACGAATATATCGTCGGCCAGCTCGCGCACACCTACAAGTACGAGGGCGGAGGCGCCGCGGTGCTTGGCAGCATCCAGCCGCAACCGATCGAAAATGCCGCGGACGGCTCGCTGCCGCTGGAGAAGATCGCCAGTGCGATCAAGCCGATCGACGATCACTTCGCGCGCACGCGTTTGCTGGCATTGGAAAATACGATTGGTGGAAAAGTGCTGCAGGCCGGGTATGTTGCCGAGGCGGTGGCGCTGGCGCGTAGCCGGGGTCTGGCGACGCATCTCGACGGTGCGCGCGTTTGCAATGCGGCCGTGGCGTCGGGTGAATCGATTGCCGCGCTTTGCGCACCGTTCGATTCGATGTCGATTTGCTTTTCGAAAGGTTTGGGCGCTCCGGTAGGCTCGGTGCTGGTGGGCAGCAAGGCCCTGCTCGAGAGCGCGCGCCGCTGGCGCAAGATGCTGGGCGGTGGCATGCGCCAGTCGGGGGTGCTCGCGGCGGCATGCTTGTACGCGCTCGAACATAATATCGACCGCCTGGAAGAAGATCATGCGAATGCCGAGCGTCTGGCGCGCGGGCTCGCGGAAATCGATCAGGTTAGCGTACAGTCGCAAGCGACCAATATGGTGTTCGCGCAGTTTCCGCAGGAGCATTGCGCGGCGCTCGAAGCGTGGCTGAAAGAGCGCGGCATTCTCACGCAAATGCTGTACGCATCGCGCTTCGTCACACACATGGATGTCACGCAGGCGGACATTGACACGTTCGTCTCGGCGGTCAAGGCGTATTTCGCCAAATAAGCGCCCGGCACGGAACGCCAACTTGCGGCGTATTCGGGCCAACACCGCGGCGTTGGCCCAAGATGCCGTGCTGTAATAAAACGCCGTACATTAATCCGCGCTACTACACGGTATGCTCGGCGAGCCACGCTGCGACAGGGTGTACTGTCTTGGGCGGCACAGGACGAGTTAGGGCGTAAAGATAGTTATCGGCTGCGGCCAGTCCGAGGTTAGGCAAACAGCTGTAGTTCACGAGCTTCCCCTCGAGTGTGAAGCCGAGTCGTTCCATGGCTCGGTGTGCCACGCCGTCGACTGGGCAGCACGCGTCGATGCGAAAGATCGAAGGTTGAGCGATCAGCCAGTCAATCAGCTTGCGCAATGCGTAGAGTCCCGCGCGCCGCCGTCGTGCGCCGCCCTGGCGGCTGATGATGACGCCGAACTCGACGCGTGGTGGGTTGGGACGCAATTCGATCATCGCCGTGAGCCGGCCGGTCGCCTTGTCTTCGAGTACCCAGTGGATCAGCGAGCCGTTCTGCCAGCCGAGCGCCGTTTTCTCGATGAATGCAAGCGTGTCCTCTACCCGTGTATGGCGCGGCGTAGGCAGTTGGCTCATCGTGTCACGGTCGCCCAGCATCTCGTCAAACAATGCTTGCGCGTCGCTCAGTTCGGGCCGGCGCAGCAACAAGTCGTCGGTTTCGATCACTTCGGGCGGGCGAAACGGTGTCATCGTGTCACTCCATACTCGACATGCATAGAGTGTCGCGCGTGCATCGTCGATAAGTTGTGTATAGCGCTCAGTGCTCATCGCGGACGGTGGAATCGAACCAGCACGATATAACGAAACGGCCGGCCCGCATGAAACGCGAGCCGGCCAGCGGCGACAGGCGCCACGACAAGCAACCCTAGCTTGCAAAAGCGAACGGACGTGGCGAAATCCGAAAATCGTCTAACTCGATGGGGCACGACGAGACAGAGCGTTATTATTAGGATAACGACATATAATCGGACGGGGATCAAGTTTTTTGTTACTTTATTCAGACAATACCTTGTCTTCATCGGACTTCGCCGGTATCGATGACACCACCCAGCGCATATGATGTGGTGCGACCGGACGCCGAAAGGCACCGAAGATGCTGCTCCGATACGTCCGCATGTGATACGCGGAGAGATAGCGAGCGGTCGAAAAATATCAAGTTGGGCGCCAGTTATTAAGGACAATGACCGTCAGTAGACAAGTTGCCATTATTTTGTTCGACGACTTCCCTTTGCTCGAGGTGGGCAGTATCGCCGAGGTGTTCGATCTGGCGAACCGTTTTCATTCGCCGCAGGTCAATCCTGGCGAGCACTACATTGTCAGGCTCCTGTCGAGCCGAGGCGGCGCCGTGGCGTCGACGTCCGGCATGCGTGTGTGGACAGATGGACTCGATGCGCGTTACTTTCGCGGCCTGGATGCATTGTTCGTGGCCGGTGGTGCTGGGGCGTTCGAGGCGTCCCGCGATCAAAGACTGCTGGCGTGGCTGCGCAATGTTGCCCAACGAACACAGTTGGTGTGGTCGCTAGACGCGGCCTGCTCGATCCTCTCCGCAGCCGGTCTGCTTGCCGGTTCGCAACACTTGAACGGTCCGGCTAGCGTCGAGACGTTCTCCACAACGGCCGTCATGCCGTCCAGACCCTATGGATTAAGCAGTGCGTATGATCCATTGTCGGTGGCGCTATCGTTGGTCAGGCGCGATCTCAGCTACGAGACCGCGCGCAAAGTGGCTGGGTGCCTGACTCCGAGATACGCCACCGGTTTGGACGAATGGTCGGGTGAGTCGGTCGGAGGGGTGAGCGAACTGGTTCGCGCCGCGGCGCATCGACTGGACGTGAATTGCGAACGCTCGATGTCGATTTCGGATGCCGCGCACGCCGCAGGGATGAGCGAACGGAACTTCCTTCGGCGTTTCAAGCTGGAAATGGGCGTCACGCCGTCGGAATACCTGCTGCGTGCGCGGCTCGAGAAGGCCTGCTATCTCTTGCTTCATACCGACCTGCCGGTGGACAAGATCGCGCGGCGCACGGGCCTTGGCAGCGGCGTTCGTTTGGCGAAGCTGTTTCGTCAGCGCTTGTCGACATCGCCGACCGAGTATCGCTCATCCGCGCGAGATCACCGCCGCTCCCACGGGCAGCGTAGTGACGAGGTGGTCGGCGCGCGATTGTCTCCAATCCAATAGCGCGGCAATGCGTTTGAACATGCCGCGGACATGCGGCCTGGCCTTGGTTCGTCGGCTTCGTCACGCGGTAGCTCGGTTCGCTTGTAAAGGCTTTTTCGCGTGACCCTGACGTCATACTGTCCCGATGTCGCATCGATGGAATCGGCGCAGCCCGGCATCACGGTTTGGGGCATCCGTGTGCGCAAGCGCACGATCGCGAGGCTGGCGATGTGCAGCGCTGTTGTGCAGTTTTTCGGGCTGGGTCGAAATTTGGTGTGCAGGAATCCGCCATAGCGGTGTTGTCCGACGCACGTATGGGCATACACAATACGTATCTGCGTAGGAGCGTTATGATTACTACCATAATTTCTCAGTTTATTAATCTCGTTTCCGATCAGTTGTGGGCGCAACGGCCGTCGTCGGAGGCTCCCCCATGTGATTCACGCTCACGCTCAAGCAACGAACGTCCAGGAGGATTGCCGACGTTTGGGGAGCGTTTGCGCGCGCTGAATTTTTGGTCAGGTTCGCAAGTGTTAGGGAAATCGGCCCCGACGTCCAGTGAGAAAGCGCCGGCGGCTCCGACAGTGACACATCCAATTCGGACTGCATCAGTTCCTTTGCAGGGCGAATCCACGACGCGCTTTGTGAGGCGTGCAGCATCGACTTTTTCGTTCGGGTTCGCTAATCACGTCGCCGCCGACCGAATGGCCACCTCGGCATCCGAACCGCAAGTGCTAACGACGCAGCGGAAAATACGCTTGGCAATAGAGAGAAAGAGGACCGATGCCTTGCTCGATGATCTTTTGCGGGTGCAATCGGAATCTGACATGCCTTCAGCACCGCGTTGGGATGATCTCGATGAGGGGATGAAAAAAAACTACGGTTACAATCAGTTTGAATATGAACAAGAAGTCGTTCAGAATTTGTCCATGCCAAGAGAGTTAATCGAAGCTCGACTGGCCAAGCACGGCATGCGGTTGGTTCCAAACGATGGCAGGACCGGTAAATTACGTAACAACTGCTTTCCCATAGCAATCGTGCAACATGCGACCGGCGACTATGGAGCGGGTTACGAACAGGCGATCAATCAATATAGGGATATTCTTCAGGACGCTGGCTTGGTGAATTTAAACGTTAAGTTTACGGCAAGCAGCGAGGCCGCCAAAACGATGGTTGATCTCATCAATGGCGACCCGAGTGTTGAGCCAAAACTCGATGTTTATGTCATATCGAACCTTGCCGGAACGATGTACGTGGACAAACTCGGTGACCCATCGCCGGGCTCCAGGAAGGTTATCATCTGGGAGTGCGGCGGACACTTCGAGGCAATAGAGGCCGTGCCACCCGAGACGGCAGTGTCGCAATGGGCGCATGTACGCGTGTCATCCGACGGCGCATGATCCGTCGTGCCTCTGCGGGAAATATCTGTGTGGCGGATATCCGCCACTCCAGTAATGTGGCATCGGATTGTCCCGTCGCTTGTTTCCGTCGCCGAAACGGCAAAACGCAAGGCTGAATGTCCCCGTTCGAATGAGTGTCAGACCCAGTTGGGGCGATGTAATTTTAGTTTAGTTCCTGGCTGATACAGCAAGTACTTCCGATCTCTCGTTTGATATTGTAAAAGAAGTAACATCGAAGCGACCGGGATCCGGATGAACCTATACACTGTCCGTGGATGCCCTATGCAGCAACCTAACGTTGTAGGTTGCTATTGGGATACTCATCGTCGATTCGTCCCCTGATCGATAATGACTTGAAGCTGTCGCCGTTGACGAGAATCAACAGGGTTAGCGGTTCTCCAAGCTACGGTCAGATGACGTACGCGTCTGTTTTTATATTATCCGCCTGTGCTTCGCCGGTCGGGCCACTGGACACTATGAACTACAACGCCGTTACCAGACCTCATCCGAGGTGCCCGCCAGTCGATGGAGTCGTGCTGCTTACGCGCCACGGTCATCTGCACCACCAGAATGTCATGCCCAAGTCGGGAGCGGTTACCGCGCTCACGTGCGCGGAAAGAATATTATCGACATTTAACGATCCGAATACATTATTAAATGTAATCCTAACGATGCTTTATGACGTGCCAGTAGAGCCGTTGATTGGGGCGCGTCCCGAGGCCACTGGGTCTATTCTCGGGCTGTTGTCGTTGGCATACCTGGTACATCATCAGGAAACGCGTGTGCGGTCTCGGCGCATTATGGAAAGCGGCACGGGCGCCATGGTCATCGATCTCGGTGGCGACATTGGAGCACCCTCGGCTTCATGGCAATTATTCGAGGACCGGCAAGCGTACGAAGAATTTTTGCGCACGCTTGTGTTGGTGGGGGCCGACTCATCGATCCCGTGATTTTCGCTTGTTTGGGCAATAAATGTGCCTGAAAGGGCCGGACACGACACGCGGTATGCTGCCGTCACGCCGTGTACCGCGAGGCTTGCACTTGTCACAACGCCATGTCCATACGGCATCCCTTGGCGTCACGGGCACGCCGCGTGCGTACGGGACCATGACGTTCCGGTGGTCTGACAGTGAGGCAAGCCATGAGAAACCCTTGGATCAAGAAAAACCCGATGTTGAGTATGTGGCTGAGCGGCGCGAACGCGGTGGCCGGCGCCGCGCGCGGCCGGGTGGCCGCGGAGGCAAAGCGTCAGACATCTACGATGATGACGAGCGGCGCGAAGCAGATCGTTAACTTCTGGAGTGGTGCTCCGAGCGGTGTTCGGCGCTCGAAAAAGAAAAAGCGCCGTTAGACGACGAAACGATGCGGGAAGCTATTTGGTTTCTCATTGTGGGCGGTTTACTCGTATTCATGGGGCTTGCCGGCACGACGCTCAAGCGCTTGCCGCTGAGTGCCGCCATGGTGTACATCGCCTTCGGTTACCTACTTGGACCCGTTGCCCTCGGGATGGTACAGCTGCACATCCCCGGCGACGTGCGCCTACTGCGTGTTATCGCCGAGATCGGTCTGCTGATCTCACTGTTTTCGGTCGGGCTCAGGCTTCGCATTGAGCCGACCAATGCGCTATGGCGGCTACCCTTGCGACTGGGACTGTTGGCGATGGTCCTCACGATTGCGGGGTTGACTGGCGTTGGCGTAGTGCTATTGCATCTGGATCTGGGCGCGGCGCTGATCCTTGCGGCGGCGCTCGCTCCCACCGACCCAGTCCTGGCGCACGACGTTCGCGTTAGGGAGCCCGGCGACGCGGACACGGTGCGCTTCACGTTGTCAGGGGAGGGCGGTCTTAACGATGGCGCGGCCTATCCGTTTGCGTTGTTGGGGATCGTTCTGTGCGTTTCATCGCCAGCGGGTATCTTTCCATGGCTGGCTTTCGCGGCGTCCGTACTATGGGGCATCGCCGCGGGTGTGGCGAGCGGATGGTTGCTAGGTTATGGCACCGCGCGCTTCGTAGCCTACATGCGTACGCGTTATCATGAGTCGCTGGGCCTCGAAGGCTTCTTTACCCTGGGACTGATTGCCTTGTCATACGGGGTCGCGCTGTTACTGGGCGCGTACGCGTTCCTCGCTGTATTTGCCGCCGGTGTCGCGCTGCGACATGTCGAGCACCGTACAAGTGGCGGACAGTCTGCCAAGGAAGTGCTCGGCGCCGTGGAGGGTGATGAAATTCCTGACGCCGCGACCGATCCCGCTCGCGCGCAGGCGTTCATGACCGAAACGATCATGGGATTCACCGTCGAGTTGGAGCGGATTGCGGAAGTAACGCTGATGGTGCTGACCGGATGCCTGATGTCGCAGTACTGGCGCGAAATGATGTCGTGGCAGTCCGCTGTGTCCGTGGTGTTGTTGCTTTTCATCATCCGGCCGCTTGCGGCGCGGCTGTCGCTTGCCGGCGCCGCGGTCAAGCGGCGAGAGCGCCGCTTGATAGGGTGGCTGGGCTTACGCGGCGCGGGTTCCCTGTTTTACGCCATGTTCGCGCTCGAGCGTGCGCCGCAAGCGGGGCTCGACCGCCTGATCCCGCTTGTGCTATCGGTGATTGCCGCATCGGTTGTCCTTCATGGATTGAGCGCGACGCCGCTCATGCAACGACACGGCAGACAGGTCTATGAGGACAATGGCTGAGCAACGCGCCCGAGCCGACGATCGCCGATTGTGACACTTTATGCGCCGGTCGGATCAGCCACGCTACATAGTTTTCTGAAATGCAGATAGTGATCGTCTTCACTCACTATTTCGAAGCCGAGGCGAAGATAAAGCCTGGCGGCGCCGAGGTTCAGTTTGAATGTTGCCAGTCGAACACTTTGATTGGCGTGGCGCGCATCCATGCAGACCTGTGTGAGGATGGACTGACCTATCCCGATGTTTTGAAACGCCGGTTCGATCAGTAGGAGGGCTACTTCGATTGACGCATCCGCGCCCGGAAGCAAGCAAAGCATCCCTGCGAATACCTGCTCATCGCCAAGGCAGATTCGGTGGCAGTGCGCCAGCGGATAAGAAACACGAAACGCGGCGCGTCGAAACGTTTCGTCCCAGCCTAGGGTGGATTCAAAATAGGATCGCAACGAGCGCCGGTACAGGTCAAAAAAATGCTCGCCATCCTGCCTTTGAGGAGAGCATAAGTGAATCCCCGCCGTGGTCCGATGGTTTTCTCTCATTTGATATTATTTATTATGCGCTGGTCCGCGCGCTGTTATGCCGCTAACGTGTCCGCCGAAATTCGGTAAAGCATTCGGTAAAGCGATAGGGACACCGACACCACACCTCCGCACTATAGCTTAAACCGTTTTTCGCAACACGGTGAGCGTAACGTTGCATCGAGCCGAAGCGGTGCACAACGCCTTAACCCGCGGGCCGACTGTGGCATCCTTCATAAACGCGACGAATGGGGGATTCTCGCGCCATCCGGCAGAAAGTGCATAACATCTCAGTTCATTAGTAACCCAAAAAAGCGCGATAGCAATATAAAGGTCCAACGCGGATCGGCGAACGCCTGCGCGCACACGGAAACCGCGCCGTAATCGGTACGGGTATATTCGGCGGCTTCAACTCGATCATCTTGCCTAACGTGACGATCGGCCGAAATGCGGTCGTTGGCGCGCGTTCTGTCGTCACGCGTGATCACTGCGTGGTCGCAGGCATTCCCCCACGTGTAATCAAGCGGTATAACTGGCAGACAAAGGCCTGGGAGTGGGGCGAACCATGAAAGTTTGGAGTACCCGAGGCCGCGATTTATTTCGCCTCTAGCCATTCTGTGCGTTGGCGTTGGGCAACGTTGACGACACTTGCTGGCAACTGGGTTTGACGAGTGACTGTCGGTGCATGCTACGCTTAAGGGTGAGCGGGCTGCGACAGTAAGCTGCACCGCCGGCCGGCGCTGATCCACGATGGTGTGGGGCAGCGGGATACGGCATTAGACAAGGATTTCCATGATTCTCATAACGGGCGGAGCCGGCTTTATCGGCGCCAACTTTGTTCTCGATTGGTTCGAGGTCTCGGACGAAGCGATAGTCAACGTCGACAAGCTGACCTACGCAGGCAATCTCGGAAACTTGAGTTCCGTTCTGGGCCGTGACAGACACGTCTTCGTTCAGCTCGACATCTGCGACCGTGCAGCGCTTGATAGGGTATTGCACGAGCACACGCCGCGCGCAGTGTTGCACTTCGCGGCGGAAAGCCACGTCGATCGCTCCATCCATGGGCCGGCGGATTTCGTGCAGACCAATGTAGTCGGCACCTTCACATTGCTCGAGGCGACGCGCGCATACTGGCGTGCTCTTGCCGACGCGGACCGGGCAGCGTTCCGATTCCTCCACGTTTCGACCGATGAGGTGTTCGGCTCGCTGTCGCCCACCGATCCGCAGTTCTCGGAGGCTTCGCCGTACGCGCCGAACAGCCCTTACTCGGCGACCAAGGCCGGTTCGGATCATCTAGTGCGCGCGTACCATCACACGTACGGCCTGCCGACGCTGACGACCAACTGCTCGAACAACTATGGCCCGTATCAGTTTCCGGAAAAGCTCATCCCGTTGATGATTGCCAATGCGCTGAACGGCAAGCCGCTTCCGGTCTACGGAGACGGACTCAACGTGCGCGACTGGCTCTATGTCGGGGATCACTGCGCGGCCATCAGAGAAGTGCTGGCGCGCGGCATGCCGGGCGAGACCTACAACGTCGGGGGCTGGAACGAGAAGAAGAACATCGATGTCGTTCATGTGCTTTGCGAGCTGCTCGATGAACTGAAGCCGAAGGCAAATGGGTCGTACCTGGAGCAAATCACGTTCGTGAAGGATCGCCAGGGCCATGACCGCCGCTATGCCATCGATGCCCGGAAGCTGCAGCGCGAACTTGGGTGGCAGCCCGCCGAGACCTTCGCGACGGGCATGAGGAAGACGGTGCAGTGGTATCTGGCCAACCAGGAATGGGCGCAGGAGGTGGCGTCGGGCGACTACCTCAAGCGGGTTGAGACAAACTACGCACAACGCGCGTAACACATTAGTTAGGCTTGCCGCGTCGCTGGCTAGGAATGCATACGGAAGCAGTACTTGCAAAATATTTTGACGGACCCCATTGACGGACCCCATCGCATGGCCATCCAAGTAACGCCTACCGCTTTGCCGGAAGTGAAAATCATCGAGCCCAAGGTGTTTGGCGATGCGCGCGGCTTCTTCTTCGAGAGCTTCAGTGCGAGAGACTTTTCCGAGCACGTGGCTTCCGGCATCCAGTTCGTGCAGGACAATCACTCGCGGTCGGTGAAGGGCGTCCTGCGTGGGCTTCACTATCAGGTTCAGCACGCGCAAGGCAAGCTTGTGCGTGTCGTCGAAGGCGAAGTGTTCGACGTCGCGGTCGACATACGGCGGAGCTCGCCAAATTTCGGAAAATGGATAGGTGTGAGTCTATCATCCGAAAACAAGCGGCAGCTTTGGGTGCCGGCCGGGTTTGCTCATGGTTTTGTCGTGCTGAGCGATTCAGCGGAGTTTCTATACAAGACCACCGATTACTGGTTCCCGGAATTTGAGCGAAGCATTATCTGGAACGATGCCGAGATCGGCATAGAATGGCCCATCGACAACGAGCCGCTGCTGGCAACAAAGGATGCTGCGGGAAAGCGTTTGTGCGAAGCGGAAGTCTTTGCGTGAGGCCGTCATGAGTCAGCAACTTAGCGAGCAGCCAACGATACTTGTGACCGGCGTCAACGGCCAGATCGGATTCGAACTGAAGCGCACCTTGCAGGGACTAGGGCGCGTCGTGGCACTCGATCGGGGAGCACTGGATCTATCGGATTTAGAGCGGGTTCGCGACGCGGTGCGGGAATTGAAGCCTTCGATTATCGTTAATTCGGCTGCGTATACGGCCGTCGATATGGCCGAGACCGATGTCGATCAGGCAGTGCGGCTCAATGCGCAGGCGCCTCGCGTTTTAGCGGAAGAGGCCGCCAGGAGGGGGGCTGTTCTGATCCACTATTCGACCGATTACGTGTTCGACGGCGCCAAGGACGCGCCGTATTGCGAAGGCGATGCACCGAGCCCTCTAAGTGTTTATGGGCGCAGCAAGCTCGCAGGCGAACAGGCGATAGCAGCCACGGGTTGTGCCCACCTCATCCTGCGCACGAGTTGGGTTTACGGCCGGCGCGGAAGGAATTTCCTTCTTACGATGTTGAAGCTCGGCGCCGAGCGGCAGGAACTGTGCGTTGTTGCTGATCAGGTGGGCGCGCCGACATGGGCGAACACTGTCGCCACATCGACCTCGCATATCGTGGCGCAGGGTCTTGCGTCAGGCGATATGCAATGGTGGGGCGACCGGTCGGGGGTTTACCACCTGAGCGCGGCCGGTGAGACCTCATGGCATGGATTTGCTCAGGCGATCTTCGATATGGCAATGTGCGGTTCGGCGCCGAAACTGGTGCCCATCCTCACGAGCGATTACCCGACACCTGCAAAACGGCCCGCGAATTCGCGGATGTCGAATCGCAAGTTAACCGACACGTTCGGGCTGCAACTCCCCGATTGGCGGCAAGCACTGGCGCTGTGTCTCGATGTTGTCTAAGCACTAACTTCGGGCAGGCTGGCGCGCAATGGTCCGCGCTGGCGTGTGTCGGGCTGACTTACTAAACATCGCTAACGCAGCCCGAGCGCTCGGCACGTTTCATTCGAACCATCACCCGCTCTGCGTTTCGACAGTGACACCGCCATAGGACTTCCCTAATGGTTTGGCCGCACAGGTCGTTTTGCGGGACGGCAGCGCACCGGTCAGGAAATACCGTACCACGGGCTCATCGACGCATGATTTGCCGTACGGAAACACGCCGTGTCCAAATTCATCCTTCACCAAAATCATGCTCGCGCTCGGCAATGCTTCAAACGTGACCATTGCACCTTTAGCGGGCGTGCTCGAATCAAACTCGTTTTGAACCATTAGCAGGCCCCCCGCTTTCGCTATGGCATTGGCCACCGAATGCATCGCCGGCTTGCCGACATTCGGCCCTCCCCAATACAGGCAGGGCTGTTCGGCCATTTTTTCGCCCCATATCGGATACTTGGAGGCAAAGTCGAGCCAATATTTTTCGCTCCCTTCGATGGGCGTGTCGTTGCAGGCAATTGTTTGGCGGGAAGCAGAATTGGCCTTCAGTTCCACGGCGCTCGCGTTGGGGTCCCAAGGAGATATGGGGGTTTGGGCGGCATATCTTTGCAACAGCGAAGGGTTATCTGGACCATATACGGCGACCGCCGCGGCAAGCGCATTTGCTGTTGCGACGGTATCGTCAGAAAATTTGTATTGGATAGCTTTGTTTGTGATCAGTCTGACATCACGCGGGTTGAGGTAATCCGGATCGGCTCGTGTGGAGGCAATCAATGTTTCTAGACCCTTTGCCGCTGTAATCTCGATCAGCGGATCGACCCAACGTTGTCGCCCGTACATGCCAAGGCGATTGATTTCGTTGCCGGCCAGCGCGCGCTTCATGCGCGGCGATAGCGCCGCGTAGGTCTGTCGAACTTCATCCGCTGTAGCGCCTAGATTGAATTCCTCGGGGAAGCGCGCGGCCAGGGGGGCGAGAATGGAATCAAACAAATATTGTGCGGCGGCAGCTTGTTGGGCGCGGTTGTTTGCCCAGGTGCTGGTGAAGTCCCAACTGCTGTCGAGCACCATGCGCCCGATCCGGTCGGGAAAGAGTCCGGCGTACCATTGCCCAAGCCACGTGCCGGACGAGAAGCCGATGTAGTTCAGCATGGTGTCGCCCATCAGCTCGCGCAGAATGTCCAAATCGCGAGCCATTGCGTCGGTGTTGATGTGGCGCGCGAGCGGTTGTTTCTCGCAAGCTTCTGCTTTGGTGCGCGCGTTATACATGATGGCGTCGACATCGGCCGCGTTATGCGCCGATGAGTTGGACAAAAGGCGTAGTTTTTTATTGGACGAGCAATAAAGTCTACTGCTGGAGCCGGCTCCGCGCGGCGAAAAGCTGACGAGATCATAGCGTTCCAACAATGCGCTGGGCTTCCAGTCCGTCGAAGAAGCATTTTCGTCTTCACTCGCAGACAAAGCGTTGGCCAGTTGTGGGGCCTGCCATAGCCCGTCGTTTCCAGGGCCGCCCGGATTCATGATGAGCGTTCCAATTTTCTGCTGTGGGTTTGTCGCGCGTATCCTGACCAGTGAAATGACAATATCTTCCTGGGCGGGACGCGCGTAATCCAGTGGAACCCGGATATCCGCGCACTGGGTACGCTTCGCTATGTCGTCGGGAAGTCCGTATTGCACATCGTCTTTACAGTTGTTCCAGTCCCGCCACGTGATGTTTTGCTTCTTGTGCCGCGCGAGGGGATCGACAGGGGCGACGTTGTCGTCACCGCCGCCGCATGCTGATAGCGCGATGGCCGATCCGATCCAGAACGCTACAGTGCCGAGTTTCATATCGCACTCCAAAACGAAACAGATTCTGGAGTATCCGATGGGGCGGTCGGACCTGGCAATCTGATTTCTTGATAGGATTCGTCCTATTGCAGCACGCCGCACGCCGCAGCCTGATGCAACGGATATTGAGTAGTAAAACGAACTATAAACGTGCTCGGCATAGCCGAAAGCGGGTCGGGTCGTTCGGGCCGTCGGCGAGTGACGCTCGCCGACTACGGCAACACGCGTCCCGTCATGCCGGCGCGTTTCGGACTCGCGTTCTTGAACGCCTTGCTCGCATTCGGCCCGGGGGGGCTTGCCGCGGCCACGGAGAATCCGAAGGTATTGATGCCGGCTTCGCTCGCGATGAACACGGCGCCGTTATGCATTTCCGCGACCGCCTTGACGATCGACAAGCCGAGGCCGTGGTTTTCGCGGCTGTTGCAGCGCGATTCGTCCAGCCGGTAAAAACGCTCGAAAATGTGTTCGCGCACCGCAGGGTCGATCGGCGCCCCGGGGTTCGATACGGCGATCTCGACGTGGCCGTCGTGCGGGGTGACTTGCACCGAGACGATCATGCCGGGCCGGGAATGTTCGATTGCATTGACCAGCAGATTGATGAGCGCGCGTCCGAACAGCGATGTGTTGACCGGCGCGCGTGCGTCGCCGTGCAACATGACCCGAAGCTGGGCTTCGTCGAAGGAAATTTCGAGGAATTCCAAGGTGCGCGATATTTCGGCGGCCAGCCACACGTCGGTGAGCCCCGTGGCGCGTTCGCCGCGGTCCCTGCGCGAGAGAAACAGCATGTCATTGACGATGATGCGCAAGCGCTCGAATTCTTCCAGGTTCGACTGAAGCGTCTGTTGCAACTGGTTGATCGAGCGATCGCGCGTCAGGGCGACCTCGGTCTGGCCGATCAAGATGCTGACGGGCGTACGCAACTCATGCGCCACGTCGGCGTTGAAGGACTCGAGCCGTTCATAAGCTCGGTCGAGACGCTCCAGCGCGCCGTTGAACGAGGTCGTCAGCTCGTGCAGTTCTTGTGGCAGCGAATCGGTACGCAAGCGTTGGCGGCGATTGACCGGACTCAGTTGCGATGCTTCTTCCGACAGCCGAGTCAGCGGGCGCAGACCGAATCGCGTCACGGCGCTGCTGAGCAAGAATACCATCCCGCTTGCCGCGGCGATCAATACGGCCAGCGCGGCGCCCAGCTCGCGCAGGCTTTTCTGGCTGCGCTCGCAGTTGCCCGACATGACCACGCGCACGTCCGGGCGCGCGCCGTTCGCCGGCACGGTGAACGAAGTGGTGATCATGTTGTAAGCCTGGCCGGGCGGGCGGATTAGACGGTATTTACCGGTGCCGGACCCGACCGGCGTTCCCGTGATCGGATGTCCGAAACGGAATTGCGGGTCGGGGCTCTCTACGTACAATGGCGCGGGATTGCCGGGCGGGGAGAGGTCGCGGAGCTTGTCCTGGACGAAGCGCCATTTTTCCGGGCTATTCGCGCGCGAGATGATCAGGCGCGCGACGTCGGCGCGGGTGTCCAGCGCCGCATGCAGCTCGCCGTTGAGCTGCCACTCCATGGCGGCGAAGAGTCCGACGCCCACGAGCGTGAACACCGCAAGCGATACCGCCGCGAAAATGACGGACAGGCGGCGCGAAATCGAACGGCTCACGGCGGCCCCGCGTCTTCGCGTACTTCAAGCACGTAGCCCATGCCGCGGATGGTGTGCAGCAGTTTCGTCGAAAACGGTCCGTCGAGCTTCGCGCGAAGGCGTTTGATGGCCGTTTCGACCACGTTGGTGTCGCTCTCGAAATTCACGTCCCAAACCAGCTCGGTGATCAACGTCTTCGACAGAATTTCGCCGTGCCGGCGTGCCAGCACGCTGAGCAGTTGAAATTCCTTCGCGGTCAGGTCGAGCCGTGCGCCTTCGCGGATCGCGCGGCGGCTGATCAAGTCCACGCGCAGATCGCCGATGGCAATCAACGTCGATTCCTGCGTTCGGGCCCGGCGCGTCAGCGCCCGCAGCCGCTCGACCAGTTCCAGGAACGAAAACGGCTTGGTCAAATAATCGTCCGCTCCGTCGCGCAACCCATGCACGCGGTCGTCGACCCGATCGCGCGCGGTCAGCATGATCACGGGCGTCTGCTTTTGCGCGCGCAGCTTGCGCAGCACGCCGAAACCATCGAGCTTCGGCAGCATGACGTCGAGGACGATCACGTCGAAATCGTATTCGACGGCCATAAAGGCGCCTTCCTCGCCGTCCATCGCGACGTCGACCACCCAGCCCAGTTCGGTCAAGCCGCTGCGCAGATAGTCGACCACCTTCTGCTCGTCTTCGACAATCAATAACTTCATGTGCGCTCCTGTTGCGGACATATTACGTGCTTGGCCCGCTGCAGCCGCGTCGTTTCGGTTCGTCGGCCAATTAGTCCATTTTGCCAGCGACCGGCTTGGAGGATGAGGGATCGACCAAGTTCCAGCCGCCGCCAAGGGCCTTGGCAAGATACACTACCATCGCGACCTGTTGACCGCGAATCTGCACTTCCTGGCGTTCGCTCGCGAGCAATTGCTGTTGCGCGCTGATCACGTCGATGAATGCCGTCAGGCCGCCCTGGTAGCGCTCGCTGGCGAGATCGAGCAGGCGCTGGGCGTCGACCACGGCGGCATGCGCCTGATGTTGCGCGCCGTCGAGGACGGACAGTCCCGTGACGCCGTTTTGCACTTCCTGGAACGCGGTCAGCACAGTTTGCCGGTAAGTCGCTTCGGCGGCAACGTATCCGGCCTTTGCATACGCCACGCCGGCGGCGCGGCGGCCGCCGTCGAACAGTACCTGGCCAGCCGATGCGCCAATTGACCACAGCAGGCTCGACGCGCTCATCATGCTGGCGAAGTTGGTGCTTTCCCAGCCGATGCCCGGCGACAGGATCACGGTCGGGAAGTACGCGGCGCGCGCCACGCCGATTTGCGCATTCGCGGCGGCCATCGCACGCTCCGCGGAGGCGACATCCGGGCGCCGTTGCAGCAGATCGCTCGGCACGCCGACCGGCAGCGCCGGGGCGTTCAACGATTCCACTTTCGGCGCGAGCGAAAATTGCGGCGCCGGCACGCCTATCAGCGCGGCGATCGCGTGCTCGAATTGTGCGCGCTGGTTCGCCAGCAGCCGGGCCTGCGTGCGCGTGGCATCGAGCTCCGCCTGCTGCTGGAGCACATTGAGTCCCGATACCGCGCCGAGATCGTGTTGCGCGATCACGTAATCGAGCGCTTTTTGCTGCAGCACGACCGACTGATCGAGCACGTCGGTTTCGGCATCGAGCTCACGCATCGCGAAGTAATCGGTGGCGAGGTCCGTGGTGAGGATGAGCCGTGCGTTGGCGAGATCGTCACCCGCCTGTTGCGTCGAGTCGCGTGCCCCTTCAACCTCGCGCCGGATGCGCCCGAAGAGGTCCACCTCATAAATGAGGGTCGGCCCCACACGAACATCGTTCTGAACCGTCGACTGGTTCGGCACCGAGTAGTTCAATTGTGGCCGGTCGCGGGAAATCTTCATGCGCGCGACATTGGCGGAAAGGTCGACTTCGGGCACCTGCGCGGACGAGACCGACGCAAGCGTGGCCCGCGCCTGGTCGTAGTGGGCGGCGGCCACCCGCAAGGTCTGGTTGTTGTCGAGCGCCTGGCGCTCGAGCGCGTCGAGCTGGTCGACCTTGAAGCTCTTCCACCATTCGGGGTCGAGCGGCGCATGTCCGGGCGCGGCCGGATGCCAATACGAATCGGCCGGGTCGATACGCCATGCAACCGGGCTGTCGGTCTGCGGTTTCCGGTAATCCGGCCCGACCGTGCAGCCCGCCAGCAACGCGAACAGGCTGACTGTCGACAGCTTTGCCGCAAACTTCGCCTTCACGTCGCCGACCCTCCCGGCGCCTTGGCCGTCGCGCTTGCCGGTCCGCTTGCCGCTGCACTTGCCGGCGCGCTTGCCGCTGCGCTTTCGGCTGTTTTCGCGGTTGCGTTTGTTGCCGCATTTGTCGCCGCATTTGTTGCCGCATTTCCGGCCGGTTCGGACGCCGCCTTCGTTCCGGCGCCGCCCGCCGAGGTCGCCGCAACGATGACCGGATCGCCGTCGGCGAGCGAATCGCTCGGGTTGAGCACGATCCGATCTTGTGTCGAGATGCCGCCCTCGATTTCCAGCGACTGCCCGAGATCGTGCGCGATCGCGACCGGCTTGAGCCGCACCTTGCCGTCAGCCTCGACCACGGCTACGCGCGGCCCCTCCGCTCGAAACAATAGGGTGTTGCCCGGCACCACGAGTCGTCCGAGCGCTGTCGTGGGCAGTGCCACTTCGACATAGGCGCCGGGCATCAGCGTGCCATCGTGATTGGGCAGCGTCACTTCGATTTGCAGCGAACGCGTCGGCACGTCGATGGCCTCCGACGTATGGGTTACCGTGCCGTCGAACGTGCGGCCCGGCAGCTCGGCTTGCATGACGCTCACATGGTGGCCGACCGACACCTGTTGCGAATATGCCTGAGGCACTTGCACATAGGCGCGCAGCGGATCGGATTGCGACAGCATGAACAACGCTCGGCCCGTGCCGCCGTTACCGGCATTGATCAGGTCGCCGATATCGATGTTGCGCTGCGTGACCACCCCCGTGAACGGCGCCAGGACGCGTTTGAAAGATTCCAATTGATTCAGGCGCCGCACGTTGGCGTCGGCGGCGGCGAGGTTCGCGACATCCTGGTTATAAGCCCCTTGGCGGTCGTCCAGTTCCTGCTGTGCTACCGCATCGCGCTGCCGCAGTTGTAATGCCCGGTCGAGCGACGTTTTCGCGAGCTTGAGCGTCGAGGCTGATTGCTGCCGCTGCGCGACGGCTTGCGCAAGTTCCTGGTCAATTTCGGGCGTATCGAGTTCCGCCAGCAGTTGACCTTGCTTCACGTGAGCGCCGATATCCGTGTACCAGCGCAACACGTAGCCGCTCGCGCGCGCATAGATCGGCGACTGCACATAGCCGCGCAGCGTGCCCGGCAGCACCAGTTGGCCGTCGTTGCGGGCGGGGACCGG
>Ga0310811_10002993_pt1 | contig 21210 bp, 21 predicted proteins | sample YCmetagenome_FD_207642 | JGI IMG/M metagenome (GOLD analysis project Ga0310811, IMG submission 207642) | Soil microbial communities from experimental microcosm in Duke University, North Carolina, United States - YC | ecosystem: Engineered > Artificial ecosystem > Soil microcosm > Unclassified ...
ATGCATATCTAGGTTTACTATTGACAACAGGATTGAAGCTAAATCGAAAAACATTAAGTATTTTTTTGTAAACATCGTGTTGTAAATTTTAGAAAAAAGGCTTTTTCTCGTAGCTTCCTCTTCAAGATGATCTTTTGAAAAAGCCATGCTTTTTTGGGAAAGATCAAAGAAATGTTTTATCCTAACTTGTAAACATTCAGGGGTGTTTTTGTTATTTCTAGCCAAAAGTGGGATTGCAGGGTCATAAGCACAATTGTTGAGGAGATTCTTCAAAACCTTGCTATTAACTTCATTTTGTAAAAATCCAAATTTGTCCTTTTCATTATCCTCTTCGTCATCACCACAGTAAAATGAGATGAAAACAGTATTATCGTTTGGGAAAAACCTTTCTTTAATATAATTTCTAGCTAAAAATCTAAGGTCTGTGATATTTGCAACTCTAGAATTCACATTGGCAATGATAGTGTTTTCTTTAATCAATTGGATCAAATTAAATCCTTGTACTTCATTTATATTGTAGCCAGGAGTATCAATAAGTTCATAATTTCTACCGAAATCCCAAGGTCCATAAAAAATTACTTCTTTAAGAATCAATTGACTCTTAATATCTTTGTATTGACTATAAAGCTTTTTTAAAATATCTGGAATTTCTTTGGGGTTATCGATTGATATCAATCTAGAGTCAGGTGTCTGGTACTCGGTTGCTAAATGAGGGAAAATTTTACAACGTTCATTAAATTCTTGTTCAGTAAAAAAAATCAACTGGTAAAAAAATTGATCTTGAAAACATAATCGAGTAGGAAATTGAGTGATGCTATAAATTTTAAATATTACATTAAAAAAAAGAAAGAAAGAAAGAGAGATAAATTTACCTTGAACCAGATTTTTTACTTATTAAAGGGAAAGTTTGAATTTCTTTGTCAATTTTATAATATTGTAACCAATTCTTAGGTGCTGCTAATTTATTAATTACTTCAGATTTTCCTTGACCTTTTTCTCCAATAAAAAGTAAAGTATGTTTGGTGTTTTTAATACTGTAAATGCTTTCTCTATTTTATTTTTTAAAAAAAAAATTGTTTAACTTTTATTAAAAAAAAAAAAATTAGAGTAATTATATTTACTTGTAGGCTTCAATAAAACTTCGATAAATTTCTTCTTTGTTATTGCCTTTAATACGAATTAACAATTTATCAATAAATTGTTCGTGCTCCAAAAATTTTTTTACATAATAATCAGTATCAAATGATTTATCATCTCTTGATTGTTCAAGAGAAACTTCTGTAGGAAGTGTGATTAAAGTGTTAGCTTCTTTGTTTCCCTCTTCATAACTTTCATCTATTTCTAACTCCATACGAAATTCATTATCATCGTAGTTTTCGTGGTTTTCGTAATTTTCTTCATTTTCTTCTTTTTCTTCCTTTCCTATGTTTTTAGTAGTTGCTTCTTCATTCAAAAAGGGTTGAGGTTGAGCATCTTCGCGGTTGACTTCTTCTTTGTTATTTTCTTTTTCAATTTTTTTTTGATTTTTTAATTTTTTTTGTTTTTTTTCTTTTTTTTCTTTCTTCTTCTTTTCTTTTCTTTTTAGGTCTTCATTTGAATTTTTTTTAGAAAGTGGCTCGGTTTCTTTTTGTAAAGCAACTCTTTCTGGTTTTGCTAGTATTTCTTCTTTTGGATTTATTTTATCGACTTCTTTTTCTTCTTCATCGGTGGGTGTGGTGATGTCAATGATTTGTGGTTTAATTTCATTTTGAGTTTGATTGAATGAAACTTCTTTAAAATCTTCGCCGTAAAAGATAATATCCTTTTCACTGCTATATCTTCCATTCGTCAGTTTAACTCTGAAACTCCCTGGATAAAAAGAGATCAGATCTGTTTTAATTACCCCACAACCAATAATATCATAATCGATCTTTTTTTTATCTACAAAAAGTTCGAGACTTTTATCAATAAAAAAGTCCCCCTTGAATAAAAATTGTTGATGCTTATTGATCACGCATGAAGGAGGATCAATTTTATATAAAGTGCAAGGGTGTGCTTTGAGATCGCAGTAAACTTTAAATTTATGCGTTTCTAATGCGGCAATAGTTTCTCCAAATTCATTTTTAATATAGAAACAGAGCGTCCAATCTTTGTAACTTGAAGTTTTTTTATCATAGGAGGAAGAATGGAACTCGAAGTAATTAAAATCAGCTTCTCCATCTTGTACTTTCACTTCGTTTCCTTGAATATAAATAGTTTCTTCTTTTACAAAAACAAAAACAGAATGAGCATCCTTAGGAAGAGATACCAAACGTGGAAATGGGCAGTTTTTACTAACTAATAAATTTGCTGGCACATGCTCAGATACAATTTGACAATTATTTTTCCATTCTTTTATATCAATGGTTTTGTTACGAAAGGCATTGTCAAAGTTTCTCCATTCAGAACGGGAACCTTTTAATAAAAAAGAAAAGGAGAATAATTGAGCATAAATATGTAAATAAAAAAACTATTCTCCCTCCTTTTTTACCTATATTTTTTTTTTGAACCCACAATATTTCAATATTGTTTGGTTTTAGAAGCAATAGATTTAATTCATCGGGTTTCAAATCATTTATACTTTTGTTTTGATTGATCAGACATTTTCTTTTGTTATCAGGCGAATCACGTATTTCATCATTTACCCATTTTTCCAAAAGTCTTTTAGCAAGAGGAGTAATTGGAATTTCGTTCCAATTACTTTCAATAATGACTTTCAACGACATCTTTTTTTTTTTTAAAAAAAAAAAAAGTAAGCAAAAATGTAAGAAATGTATATTTTTTTTTTACTTTGTTTAAAAGAAAGTAAGTCTTCAGAGTTTCATAAATATCATTTTTATGATTATCAGGAATTACAGTTAATTTAAAAATCTCTTCAAAAATTTCTTTTGTTAAAATTTCGTCGTCTTCTACATTTAAAAAAAAAATTATTAATAAAAGGAAAATAAATCATTTGTTAAAAAAAAAAAATAAAATACCAGAGATAACATCGTGTTTTCTTTTCTTGGATGCAATATCGGAATAGCTATTATTGTTGATAGATAATTCCATTCTTGAAGATTGTTGATAGATATTATAAGAAGGTGTCGGTGATAATGTTTAAACTGAGTAAAAAAAAAGGTTTGTGTAAAGTTGTGTTTTTTTTAACGAGTAAATAAGGTGATTTTTAACCTTTTTTTTTTTTTTTTGCTTTTTTAAAAAAAAATGAATTTTTAAGAGAGTTAAACACAAGCCCAACTTTTTGTAATTCTAGAAGCTTTTGGCGAAGTTTGTTGTTTAAGGATAAATAAAAAAAAAATAAAAAAAAAAGAATTCACAACTTTTTGGAATTCAAAAAAAAACACAAAAAATAAAAAGAATGTTCCTTGAACCTTCCGTGTGTGTTTTTTTTTTTGAATTTGAAAATTCAAAAAAAAAAATATATGAAACACGCTTACTTGCTTACTTGTTTACTTTATTGTGTGAACAAACAACTGAAAGGCTCAAAAAAAAAAAAAAAGAATTTAAGAATTCTAAAAACATTTTTTTTTTCCAAACACCCATATCTTCTTTTTTACTTATTCAGTTTATTAGTATAAAAACAAACATCTTCATCAATAATCTTTTAACATCCTTTACTTAAATACATCATAATGTCTAAAACTAATAATCAAGGTTTAAAACAGACAAACAATTGCTCTCGTTACAAATTCCCTTGTCAAGAACATAGAGCTAAACATCAACGTTGTCCTTGGGGATGTCCTAAAAGAACAATGCGTAAGGACATGGTTACTTCTATTTATTATCCTGTTGAACCCGATTTATCTTCATCAGGTCCTGAAGATTATTCATCAGATGTGAATCAGAATGTTAGCGAAACATGGATTGTAAATAATAATTCTAAATTGTTAAAATTTTATGATTATTCTGATCCTGAATTTAACGAATTGTTAAATAAGTTTTTTCAATTTGATGAAAAAAAAGATTTTTTAATTTTCAAAAATTAATTTTTTTTTTTTTCAAAAAGTTTTTTAAAAAAAAAAACAATTTTTTTTTTTTTTCATTTGTAAAAAAATAAATAAATTAAATAAAATAAAATAAGTTAGTTTAGTTAATAAAAGAATCATGGATACTCAAAAAATTTCTTTTTTCTCTTGGAATGTAAATGCTTACAATCAAACAATCCATGCATGTCTACTTAGATATATCGGAAAGTATGCTCCTGATGTTATTTTTCTTTGTGAAACAAAGATGAAAAAAGATAAATTAGAGTCTTATTTAAACGTAATTAAAGAATATAATTACATAGTAAATTCACATTCTCCTTCTTCAATGCATGGAGTTTGTATGTTAATTAAAAAAACTCATGTTTATGAGCGTCTTTCTATAGATTTGGGAATAGAGGCAAGAACTGATTCTCTTAGTAAAGATGCTTCTGAAGGTAGATTAATAGCGATTAAATTAAATAATTTGATTAACGTTGTGGGATCTTATATTCCTAATAGTGGAATGTTTAGTGAATATAAATTAAATTATAGAACTAAAATTTGGGATCCAGCGTTTTTTAGATTACTTGAAAGTTTGCGTGAAACCGCTTCTACAATTTGGATGGGAGACATAAATGTTGCTTTAGAAGACATTGATGTTTCTCATCCAGAAACAATGTCTCAAAAATGTGGTTATACTCCACAAGAAAGAGAAAATCTAAAACTTTTTTTAAGTTCAAAAAAATGGGTTGATGTTTGGAGAACTCAACATCCAAATGATAAAACCTACACTTGGATCAAAACCAAAACTTTAGGTAAAGGGATGAGACTAGATAACATAATTGTAACTAATGATTTGTTACCTAAGCTTGGTGATTCTTCTATTTTAACAAATTTGAGCAATTTAAGTGACCATTGTCCAATAAACTTTGATTTACAAATTTAAATAAATAACTATTCAATTATGCCTTCAAAAAAAAAAAAAAGTAATTTAAAGTTGAAGTTTATTTAATTTAATAAAAATCATGAATAAAAAAGAAAAAGAAAATTAATAATAACTACGTGTTAATTAATTGTGTTTAAGTGACAACAGAATCAATAATTCAATTTATGAATTTTAAAGTTAATGCCTATTTGATTATCAATGATTATTACGATAGAATCGATGCCATCATCAGAATGAGTATAATTAAGAATGAATACTGGTTGTTCGAATAAATGGCTGTTAAGTACTACAGGTTTATCGTTGACCAAAGTTAAGTTTAACATAGCTTTAAAGAGGTGACTATTGCCTTTTTCTATAGCAAAACGAAGGAATTTGTTAGGGATTTTTCCTTTTAAGCTCTGTAGAACTTTATTGAAGCTGTCACGATTTTTGTATATATTTAAAAGAAGCCAAATTTTCTGTGAGTCGGTAATGTCAGTAAAGTTTGCACCTGCTTTAAAAAGCTTTAACAAAATATTATATTTTGCATAATAAATCGCCGTTCTTCCGTAAATATCTTTTGATTCCAAATCAACATTACATTTGAGGAGATAATCAATCACATCTTCGTCTTCTTCGTCTTTACATATTTTGCATGCAAGTATTAATGGATAGATACTGAATTTACAACAAGGAGCATTAGGATCGTAACCACCAGTTTTAACTAAAACTTCCATAAGTTTTACATCAGTAAATTGAATCGCATATCCAAAAGCATTAACAGTTTCGTCTTTATCATATACAAAATTTTCATACTCTTGAAATCTAAAAGTCTTGGGTACAGACAACATAAAGTCATAATCAGTGATCGGATAATTTCTATAAATCAGGGTATTAATACTTTTAAATTTCAGGCAATCATCTTTATTTTGTAAGGTTTTCTCTGACAGATCTATATGATTTACTATTAAAGTCTTAACATTGGCTGAATCTAAAGGTAACAGATAATCCAAGTGAAAAGGTTCTTCGAAAACATCAATACATTCTGAAACAGTAAACCCATATGTATTACAGGCATTTAGATAAGGAAGAATGTTAGAAATATTAATCCTTTGACACCAGAAAGATGAAGTGAGGTTTCGAAATGCTCGACAGGTTATTCTCAATGAAAGAATATCATAATTATTGAAGTCGTCAATCTTGTTTAAATAAGCAAAAATCAATTGAATTATAGGATTAGGAACATAAACAAAATAATTAACATTATCAGTCATTGTTGTTTTTAAAAAAAAAATTATTCTTCAAGAAAAACAAAAGGTAAAGTATAATGTTGTTTGAAAAAAAAAAGGAGTAGTTTAAGATGAGGATTGTTTTGTTTGGAGGAAAAAAAAAAAAAATAAAAATGAATTTCTGTTCAAAAACTTGAATTTCACAAAATTGTGAAATTCAAGAAAATGAATTCCTTCAAACTTTGAACCTTCTAGAAGATTCTAACCTCAAGGATGCTTTATTCAGACGAACTTTTGTTTTTTGGGTTTTTTTTTTTGCCGAATACCCGAAATATCCGAGTCGTCCGAGACGACCTTTATTTATAAAATTAAATTAAATTAAATTAAATTAAAAGCAAAATCAAAATTAAAATCAAAAATAAGTTGAACATTTTTAAATTTTATTTCTGCTTTTTTTTTTAAAAAGGGAAAAAAATGTCAGTCGATACTAGTATAAAGAAACGTGAAGATTATCTTTCTTGGGATGATTACTTTATGTCAGTGGCTTTTTTAAGTGCACAAAGATCAAAAGATCCTTCTACTCAGGTTGGAGCTTGTATTGTCAATAAAGAAAAAAAAATTGTTGGAATTGGTTATAATGGGTTTTTATTAATTTTATTGAATAACTTTTAAACGCTTAAACTAATTTTTTTTTTCTTTAGATTACCTTGGGGATGTAGCGACGATAAGTTTCCATGGACCAGAAATGCTGATCATATTTCTGATACAAAATATCCTTATATTTGTCATGCTGAACTTAATGCAATATTGAATAAAAATTCTGGGAAGTTGAAAGGATGTAAAATATATGTTTGTCTCTTTCCTTGTAATGAATGCGTGAAGTTAATTATTCAGTCCGGTATTACTGAAGTTGTTTACTATTCCGATAAATACGGCTTAGATTGGCAATATCAAACAGCACGTAAAATGTTGGATGAAACCAATATTCAATATTGGCAACATGTTCCAAAACAAAAGAAACTCGTTATTGATTTTTCGGTTATTGACGAAAAGATAAATAAATAAATAAAATTTTCAAAAATAATTATATTTTTTTTTACTATTTTTGGTATTTTTTTTAAAAAAAATAAATATATTAAATTTAATTAAATTCGTTTAACGTTGTATTTGTATTAACTTTATCATAGGTTTTTTGGTTTGGAGTAATTTATATTCACTATTATATTATAAAAAAAAAATGGGTCTTGGTTCAAAAAAATGGGTAGAAACACTTAAAGAAAATAAAAACTTTGCTCATTGTTTTACTAATGGTAAATTGAGTAAAGGGAAAACTCATATATTAGATATGGGTTTAGAAAAGTATTGTTGGGTTATAGATAAAAATAATAGAAATGAAAGTGGTAGTGAAAGGTGTTATACAACTGGAAAAGCTTTAAAAGAAAACATAATTAAATTACTATTAGATCTTTTTTTAGAAGATGATTATGAAAATATCAATATTCTTTTAGATGGAAATGCTCCTGAAAATAAAGGAGAGACTCAAGCTAAACGCAGAGAAGGAAAAACGTTTTTAACTAAAGAGGATTTACCTAGAATAAAAAATTTGCTTCCTATAAATGATATGGCTTTACCAGATCTTAACATGGTTTTAAATACTTCTTTTTTATGTAATGATTTATTTCGTTTTATTACTGAATCAATACTTTACACACCTATAGAAGAGTTGTTAAATATATATTGTAAACACTTTGAATCTAATAATATTAAAGAGTTGAGATCACTTTGGAAAAATAAATTGAGTGGGAAAACAATTACTATTTTAGATGGTCGTTTGAAAGTTAATCCTAAATGGAAAAAAACAGATACTGAATTTTTACCAAAATTAACTTTTAAACATATTTCAAGGTCTTTTTATAAAGACTTAGATTTAAATGAGATTAAAGATCACGTTGATTTTCTTTCTTATTTTAATATTGGAGAAGCAGAACAAAAAATTCTTCATATAGTTGAAAAATATTTAGGTTCAAAAATCCATATCAAATGTAGAGATGGGGATATTTTACCTATTATGTTAATGAATATGGAAAGATTGATCAAACCGGATGAAGATTTTATTTCAACTGAAATTCTTATTGATTTAGGAAAAAATTCAATACTCAACATTGTAGAACTTTTTAGAAGTATTGTGATTTATTTTCAAGAAAAAAAAATTATGTTACCTCCCATCCAGACAGTTTGTGGATTAATGGCTTTATTAGGAAACGATTACGTTGAAGACATGATGGGTATTGGTTCGAAAAAAGCATGGAAATATCTTTTAGAAACTAATGAAAATTGGAAATTACTTAAAATAGTTGATAATGATTTTATTTATATTGATTCCATTGACCCTGAATTTGAATATTATACACTAAATGAGGAAGTTTGGTTAAATTTAATTGCTCTTCTTTACTCTAATTTATATGATTCAAAAACCTCAGTCATTTATAATTGGAATCAATTAGAAAAAATGTGTGAAAAAAAAAAAGAAAATTGTAAATCAACTACGTATTTTAGTAAAATAAATATTACTAAGAATTCTCATGTACCTTTTCGCGCAGTTGTAAGAAGAACTTGGTGGACCTTAAATTATTGGAAATCTGGAAGTCAAGGAAAAATAATATTACCAGTTACTGAAAAAGATACTCAAGGTATCTCACGTTATGGTTGGAAATTGGTAACTGAAGAAATAAATGGTGAAACTGTTTATTTATGTAAAAGAGCAGAAGTTGTTTCCACTCTAGGATAAACAAAAGAAAAAAAAAAAGAAAATTATTTTTTTTTTTTCCTCCTTGTTATTTCTTTCTTTCTTTTTATTAAATAAAACGAATTTTGGGACACTTTTTTTTCAATTTTTCTATTGACACGTTATTTTTAAAATTTTCACAATACATAATATGTAATATTTTAAGATCTACAAAAGGTAAAGTAAAATTTTCTGTAATATTATTACAGGAAATAAACTCTAAAATTTTCAATCCTTTGGGTAATAAACTTACCCCTTTATCTGAGATATCAGATCTAGTAATATATAAGTTTTGTAGAGTTGATGGAAGATATGAAAATCCTTCATCGGTAATACAGGTACAGTCACATAACTTTAAAGTTATGAGTTTTTTAGGAAGAACTTTTATTATTTCATCATTCATATCTGCTGGAAAACCTTTTAAAGACAGATAAGTAATATTAGAACTTATTTGTGATAATTCACTTGGTAGTAAAACGAAAATACATGAATCAATAGATAATGAAGAAAGATTTTTTGGAAGATCTTTTAATTGATTTCCTTTTAAATCACATAATGAAATGTTTAGTTTTTTAAGAGTTGTAGGAAATTTGTTAATTAAATTAGTGATATCACCAGTATTTCTTAGATTTAAATTGATTAAAGAAGTTGGAAATTCAAATGTTTCTGAAATATCTAGAATTATTGATTCCATATCTAAAGTTTTTAATGATGCTGGTAGTTTTAGATCAGTTATATATAATGTGTGTTCAATATAATCTTCATTAGCACAGAACTTCCAATAGACTCCATTAATAAAATTTCTTTCAAATTTAAAAGAATTTATTAAACAGTTTTGAATATCTATAGAATTTATTTTTTTAGTCACCTCAATGTCAACATTTACTTTATATATAATGTGAAGAGGGGTTAATAAAGAATTTGATTGAATTTTAGTAATGTATGAATTAAAATATACTTCAGGAATAACTTGATTCCAAAAATTTGCACAAACTTTATAAAAGACTGTGCATGTTGAACGAACATTTTTTATAAATTTTTTATTATCTTTAAAACAAGAAAAAATAATATTAAAGATAGGTTCAGGAATAACTTGAAAATAACCTAAAGAAGAAGAGTAAAATCTTCCTCTTTCTTCTACTACTTTATTCTTTTTAACAATTGAATAATCTTCCATTTGTATTGTTTAAATGATGAATTTTTTTTAAAAAAAAAATATTCAAAATTTCTTAAGAAAAAAATAATAATCTCAATTTTTTTGAAAATAAAAATTTAAATTTAAATTTTAAAAACAATTTTCAATTTTTTTTTCTTTTTTTTTTTATTAAAGAAGGAGGAAAGAAAAAAAAAATAATTAATTATTATGTCAAATAAAGAATATTTAGATTCTGACGAAGAATATTTGTTAAAAAGTAATAATTTCAAATTTAAAAAAATTAAAATAATACCTGTTTCATCTATGGATTATTTTCAAAATGTTCCAGATTCAATTATTTTCTTTATATTAGATTTGTTAAAAAAAAGTCATCATATTTATTTATATTTAATTATTATTAAAAATTTGCGTTTAGTTTCTAAACGTTTCAATATATTATGTAGTCGAGATTGGGAACAAAGAGTTTCTATTGAAACCTTATATATTTATCTATATGCAATTGAAAAAGGATTAACTGTTTCACCTAAAAATTTATCTTTACAAGTAAATAGAGATTTAATAAATGAATTAGATTTCAGACCAATTTCCAAATTGCCAATTACAACTTTAATTGTAGTGTTTAGAAGATCTTTTGCTACCCGGATTAATCCTATCACTGACTTCCCGATCCATCCTTTCTTATACAAAAAAGAATCAAGTATTAAGATTCCTAAAAAAGGGTTGGTTTTGCCAGAAACCACAACAACTTTAGTTTTAAAATATCTTGAAATTGATTCATCCTCTTTTGCTCCTTTTGGATCATCATTGACTTGTCTTCGAATGATATCATGTCACAAAAATCTAAACCTTTATGAAATGATTAAAAAACTTTCTCCTTCAATTGAAAGTTTAGAATTAGAATATTTAGATAATGAATCGATTTCATTCTTTACAAAAGAAATGGCTCAAGCTCTTCCTCCAAATCTTAAAATTTTATCCTTAGTTTGGATTAATCTTGAAGTTGAAGCTGTAATGAATCTTCCATCATCCCTTAAAAAAGTAAATCTATATTTGGGTAACATCTCTAATGAAGCTCTGTGTTATTTTAAAAAGTTTACAAATATTATTTTGAATGAATATTGTAATCAAGAGGGAGATGAAGATCTTCCTAAACTTGAGCATTATGTTTAACAATTATATTTTTCTTTTCTTTTTTATTATTTCTTTTTTTAACAAACAAATAAATTTTAAAAAAAAAAAATTATGGAAGTGCGTAATTCCACATGATTTGGAGTGTTAAAAGAAGTTGATTTTGAGTAATTTCTTGAATATTGTTTGACTTTGAGAAAAATAAGAGAGAATGTTTGTAAAACGTTTACTCTAAAAACTTTTCTCATCAAATTTATTCATGTTTAGGTTCATTCTTAAATACTTTATAAGTTGAAACAATAACCACAATTTTAAATAACTAAAAATATGTAATTGTTAATGTAAGATAAATGTTAAAATTTAAATAAATAATGTCTTACTATAATTATATCAGCACTTAAAGATAAACAAGTTAATGAAAGAGCCAAAATGAGTTCATTTACAAATGATAATTCCCTATTTCTGATGATCAAGATTACAAGAAATATTAAAGTATTAATAAAACTCAGTATCATCCAAATAATACTTGAAAATATTAAGGATTCGATATCAGCAAAAAACCATTTATTCCAAAATCTAAAAAAAATCACATTGCAAATCCCTGCAAGAATTCCAATAAAGAGTAAGACCGACTCTCTATGATTTAATTGATCATAACCTGCATTCAAATCTTTATAACTATTAATAAAGATAACTACTGCTATGCCAATAGAAACCAATTTTGTTAGATTTAAGAGCACCCTTTTATTTTTTTTAAAATGTTCAAAAATTTCTTTTTGTAACCACAATGACTTATTATCTAAATCAGTGTTATTCATTTTTATATATTTTTAAGAAGTTTGAATGGTTAATATTGTTGAAAATGATTTTTTTTTATTTTAATTTGCAAAAAAAAAAAAAAAAAAAGAATTATTTTAAAAAGAAAATAAATCAATTATTATTTTAAAATAATTCTAATTATTGAATACTTGCGATTTTCTAATAAAAATTGATTCACCAAGATAGGCACCATGAAGGATCAAAGCAGTAAATGCAGAAGGAGAATGGTATTGAATGCAAGATTCGCAAAAATATAAGTTACGCACGTTTTGATTATGTGGATGAACTTCCACTACAACAGACATGTTGGAATCATCATGAAAGTGACAATCACAATCCTTACAACGTAAATTAGAAGGCAATAAAACTGATCGAACAGTTAATCCATGAGTTTTGAGGTTGAGAGAATCCATTTCTAAAGGTTTTATAACTTAAGATGATGATGATGTAAGTGTTGTTTTATAATAAGGAGGGGGGTGGGTTTTAAAAAAGAAAAGGTTGTTAAAAGGATGAGGTTTTATTTTTTTGTTTTTTGAAAAAATAAAAATGAAAATCTTAGTTTCAAAAAGTTGTGAAGTTCTCAAAAAAAAAAAAAGAAAAAAAAAAGAACTTCTTTTGTCTGCATCCTCAAGGATGACAGACAAGTCGACTTTGTGACTTTTTTTAATTCCGCTGAATTTTGAGAATTTAAAAAAAAAATGAGATAAAACACGGCAATTCAAAAAAAAAAAAAATCCCAAAAACAAAATCATTTTTTTTTTTTCATTTTTTTTTTAAAAAAAAATATCTCATTATTTCTTCTTCAATTTAAATTTCACAATAACAATCAATACGTTATAAAAATGAATTTCCAAAAAAGAAAAATTGATGAAATAACTACTCCAATAGATAAAGAAGGAGATTTACATGAAACTCTTTTAGATGATTTTTTACAAAAATTTATTTCAGAAACTCAAAGTAAAGTTCTTAAATTGTTCCCTTCAAAAAAAAAACCCAAAAATGTTTCTTTGCTTTTAAAAGAGGAATTAACTTTATTAGTTAAAAAAACACTTGATCATCAACAACAACAATTCACTTCTTCCGAGATTGTTTCTTCAAAAAAAAAAAGAAAAGATGTGGGTCTTTATTCTTCTTCCTTGGGTGCATTTCAAGTTTTACCAGAACCAGCTTTTTATATTATTTTCTCTTATTTGGATAAAAAAAGTCTTAGTTCTGTACGAGAAACGTGCCAACTATTTTATCATTTCGCCTCTGCTTTCTGGGAGCAAAGCCTTTCCATTTTTTCTTTAGATTCTTATTTAAACAAACTATCATGTAGACAAGCCACACCTCCTACTTCCCTTTTTTTAAATTCAATGAAAACAGATATATATAAAAATTTAAAGAATCTTCCTTTGAAGGAATTAACTTTGAATTATGAAGATACAACCATTTTTCCTTATCTCCCTTCTACTTTATCTACATTAACGTTACCAGAGTGTAGAACTGAAGATCTCGAATATTTACCTTCTTCTATCAAAAAATTAAAATTAGGAAATCATAAACTTAATTTATATGACACTAATTTTATTTTGGAATTGCCAAAATCAATTAATATCACCTTTGGAACTATTTTTAAAAATGATAATATACATTATTTTAAATTTTATTATACTCCTCTTACATTAAGCATTTTGAAGAATGACTTAGAACTTCTTAAAAAACTAATTGATAGAGGTTATAATATCAATGAGCAAAATATAACTGGTATAACACCTTTATATTTTGCTTCTCAAAGAAGTTTTATTAAAACTGTTAAATTACTTCTTGAAAAAGGTGCTGATCCAAATATTGGCAGTAATTTTGATGATTTCTCTCCTTTAATTATTGCTTCCCAACTAGGATATATTGAAGTTGTTAAATTACTTGTTCAATATGGTGCTAATGTTGATAAATCATGTCATAATGGTTATACAGCTTTATCTTATGCTTCTAAGCAAGGATATTTTGAAATCGTTAAATTTCTTCTTCAAAAAGGTTCTGATCCAAACCTTCAAAAAAATTCTGATCCAAACAAAAAACGTGCTAGTTCTAGTCCTATATTTCATGCATCTTTTGGAGGACATATTGAAATTGTTAAATTGCTTATTCAATATAATGCTGACATCAATAAAGCCAATGATTCTGGTGAAACAGCTTTATTTAATGCTTGTTATCGAGGATATATTGAAATCGTTAAATTACTTCTTGAAAAAGGTGCTAATCTTAATACTGCAAAAACTGAAACTGGTTGTACACCTTTATATGTTGCCACTATAAACAATCGTATTGAAATCGTTAAATTACTTCTTGAAAAAGGTGCTGATCCAAACTTTGTCGGTCGTATTGATAATATTACAACTTTATTCAGTGCTTGTCGAAGCGGATATATTGAAATCGTTAAACTACTTCTTCAACATGGTGCTGACATCAATAAAGCACATGATAATAGATACACACCTTTATACGTTGCTTCTAAAGAAGGACGTATTGAAATCGTTAAATTACTTATTCAACATGGTGCTGATCCAAATAAAGCATGTGATAGTTGGTGTAATCCATTACATATTGCTTGCCATGAAGGCCACATTGAAGTTGTTAACTTACTTCTTCAACATGGTGCTGATCCTAATGAAATGCATCATGATGGCATAACACCTTTATATTTTGCTTGCCAAGAAGGACATGTTGAAGTTGTTAAATCGCTTCTTCAACATGGTGCTGATCCAAAAACACGTACTAATTATGGTTTGACTCCACTTTCTGCTGCTTCTATAAAAAAAAAGGATGAAATTATTGAATTACTTCATTTATATGATGTTTGATGTTTTTTATTGATTTAATTTAATTTTTAAAAAAAAAAATTCGTGACTAAAAAAAAAAAATAAACAAATTAAAATTATTTTAAAAAACGTGCTGTAAACATTTCCCATAACGAATAAGGATCATGCTTTCCCCAAAATATTGTATCTTGCTATTGCCATTTTTCCATTTTTCAAATTCTTCTTGATTATTTTTAAACCCTTGTTCCTTTTTACAACGTGAACAATATATATACATGTTATAGCAACTACAGTATTTGTCTTTATCTTTAATTAATCCTTCTTTTATCATTTCTTCAATTGATTGTTTATCCCAAACAGTGCTACATTTTTGGCATTTAAATAACGAAAATCCATTATTGATTTCTACCATGTTGGAAAATTGAAAATTAAAAATAGTTGGAAAATTAAAAATAATTTATTAATTACTTTTAATTTAAATTCGCAAAAAAAATATAAATTATTAAAAAAAAAATTAAACCCTAATTAATTCAAATGTTAAACTAATGAATATTTTTTATTTTGAAAAGATAATTCAAAAACTTTTATTAATAATATTAATAAAAAAAAAGATTAAATCTAACAAATCTTAATTTGTAGTTTATAAATTATACTTTTTTTTATCTTTCTTCACACCATTCATTCTCTTTGCGAATTTGTTCTTCTTCTTCGGGTGTAAAATCATTTTTAATGTTGAAAGTTTTTCGGATTTCTTCTGGTGTTTTTCCTTTAATCATATTGGCAACAGTTTTGCAGGTAAGATCAAGAAGAGGTTTGATATCCAAATAATTAGCAGCTAAGATGAGTTCAAAAAGAGTGGCTTGATCAACTTTACAGAATTCTTGATCCCAAGGAATAATGTCATCAGTTCTTTTTTCATCTTTCCTCTCTTCAGAAACAGGAGTAGGATGCTCTAAATGATGTTTGCAATACTCAATAACTTTTACCAATATCTTTCCAGTGACATTGGGGAGAGGAATATTATCAGCACCACAATCTTCCATATCTATAAAAAAAATTAACTTTAATTATATTTATTATTTAATTTTTTTTTACCTTCTAACATATTCTTGATGGTTACAGACATTTCAGCAATAGAACGAGAAACCTCAACTTCTTGCTGATCAGAGCTTACTAATTTTAAAACTGTGGATTGCTCCATTTTTTAAGTATTAAAAAAAAAGTGTATGATTAATTTTAAAGAAGATTTGATTTTTTTTTTGTTTGGTTTTTTTTTTTTTTTGTTTTTTGAAATGAATTTATTTTAAATTCTAAAATTCACAAAATTTTATAATTAATAATTTTTTATTATCTTTTTAAAAAAATTTAATAAATGATTAAATAAAAAAAAAGAGAAAAATGAATTTATATAATAACTTCTTTATTTAATCCAACCCATTGCTCTTGCACATTCATTAATCTTTGCACATAAATCATTGTCTCCCTTTTTGTCTGGATGATTTTTTTTAAGCCACTCTTTCCAATCGCTTTTTGAACTTATTTTGTGTTTATTTAAAAGATCCATGTACTCAGAGAAAGTATTATTAGATTGAGGTTTAGGCTTATTATCTCCGGATTCTTCTTCGTTAAGATTTTTGTTGAAAGTAGTAAAAAATCGATGCCATCTCTCTTTCCTTTCTTTTCTTTCTTTTTCTTTCTCTTCTATTTTTCTCCTTTTTTCAAATTCTCTTTCCAAAAATCCTTGGTGATCACGTTTTCTTTTTTTGTTATTTGATGTTGTTGTAGATTTTTCATTTTCTTTTTTTTTGGGTTTGTTATCAGATTTCTTATTTTGTTCTTCTTCAACATTACTTTTTATTCCAATCATTTCTTTTATATTTTTTAATTCGTTTTTTAAATTAGTTATTTCTTCTTTTTGTTTTTCGAGAGTAAATTTTAAAATAGAATTTATTGATTCTTGATGATTTATTTCCTCTAATAAAGTATCATTGTTTTTATTTTCTTTAGCATCACTTTTAAAATGATTTGAAGTTTTTATTTCATTTTCCTTTTTCTCTTCTTTCTCATCTTCTTCATCATCCTCTTTTTTTTTTTCTTCTATTACTCTTTCTTTTATTAATATTAAAGTTTCTTTTGGTATATATTTAACAGCAATTTGTTTGTTATTTTTAACGAAATAAAAATTACATTTTCCATTTTTGTAAACATAATAAAAATTATCAGGATTTTTCAACTCCTTTTCATCATATTCTTTTGTATAATTAAAAAAAGAGTGTGGATCCATTTAAGATGAAGAAGAAGTTAATAAAAATTTTTTATTTATTTATTTATTTATTTTTTAAAAAAAAGTGTATGATTAATTTTAAAGAAGATTTGATTTTTTTTTTGTTTTTTGAAATGATTTTATTTTAAATTCCAAATTCACAAAATTTTATAATTTATAATTCTAAGCTATGAAGATTATTTTATTTGATAAATTTTTAATTTTTTCAGGAATTATTTGATGACAATTAGTTATACTCAAATTTCTTAAAGTTGAAGGGAGGTATTCAATACCTTTGTTTGTAATACTACGATTATTACATAAATATAATTCTATTAAAGAATTTGGTAAGTTTTTTAAGCTTTCATCAGTAATAGAAGTATTATTTAAATTTAATTTTTTAAGATTTTTTGGAATATCATTTAAATCACCAGAAACATTTTTACAATTATAAACACTTAATGTGTTCAAACATTCAGGTAAAAATTTAAAAATTCTTTGAGAAATATTAGTTGAACTTATATTTAATTCTGTAAGAGTTGAATTATCTTTCAGATAATTAATAACACCATTATCTGAAATATTATTATTATATGAAATATCCAACAAAGTAAGATTTTTAGGTATTTTAAAAAATTCATCATCATTTATAATAGAATTTTTAAAAATTAAACTTTTAAGATTTAATGGAAGTGGTTTTATAAATTTATCAATAAAATACCCATCATAAATATTTAATTCAATAAGAGAAGATGGAAGGTATTCAAAAAAACAATTTATGTTAAATTTAGGATGGTCTAATATAGAATTAGGATAATAAAGTATTAAATTTGTAACATTTGATGGAAGATATCTTAGTTCAACATATCGATTAATATTTAAAAATAATTTGAAATAAATAGTATTTTTAGGAATGTTTTTAAAATATTCATTTGCTAAATAAATACATCCTATTAACTCTAAATGCTGAAGATTGGAAGATAATAAAAAAAAATATTTTCCAGTAATATTAATGTTACGAAGTTTTAAAGTAATAAGATTATTATATAAATTTTTTAATCCTTCTTCTGTAAGGACAGAAAGGTTTTCTAAGTTTAAATAAGTAATCGTTGAAGGTAAATCTTTCATATGATCATCTGTAATAAATGCACTATCTCTTATAGTTAAAGATTTAAGAAATTGAAATTTATTATTGAAAGTATTAATTAAATTGGGTAAAGGATTCAACATATCGTCATAAAAATTACAAAATCCAATAATTAATTTTTGTAATTTTTTTGTTTTTGCAAGATTTATCTTTTTCAAAATACTTGATTTAGCATAATATATTTGTAAATCTAAAAGATTTTCAGGTAAAATAATATTTTTTTCAGTTAAAAATTCGCATTTATTCAAACGTAATTTAACAAGATTTTCAGGTAATGATTCTAAAATTTGATTGTCAATACGAAGATTATTAAAAACTAAAGTTTTTAATGAAACAGGAAGTTTCAATTTAAATAAATCAAAATGATATTCCAAACAACTATCATCAAAAATATAATTTAAAGATAGTTTATTAATTAAAATATTTGTTAAATCAATACTCAAATCAGATGGTGTAGTTTCTTCTTTAATATTATAATCTAAATTAAAAGGAGCTAAAATAACCCCTTCTTTTATTTTAGAAAAATATGTTTCTGAATTATAAAATGTAATTCTTTGTACCCAGTAATTATTAATTACACGCATAAAAAGTTTACAAGTTAAACGAATATTTTTTTTATCTTCAAAATTTATATTATCTTTAAAATAAGAAAAAATAATATTAAAGATAGGTTCAGGAATAACTTGAAAATAACCTAAAGAAGAAGAGTAAAATCTTCCTCTTTCTTCTACTACTTTATTCTTTTTAACAATTGAATAATCTTCCATTTGTGTTGTTTAAATGATTAATTTTTATTTTTTAAATTTAAAATTTGAAATTTTTTTAATTCACAAAAAAATTGTGAATATTAAATAATTTATTTTTATTTTAAAAAATAAAAAAAAAAAATATGGGAAATTATATTTCCGGTTCTATTGTTGATACTCATCGGGTTTTGGGTCATATAACTGGCTTAACTGTAAATAATGAAATAATTCATAATTTTGAAGATGGTGAAGCAGAAATTACTATTACAGTAAATAACAAAAAATTCTTTTACCGAAATAAGATTGAAGTTACTATATTCGCAAATGATCTTAAAACAATATCAAATAATTCAGGAATTTCACACATACATTGTAACACTATAGAATCATTAAGGAATAATTCTGGAAGCATTAATGCTGAAGCTAAAGGTGTTGTTGGGAATATCTACAATAATAATGGTTCAGTTGTTATTAAAACTGAAGCTGTAGCATCTTCTGAAGAAAAAAAAGAAGAATCGTCAGAATCACCAGAATCACCAGAATCACCAGAATCACCAGAATCGTCAGAATCCTCATCTTCGCCATCTTCCTCTTCCTCATCTTCTTCTTCTCAAGAAGTGAAAACCAAAAAAAGAAAAAGAAAATCGAAGAACAAATACTCATCCAAAAGAATTAAATTATCAAATAATTCTGGGTCTATTCAATTCAAATAATAAAAAAAAATTACTAAAAGTTACAAAAAAAAGGCGTCAATTTTTTTTTTCCCTCCTTTTTTTTTTTTTTTTCCCTCCAAAAAAAAATAACTTCTATTAACTAAAATATGTGAGAGACTTGTGTTTTTTCTTATTTTTTTTTTTTTTTCGTCTGTTTGAAATTATTTTTTTTTCTAAAAGCATTTTAAAAAAAAAAAAAATCAAAACCTCTTCTTTAAAAAAAAAAAAATATTCAAATATAAAGATATTTACAACTTCAACAATTTATTTTTTTTTTAATTATTAAAAAAATGGAAATTAAAAAAAAATACTTAGATGAATTTGATGAAATAGAGTGTGAAGAAAAGGTTGAAAAAAAATCTGATAAATTAGAATCGGGAAAAAAATCGTTAGAAACGACATCCAAAACAAGTGTTTTTGAAAAAAACCAACCAACATTCAATTTTTTAAATTTATCAGAATACCAAGATGTGATTAATCATCAAGAAATCAGTAAAACTAAAGCAGACCATTCTTATGATTCATTTCTTTCCTTGCTTTTGGATAAACCCGTTATACCCGCAGAATATACCCCTGATCCACGATATTACAATCCAGTAAATCCAGTAAACCCATTAGATACTTATATATTTATTGATTCGCAAAATCATAATGTGCCCCCTTCTAAACAAAACGATGAACCCACACCCATATATAATAACGAAAATGAGAATAAAAACGAAAACGAAAACGAAAATGAAAATAAAAACGAAAACGAAAACGAGAATGAAAACAAAAATTCAAACTCGAATGAGGAAGAAGAGGAAGAGAAAGAGAAAGAAAACAAAGAAGAGGAAGAAGAAGAAGAAGAAAACGAAGAAGACGAAGAAAAAGAAGAAGACGCGGAAGAAGAGGAAGAAGACGAAGATGTTGGACCCTGCTTCAATTCAAAAATTAGATCTTGTTTCAAACTCCAAAAAAATGTTTATCCTAAAACTCCTAAAAATATTAAGATTGTCAATCAACCCCAAAGAACAATATTAGGAGCGAATCGTATCTGTGAAATTTTGTTGGATCTTCCATATCAAGCTATCGGTAATCTTAATATTGATTTGATTGCTTATTCGAAAACTAATGGCCGTATATGTACACTCAATGAGCTGTTTAGCTCAGTTTGTAAAACATTTTTAGATTCTAAAAATGTTATACAAGTTAAAATAACAATTATAAGCTTGAAAATTTATAAAAGAGCATTGAAAGTTAACAATCTTTCTTTTTCAAAAACTAATGAAGAGCTACCCCGAAACAAAAAAGGAAAAACTTTTGGCTCAAAATTAACATTCCGTTTTAGACATCCGAAATATTTGGATACCTTCACGAATGAAATTCCCTGTTTTTGCAAATAAAGCATTATATATAATCAATTCATTTATTTATTTATTTTTTATTTAGTATCTTAAAAATATAAATAAATAGATTTCAAAAGATTTTATTTTTTTTTTTAAAAAAAAAAACAACAATATTTTCTTTGCAATT